>WNFB01002701.1_pt1 | contig 15483 bp, 17 predicted proteins | sample 5400501 | NCBI WGS metagenome assembly WNFB01 (sample SAMN13153341, study PRJNA577476) | soil metagenome | isolation source: 200 cm saprolite under Douglas fir tree site 2 hole 1 | place: USA:California | collected 2015-04-18
TGGTGACGAGTCTGCGTGGGCGTTTGCGTGATGATCTGGACCGGTTCCACGCGCTGGCGGCGTGCTTCCCGGCGGGCACCGTAACCGGCGCGCCGAAAATTCGCGCCATGGAAATCATTCGCGAGCTTGAGCCGGCGACGCGCAGTGTCTATGCCGGCGCGGTGCTGTACGTTGATTACGCCGACAACCTGGATTCATGCATCGCGATTCGCACAATCGAGTTGCGAGATGGCGTGGCCACCATCCAGGCCGGCGCAGGCATCGTTGCTGATTCGGTCCCGGAGCGTGAGTATGAGGAATGCGTGAGCAAGGCGCGGGCGCTGTTTCGTGCGATTGAACTGGCGGAGAAGGGGTTGTGAACATGAAATTCGCCACCGAAACACAACACGGCTTGAGTCCCAGCCAAAGCAGGTTCACGCAAAGACGCGAAGGAGCAAAGCCGCCAGGCACGCTCACTTTCCAGCCTTTGCGCCTTTGCCTCTTGGCGTCTTTGCGTGAAGAGTCCTGTCAAAACACAAGATTCTGCGTTCCTGGATCACAAAGAGCTAACAGCTTTTGTCGTGCTGTTCGAGTTGCGCTGGTTGGGTTCATGATTTCCGCACTCGCTGCTTCCATCAGTGTGGCCCAGAACCCAGCGCCCAGCACCGAGACTTTGAAGAAAGCCAATACGCGACCGGCTGATCCGAAACCTGCCCAGACTGATCCTTTCGATGGCGCTTCGGTTGAGAAGATGACCGGCCAGTGCGTGACTCTGGATACCGAGTCGGGCCTGATCGTGATTGAGATGCTGCCCAAAGCGGCGCCCGAAACCGCCCGGAGCTTTCTGAATATGGCGGCGAGCGGCGCGCTCGACACCACGACGTTCAGCCGCGTGGTACGGGATTTTGTGATCCAGGGCGGCAACCTTTCTACCAGCGAGAAATGGAATATAGATCTGGCGAAGCGGATGGCTCACCACCTTCCTGACGAGCCGAGCGCCGTCAGGCACGAGCGGGGAATTGTTTCGATGGCCCGCGCCGAAGAGCCGAACAGCGCGACCACCCACTTTTTCATTCTTGTGGGTAATGGTCCGCATCTCGATGGTAAGTTCAGCGCGTTTGGGCGCGTCGTGCGCGGGATCGAAGTCGCCGTGGCAATCAATCACGCCCCGCTGGAAGGCGAGACGCCGCTGGCTCCGGTGCGCATCAAACTGGCGACCGTGGCGCCTTGTTCGAAGTAGGCTGAAATCATGAGAAATCAAGAGGCAGACGGCAGTAAGCAGACGGCATAGGGCAGTAAGCAGTTAACCAAACTTGAAACTTGAAACTTGAAACCTGAAACTCGTGTTACTCGTCATCGACAACTACGATTCGTTTACTTACAACCTCGTGCAGTATCTCGGCGAGCTGGGCGAGACGATTGAAGTGCGCCGCAATGACTACGTGCGGATTGAAGAGATCGATTTGCATCTGCGTCCCAGCCGAATTGTGATCTCGCCCGGGCCGGGCAGACCGGAGGACGCGGGCCAGTCTATGAAGATCATCGAGCGCTTTGCCGGCAAGATTCCAATTCTCGGCGTGTGTTTGGGTCATCAGGCAATTGCGCAGGTGTTTGGCGGTCGCGTGGTGCGCGCGGCGGAACTGTTTCACGGCAAGTCATCCGAAGTTGAGCACGACGGCAAAACGATCTTTACCGGTCTGAAGCAGCAGTTCCCAGGCGGCCGTTATCATTCGTTGATAGTTGAGGCCGGCAGCTTGCCGAAAGCCCTGGAGACTTCGGCAACCACGCCCGATGGCGTAATCATGGGCCTAAGACATCGCCAGATGAAAGTAGAAGGCGTGCAATTTCATCCGGAATCGATTATGACCACCGAAGGGAAGAAGTTGCTGGCCAATTTCCTGAAGTTGTAATGGCTGCGAAACTCGGCGCATGGCTGAGCGAAAGAAGTTCTCAGACAAGAATGCTGTCTCGCCTCCGACGAAAGCTGGTCCGCCGTCGGCGGTGGGAAAAGGGTCGTTCGCAAACATCCTGGCCCGAACGAATCGGGGCATGCTCTTTGATATATTGATTTTTGCGGCGAACATCTTCTTGTTCCGTGTACTCGCGAAATCGTTTCTTGATATTGTCAATGATGCTTCAGCCGGTGACGCGCTCGCACAGCTGGGGCTGATGGGCTTAGCTTTGGGAGTCTGGCTGCTGCCCGGCACCGGAGCGGTTCTCAAGCGCTGGCATTTTCATGAACGAGTCAAAGCCGAAGGTAAGTCTATCGCCGCGCACCGAACAGTGCTGCTCTCTGGTTGTTTGTTCAATCCTTTGTTCTACTTTGTTCTGAATCTGCTAATCACGGCGGTGGTGATTACATTTATTCTCGGTCTGCTGAAGCCGAGCAGAGAAAACGAGGAGGGAGTCTTTGTCGCGTCGTGCTTTTTGGGGGTGGGCTTCGCGGCCTTCCAAACCTATTTGGTCTATCACTACTTTTCTACGCCAAAGCGCGCACCAAAGGTGGAGTTTCTGCGGGATGACCCACGCTCGGAAGTATTAGGAGACCTGTGCATCTTGTTGAATATGATTCTCTTTCAGATAGTCTGGAACGTGTTGCCAATTATACTGCCGCCACGGCCTGCGAACGTTTCGGTCTTCGCGGAGATCATGTTTAGGCTCGTGGTCTTTGGCTTGGCGACGATGCTGATTTACTTTCCCCCGCGTATCTTTTATTTGCGGGAAGACATCAATCGCCCGCGCGCCTGGTTGACGATTGGGCTTGCTAATTTGCCATTGATTACACGCCTTTTGCTGGGCGCCCGTAGCGTTAGTCAATAGTCTAAAACTCATTTGTATGTCTGAGCCTCTTCACCCAAATAAGGTCGAAAGCGATCTCCGCAGCTTCCTGCCGCGTCTGATGCGTGGTGAAGATCTTTCGCGTGCTGAGGCTGCACAACTTCTCGACGCGTTGCTTGATCCTGAAGCGACCGACTCGCAGATTGCATCGGCGCTAATTGCGCTCAGGTTGAAAGGCGAGACCTTTGAAGAACTCGCCGGATTGGCCGAGGCCATGCGCGAGCGCGCGGTGCGCATCACGTCGCGTCACGCTTGCTTCATCGACACGGCGGGAACAGGTTCGAGCCGCGTCAAGACTTTCAATGTTTCGACGGCGGCCGCGTTCGTGATCGCCGGCGCAGGCCTAGCCGTGGCCAAGCACGGCAATCGTGCCGCCAGCAGCCACTGCGGCAGCGCGGATGTGCTGGCCGTGCTGGGCGTGAATGTCTCGGCCTCGGCTGAGGTTTCCGAAAAGTGTCTGAACGAGATCGGAATCTGTTTCATGTTCGCACCACTCTATCACGGCGCCACGGCGCGCGTGGCGAGCGTGCGACGCGAGCTGGGCGTGCAGACGACCTTCAATTTGCTCGGGCCGCTGACGAATCCGGCGCACGCGCCCAGGCAAATCATCGGCGTATCGAACCGCGATTCGGTGGAGCCGTTGGCAAGTGCTCTGGCATTGCTTGGAACTGAGCGCGCCTGGGTCGTGCACGGTGCGGATGGCCTGGATGAAGTGACGATTACCGACAAAACATTTGTCGCGGAGGCTCGTCACAGCGAAGTTCGCAGGTTCGAGATCTCGCCGGAGGATTTTGGCTTCGAACGCATAGCGCTTGATGGCCTTAGTTCCGGCGATGCCGAAGTCAACGCTGGCATAATTCGCGCAGTGCTTTCAGGTGAGCGGCAAGATGCAGCGCGAGCCCTGGTGATTGTAAATGCTGCGACGGCGCTGCGCGTGGGTGGCGTTGCCAGCGATTTGCGCCAAGGGACACAGCTCGCGGCGCAGAGCATCGACAGCGGTGAAGCACGGAAGAAGCTCGATCAATTGGTTCGCGCTACGAATTAGACAGTTCAATCGTCCTTCGGTAAATGAACTTACTTTCCGAGATTGTCTCCAGCAAGCAACGGCGGGTTGACCACGCGAAGCAGCTGGTCCCGCTTGCGCAGATGCGCGCGATGGCGAATCAGGCCCGCCTCGGCAGCCGGTTGCATGCCTTTGCCAGTGCCCTGGCTAACGCGGACAAGATCAACATCATCGCCGAGTTCAAACGTCGCTCGCCTTCGAAAGGAGAAATAAGACGCGACGCTGACCCGGTGATCACCGCCCGGGCTTACGAGTCCGCAGGCGCGTCGGCCGTTTCAGTCTTGACTGAGGAAGATTACTTCGGTGGCTCGCTTGACGATCTGCGGGCGGTGCGGAACGCGATCTCGCTTCCGATTCTACGCAAGGATTTTGTCTTTGACGAATACCAGGTCTATGAATCGGCCGCTGCAGGAGCTGATGCAGTGCTGTTGATTGTCGCGGCGCTGGATGACGAGGCGCTGGGTCGCCTGCATCGAATTACCGAAGACGAATTGGGAATGGATGCGTTGGTCGAAGTGCACACGGCGGACGAAATGACGCGTGCCGCTGCCTGCGGCGCCAGAATCATCGGCGTAAACAACCGGGACTTGCAGACGTTCAAAGTATCACTCGAAACTTCCGTTCAACTCGCGTCGATCGCGTCGACAGGCTCGGTGCTGATCAGCGAAAGTGGGATCGCGTCAGCGGGCGACATCCGCCGTCTGCGATCGGTTGGTTATCGCGCCTTCCTGATTGGCGAGAGTTTGATGCGCGCGGATGATCCTGGGGAGTTGTTACGAAGTTTTCTCTAGCTCAGAGGAGGAGTGTCGGAAGCCCGCGCGTTAGCAAGGGCTTACTTGCCCTCCCTCACGGTCGGGCTTCTGACACACATTGGTCTAATGGTCCGAATAAAAATCTGCGGCATCACTAATCTCCAGGACGCGCGGGCGGCCATCACCGCCGGCGCGGACATGCTGGGGTTTAATTTCTATCGTTCCAGTCCGCGCTTCATTAAGCCGCAAGACGCGCGAGCAATCATTGAATCTCTGCGGGCGGAGATCAAGGCTATGCCGCGAACGATAACCATGGTCGGCGTGTTCGTGAATGAACCGGCCGAATCAATTGTGCGCATCGCGGAAGAAGCCGGGGTCGCCGCAATTCAATTGCACGGCGACGAGAGCGTTGAATTCTGCCGGGAGTTGAAAGCTCTTCTGCCCGATCGCTTTCTGATCAAGGCGCTTCGCGCGCGCGGCGATGCGGTGATGGAATCCGCAACGGAATACAACGTTGACGCGATCATGCTGGATGCCTTTGATGCTGAGCTGCGCGGCGGCACCGGGCGCACGGTTGATTGGAACGTGGCCCGCCAGACTCGCGACGCGGTGGCACGCTTGTTTCTGGCCGGCGGACTCTCGCCGGAAAATGTGCGCGAAGCAATCGCGGCGGTTCAGCCTTATGCGGTCGACGCATGCAGCGCGTTGGAATCATCGCCGGGCCACAAGGACGCCGAACGCGTGATTGCATTTGTTCGCGCTGTGCGCAACGGGTAAACTGCGTCGCAGGGGAACTGTTCGGAGAAAAGCATTGTCGCAAACGATCGCGCCACCAATTGCCGACCAGAAGGAAGCGAAGGCCGGCTCAACTTCGATCAGGGCTCAGCATGAAGAGCCTTCAGAGCGAGCGCTGGCCGCTTTCAAATTGCAGAAATCCTACGGCCGGCGGCGCGTGGTTGACGATGTCACGCTGCGCGTCGAACCCGGAGAAGTCGTCGGCCTGCTGGGCGCGAATGGCGCCGGGAAGACGACGACGTTCTACATGATCATCGGTCTGGAAACGCCGGAAGCTGGTCGCGTGCATCTGGCAGGACAGGACGTAACCCGACTCCCGATGTATCTGCGCGCGCGTCTTGGTCTTGGCTATCTGCCGCAGGAGCCTTCGGTCTTTCGCAAGATGACGGCCGCGCAAAATATTCTGGCCGTGCTGGAAACGATGGGCCTGCGCCGGCGCGAGCAACTCAAGCGAGTCGAAGAATTGCTTCAGGAGTTTGGCATCGAGCACGTTCGCAACACGCGCGGCGATTCGCTGTCCGGCGGCGAACGGCGGCGAACCGAGATCGCGCGCGCGCTGGCCACTGAGCCGCAGTTTATCTTGCTCGATGAACCATTTGCGGGAATTGATCCAAAGGCTGTTGATGACATTCAATCCGTAATTCTCTACCTGCGTGGCCGGGGAATCGGAATTCTTATCACGGATCACAACGTTCGCGAGACGCTCGGCGTCACCGACCGCGCCTACATCATGGCCGAGGGCAAAATCTTCCGATCCGGCGCGCCGAGAGACTTGACAGAAGACGCCGAAGTTCGAAGACTTTATCTCGGTGACAAGTTCCGCATGTAAATCCGGTGCGCCTTGATGCGCGATGGGTTATAATCCTCCTGCGCGGTTGTCCGTAAAACGAAATCCCCGGCAGTTTGTTGACTTGGTTATCATTTGACTTATGTCAGTCAGGCTCACCACCAGTCTTTCGCAACGCCTCGTGCTAACGCCGCAACTGCGGCAGCGGATCGAGATGTTGCAGATGACTACGCTCGAGCTGACCGACCTGATCCAGCAGCAACTGAACGAGAATCCCGTCCTGGAAGAAGTCGCCACCCAGGAAGAAGCACAGGAGATGGCCGAGAAGATACTCGACCACATGGCCAGCGGTGGCGAATTGGAGAACCTTTCGGCTTCCACAGTCGAAGCATCCGCGCCCGAACTTGGCACGCCTTCTTCGAACGGGTCCGGTGAAAGCGAGACCGAAGCGTTTTTGCCGGACAGTGAAACCGAGTTTGCAGCCAACGCCGACGCCGAGGGAGCGAGCCTGGAAGCCGGTGAGGAACTTGCCCCGGAAGCTGCGCGCGACCCTTTCGAAGAAGTCGATTTCGGACGTGAGTTTCAGGACTACCTCGATCCCGGTTACAAGACGCAGGAGTTTGAGTACAAGGAAGACGCGCCCACCTTTGAACAGTTTCTCACCAAGCCGCCGTCGCTGTCCGAGCATTTGGAGTGGCAGCTTCACATGGATTGCGCCGAAGGCGACGTCTGTTTGGCAGCTGAATGCGTAATCGGAAACCTTGATCAAGATGGGCGCCTGAACGCAACCAACGAAGAAATTGCGGCGGCCGGCGGCTGGTCGGATGAAATCGTGGAACGAGCTCGCGCAATCGTCATGACGCTGGAGCCCGTCGGTTGTGGCGCCCGCGACGTGCGCGAATGTCTGTTGGCGCAGCTCGAAGCGCGCGGCGAAACTGAGCGGCTGGCGGTGCAACTGATTCGCGATCATCTGGAAGTGTTGCAGCAACACAAGCTGCCACATCTCTCAAAGCAAATCGGCGTGGATGTTGAGACCCTCTCGGCTGAACTGCAATTCATTCGCACGCTCGATCCTTTTCCCGGCCGGCGTTATTCGTCTGAAGAGCCGATCCTGATTGCTCCCGAGATCTATATCGAAAAGCTGGAAGACGACGACGATTACACGATCTACTTTGCCGACGACGGCAGTCCGCGCTTGCGAGTCAATCCGAGTTACCAGAACATGTTGTCGCAAGACGGAACGACGAAAGAGACTCGCAACTTTATTAAAGAGAAGATGCGGTCCGCCATCGATTTGCTCCGCAACATTGAACACCGCCGGCAGACGATTTACCGCGTCGTCGAATCAATCGTTCACCGTCAGCGCGAATTTCTGGATAAGGGCGTTCAGTACATTAAGCCGATGATGCTGAAGGACATTGCCGAAGACATCGGGATGCATCTTTCGACTGTTTCGCGGGTCGTCAATCGAAAATACGCGCACACGCCGCAAGGCGTCATCGAGTTGCGACGGTTCTTCACCGAAGGCATGATGAACGAAGACGGTGAGGAAGTTTCAACCAGGATAATCAAGCTAAGGATCAAAAAATTGATAGAAGAAGAAGATACTCACAACCCGATTACTGACGATCAGGTGGTAAAGATCCTAGTGAAAGACGGAATCAAATTATCGCGCCGGACGGTCGCAAAGTATCGCGATCAGATGAACATACCGGGTTCGCGCGAACGCCGCGCCGTCCTGTGAGGGCGACGAACCAGGAGGGTTGGAAAATCAAATGACGTTTGAATACACCGGGCGACATGTTCTGGTTACTCCGGCGATCCGCCGGCACCTTGAGGAGCAGTTCAAGAAGCTAAAGCATATTTTCAATAGCGGCGTCGATCCACGAGTGCACGTGATCCTGGCGGTCGAGAAGAATCGTCAGATCGGCGAAGTCGTCGTCCACTGGCGGGATCACACGCTGACCGCCGCCGACACGAACGCGGACATGTACATGGCTTTAACCCGGGCGGTCGCTAAGATCGAGAAGCAGGCGCTGAAACTAAAGAAGCGGATCATCGATCGGAAGCATGGCGCGCGCAAGACTTCGGACGTGGCTCCGGACCCTGACGGACAGCTCGAGGCCGCGCCGCTGCCCGCGCGCATCATCAACGCGCGAAGATACATTGTGAAGCCGATGACGGCCGAAGAAGCCGCGCTTGATCTCGGAGCGAGGGCCGATCACTTCGTCGTGTTTCGCGACGCCGACACCAATCGCCTGGGCGTGCTCTTTAAACGACAGGACGGCAACTTCGGCTTGATTGAGCCGTGAATAATAACTTGACCCAGGTGTTTCGGATTCTGATGAGGAGCGGCATCTTCGGATGTTGCTCCTCTTTTCATTCCGATCCAATTCCGATCCAATTTTGAGATGGCCAAGGCAAAATCCCAGACGCGAAACTCGCCGGACATTGTGATCATCACCGGCCTGAGCGGATCGGGAATGACAGCGGCGACCAACGCGTTCGAGGACCTCGGTTATTTCTGCGTTGATAACATGCCGTTAATGCTGCTGCCGACATTTGCCCGTTTGGTTTCTGCACAGGAAGACGCGAAAGGGCGCATCGAACGCGCGGCGTTGGTAATCAGTTTTCGCGAGGGAAGATTTCTCACCGACCTGGCCAAACAGTTGCGCGTTTTGCGCGCGCGTGGCCTCAGAGTTTCAGTCATATTCTTTGAAGCGTCCGACGAGATTCTCGCCCGGCGATTCAGCGAAACTCGGCGACCGCATCCTGCCGATCGGGGCAAGGGTCTGTTGGACGCGATCGGCGCCGAACGCGTGGCCATGAAGCGCGCGCGCGCGCTGGCCGACGAAGTCGTCGATACTTCGGACCATACGGTCCATTCGCTGCGAAAAGTCCTGCTGGAACGCTTCAGTCCCCGCAGTGAGATTGCGCCGCTGCGCGTGCAGGTGCTGAGCTTTGGTCATAAGTTCGGCACGCCGAGGGACATGGAACTGCTCTTCGATGTGCGGCATCTGCCGAATCCTTTTTTTGTCGACGGATTGCGCGCGCTGACCGGCAGCGACCGCCGCGTCATCAGTTACTTGAACGCCCAGCCGGAAGTGGCAGAGACTTTGCGGCGCTTCAGCGATTTGCTGGACTACCTTCTTCCGCAATACCAGCACGAGGGCAAGTCGTATCTCACGGTCGGAATCGGTTGCACTGGCGGGCGTCACCGTTCGGTGATGATTGCGAATGAGTTGGCTAAGCGTCTGCGCCGCGCCGGATTCGACGCGCATTCGGTGCATCGCGACATGCGAAAGAGTGCGCCGGCAAAGAAATAGTCGGGAGCAGATTTCGAATGAAGATCATCGATTCCACCGCCCCGAAGCCTGAGCCCGGTCCGCTGGTCGGCGGCGTGATTGTTACGCACGGTCATCTGGGCAGTGAATTCCTGGCGGCTGCTGAGATGATTGTCGGGCCCATCGCGCACGTCACGGCCGCTTCCATTGAGTGGCATGACGACGTTGAGGTTGCTCGCGAGGAGCTCGAACGGGCGATCGCGCGCGTGTCGCGTGGCCGAGGCGTGCTCCTCCTCACCGATACGTTTGGAGGCGCGCCCACGAACATCGCCTCGATGTTCCTTGATGACGATGGAATCGAAGTCATCACCGGCGTAAACCTTCCGATGATTATCAAACTGGCGGAGCAGAAACCCGAAGAAACGCTGGGCCAGATGGCCGTGCAGATGCGCGACGCGGGCATCGAAGGAATCTACCTCGCCAGCGACCTTTTGCCGCGCCCGGCGCGTCCCGGTTGATTGATCCTTCGCGTAGATCCAGAGACACGACGTTTTCAGCAACCGTCCCGCAACGAAGCCTTTCACAAATTCCAGCATTTTCCTGAAACTCGAACCCTTTCGTCGTTTATCAACTCCGAAGGGCCCGCAGTTCTGGCGGGCAGATTTGCCAGCGATTCGATGGCCGGTGCCCTGGCCGATGAATCGGGCCGAAACGACGGAGTTGAGTGTCAAACATGAAAAGACTTTCGCTTCTACTCGCCTTTTTGCTTGCGGTTTCCACTTTCGCCGCAGCACAGACGCAGACGAGAGAACGACGATCGAGCGATACCCGCTCAGCCCCAAACAATGATTCGACGGTGGTGCGCAGCCGGGTGGTCGCGCCAGTCAGAGTCTCGAACCATGCCGATAAGCCGAACCAGAACCCTACGGACAACAAGCTGGCGGTGCCTTCGTGGGGCAACACGGTAATTGCCAGTGAGTCTGCGGCAAAGGAAAACTCGGCGTCACGAAGACCGGATTCGTCTAACAAGGCTGTCACACCAACTGACCAGAACCGCAGAACTCGTCCCCAGCTGATTCAGCCGACGGCGATGATCAGTGAAGTGCCTTCGGTGCGACTGATCGCGCCGCCGGTAAACGCTGCGGCTCGCCTGAACAGTACTGCTCGCGCATCGTCGCCATCGCGCACGCTGCCTGCCACCATGCTTTATCGCGTGGGTGTCGGCGACGTGCTCGACATCCGTCTCGCCAACATGCCAACTCGCGAATCAACCCTTTTCACGGTCCTAAATCCAGGCGTGGTTGAGTATCCGTTGTTGAGCGGGCCGGTCAGTGTGGAGGGACTGACTACCGAGGAGATCGCCGCGCTGCTGAGCAGAGAGATCAAAGTAATCGATCATCCGATCGCAACGGTCACGGTGCGCGACTATGCGAGTCACGCAGTCACGATCACCGGTCTGGTCGATAGCCCCGGGAAAAAGGTCTTGCGGCGCGAAGCGATGCCGCTCTACACGGTCATTGCTGAAGCCTTGCCGCGTCCTGAAGCAACCGCAGTAACGATTACTCGCGGCGGGAAAAACGAATCGCTGTCGATGACGAACGAGCAGTCGATGGCCACGCTCGTAAAGGCCGGGGACATCATTAAAGTTTCGGGCGAATCGGCATCGTCGAAAGGGTTTGTCTACGTCGGTGGCGACGTGGCTGCGACCGGCGAGCGGGAATTTCGCAAGGGCATGACGCTGACGCAGGCGTTGCTGGCCGCCGGCGGTGTTGCCCGCAGTGATAAAGCCAGCGCGAAAGTAGCGCGGCGGAACGCGAGCGGATTTCTGGTCACGAACGAGTACAACCTGCGCGCCATCGAAGAAGGCAAGGCTCCCGATCCGGCGCTGGAAGCCGGAGATCGAATCGAGGTTAGACGCGGCGTGTGGTAAGCTGGCCGCATGCGCACGAGATAGCGACAAGGGCGGACCGATTCAGGCTCCGCCCTTTCTCTTTGCCCGGAAGAGTTCTCGAATGGACAGCCGATCAAAATCGAAACTGGGCCATCTCTTAATCGCCAAGTCAATGGCCGAGGCTTTGCTGATCACGGCCGTTTCGGTTGGTTTCTACTTTGTCACGACGAATCCTTATCTGCGCGGCGTACTCGACTATGCCGACAACCAGACGGTCGCCGGCTGGGTGGTTGACGAAGGGCAGCCGGCCGCGCGCGTCGAAGTGCAACTCTACATCGACGGAATCTTCATGGCCGATCAAACCGCCGCGGGATATCGTCCCGACCTGCGTGAAGCTAGACGCGCCGAAGATGATTGGCACGGCTTTGTTTTCAACCTGCCGCCTGTTCCACCCGGTGACCACGAGGCCCGAGTCTATGCCGCGCATGCCGGTGGCGCCGGCGCGCGCCGGACATTGCAGTTAATTGGAAAGCCACTCCGCTTTCGCGTCACAGGTTCCGAAAAGGGAGGCGCGTCGCATTGAGTTCGGTCGCGAAAGACGAGCCACAGGGCGACGCCCGGTTGACGTCCGACGCCGGCGAGCGCCAGCTGGCGGCGTGGGAAATCGCGTCAATCGGTTCGTCCATGCTCATCGCCGAATGGATTGCTGCTTCGGTTGCCGGGGGAAGCAGGTTCATCGTGGCCATTCCGATCACGCTGGCGTTCGCTTTCATGATCGTTTCGCACCGGCTGCATCACGAAACGCTGCGCGACCTCGGTTTTCGCTTTGATAACTTTCTGCCAGCGGGATTGCTGCTCCTGCTGCCGATGGTATTGGTGGCCGTCGTGTGTTTCGTTCTGGGCCGCCGGTTAGGCGGACAAACAAATTTCCACGCGTGGCATGCCGGCACTCCGATCGCCGTACAACTGGCTTTGGGTTTTGGTTGGGGGCTGGCGCAGCAATACGTCCTACAGGGTTTCATCAACCGTCGCGCGCAGTTGGTTTTGGGAAAAGGCTGGTTGAGCGTGCTCCTGGTGGCCGCAGTTTTCTCAGCGCTGCATTTGCCCAACGTCTGGCTGGCCGTCGCCACCTTCACCGGCGGAGTAGTCTGGGCCGCGGTCTATCAACGCGCGCCCAATCTCTTCGCCCTCGCCTTGTCACATGCGCTGATGACCTGGGTGATCATCGCAACCCTGCCGCCTTCAGCGCTCCACCATCTGCGCATTGGCTTCAAATACTTCAGCTAAGCTGCCAATCGTCCAAATTCGGCAGGATTTCAGGGTGAATTCGCAGTTTAAAGGATCGAGAGCGTTTCGCTGTACCCGTTGAACAGGGGTTTGCTATAATCGGCGGGCCTTGCAAGAGAGAGCAAGTCGGACGGTCGCTGCTGGAATGGTCTCAGATCTGGGATTTCAGATCTGAGAGTAATGCCAGGAGAGGAAAGTCCGAACACCAAAGGGCAGCGAGCCCGCTAACGGCGGGGCGTTTGATGAGATTTCAAATTTCAGATCTCATATTTGGGATCGGGGTTGAGTTTCATCGAACGACGACAAGTGCAACAGAGAACAGACCAGCCGGCCGCCTTGATTTGAGATTTCAAATTTGAGATCTCAGATTTGAGGCGGGGTGATGGGTGAAACGGTGCGGCCCGCAAGGGCTTAAAGTAAGAGCGCACCGGCGCGCGTGGTGACACGCGCGGCCAGGCAAACTCCTCGCGGTGCAAGACCAAATAGGGAGGCGTCAAAAGGGCTGCCCGCCCAAAGCATGTTTGGAATTTCAGATTTCAAATTTGAGATTTCCGAAACTGCTACGACCTCCGGGTAGGTTGCTTGATCCAACCGGCAACGGTTGGGCTAGAGGAATGATCGTCGCTCCGATCTCAGATTTGAGATCTCAAAGTTTGAAGTTTCAAATCTGGGATCGGAGTACAGAATTCGGCTTACAGACTTGCTCTCAATTGCATGGCTTTTGATCCCGCGAACGGTCGTCGGTTTTTAGGGCCCGCTTTCAGGCTCGCGGTAAGGTGGGCGTTCTCAAGAATAATCTGAACTTGCCGAGTAGCTCGATCGCTTTTCATAAGGAGACATCGAAAACAAATGGCCAATCGCAAGGGAGTGTTCATTGGCGCGTACGTGCCCAACGAATTGAAGGAGTCTCTGCGCCGGCTTGCAGCTGGGGAACATCGCACGCTGTCACAGGAAATCACGCGTATTCTCACCGAGGCAATTCATGGGCGCACCCTGCCGCCCGGAAGCATTGATCGCCGCGCGCCAAGTTCGCCAGCGCGTCGCCGCGACGTCGATCCTTTCCCACGTCGCCGCAAGGCTGACTTGGGCTACTCTCCTGATGAAGGCAAGCGCGGAGGAGACCGGTAACTTAGAGTCGGATTGGCGCGCGGCGGTCGCCGGCAGACCCATCACGCCAGGAACGCGAACTTGAAAGTCCTACTTGTTATCGGCCTAGTTGCGTTGCTGTTTCTGCTCTTGTACCGGCGGTTGCGTCCCTACCTCAAAATCGTTCGAAACTTTCTCAACTCCATTCGTCAGTTCCAACAAATAAATGCAAACCAGGCCGAGAAGCAGAAAACCGGCCAAGGAGAGAAGTTGGTTCACTGCGAAGGATGCGGCATCTGGGTTCCGATCGGGCGAGCACTTAGCTCTGGTTCGTCGGGCACCTTCTTCTGTTCGACAGAATGCCAGCGAGGGCGAGAAGTGAAAAGACGTTCGGCTCCGTAAGAGACTCGGGCTTATCAGATCTATTCCTGTGAAGTGTTTCGCGAAAACCGCACGATAGTCGCGCCCAACCCACCTGCGTCCGGCGGCGCGTCGGTCCAATCTGCGACAAACGAAGTACGAGCCAGAACCCCGCGAACTATCTCGCGCTGCACGCCCACACCTTTGCCGTGAATTATGCGCGCGACCGGAAAGCCTTTGCGATGGGCCTCGCGCAGATACTCTTCGATCACACGTTTCACATCGCGCGGCGGAATCGTGTGCAAGTCGAAAACGTCCGTGATTTCAATCTCGACTGTGTCGGGAAAGGGATTCGTATCGTCGATGTCGTTTTGCATTTTTGCTGCTTCGCCCTATAATTTTACGTGTTCTGGCATTCATTTGTTAATGACTTCCCGCAACTATGAACGCGTTGTTGTGTAGCTTCCGCGAAGGAGTGCGCCGTTGGCGATTCGTCTGAGCAGAACTTTTGTTCTGCGCAAGCTGCATCAGTTGTCGGGCATCATGCCGCTCGGTGTCTTTTTGCTGGAACACTTCTACACCAACTCAAAAGCTCTCTACGGCCAGGCCGACTTCAACAGCGCGGTCAAAGACCTCCAATCGATTCCGTATATCTTGTTAATTGAGATCGGCGGCATTTTCATTCCGCTAATCTATCACGCCGTCTATGGCCTCGTGATCACGGTCGAAGCGCGACCCAACAATCTGAATTATCCGTATCCGCGCAACTGGTTCTACACGATTCAGCGTGTCACGGGCATAATCCTGTTTTTCTTCATCACTTTCCATGTGCTGAATTTTCGCTTTGGTTTGATTCCCGGACTTAACACTATGTCGGTCGCGCATCATCCGGACCAGGCGTTCCAGGTCGTCGCGCGCGAATTCAGCATCGTGCCGATTTTCATAGTCTACATGATCGGGATCACTTCGACCGTCTGGCATCTGGCGAATGGCGTGTGGCTGTTTCTGGTTGACTGGGGAATCACGATTGGCGATCGCGCGCAGCGTTTGACGGGTTATGCCTGCATCGGATTTGGCGCGGTGTTGCTGGTGGTGGGAATAAACGCGGCGGTGGCATTCATTCATCCCGGCGGATTGTTGAGAGGGATCATCTAGAAGTTTATGGCAGGCGGAATCAAGATCGCGATTGTTGGTGGCGGCCTGGCGGGGCTGGCGGCGGCGATGAAGATTGCCGAAGCAGGTCACGCCGTCGATCTGTTTTCAGTGGTGCCGGTGAAGCGCTCGCATTCCGTCTGTGCGCAGGGGGGCATCAACGGCGCGGTCAACACCAAGGGCGAAGGCGATTCGACCTGGGAACATTT
>WNFB01002702.1_pt1 | contig 15473 bp, 18 predicted proteins | sample 5400501 | NCBI WGS metagenome assembly WNFB01 (sample SAMN13153341, study PRJNA577476) | soil metagenome | isolation source: 200 cm saprolite under Douglas fir tree site 2 hole 1 | place: USA:California | collected 2015-04-18
GCTCAGGCTATTTTGGGTCGGGCGAAGCTGGCGGCCACAAAGCTGGCCACCGCGAGGACCGTAAGCAGGATCGCGTGCTTGTAGTGCGGCCCCGATGTCGTCGACGTGAAAATCTGCAGCACCCCCAACGCGTACAGGACGGCCAGGATGATGAATACGGCTCCGAGCGCCCCGAATGCCACCACCGTCGAATTGCCTCTCCTCACAAACTGAAGCGTAACAAAGCAAGGCTGGCGAGCCCGGCAGCGATGCAGTACCAGCCGTAGGGGTCGAGGCGACCCGACCGGAAGTACCGCAGCAGAAACCGAGCGCTCGCGTAAGCGGCGACACCCGAGAGCACGGCCGCGACGAGGTACTGGCCAGGCGGAACTCCACTCGAAAACAGCTGCGGCACCTCGACGATGCCGGCGCCGAGGATAACGGGAGTGGCCAGGAGGAATGAGAAGCGCGCGGCCTCCTGGTGTCGGAGGCCCGCGATCAACCCCCCTCCGATGGTGATGCCCGAACGGGAGATGCCGGGGAAGAACGCGAGCGCCTGGCACGCGCCCACCAGGGCGGCGGCGCGGAAGCTGATCCGTTCGGCCTGGGCAAAGTGCGCCTCCTGCTCCTGGCGTGACTCCGACGCGACCGCCGCCCGCCGCTCGGCCCGCCGGCGCAGCTGCTCGAATCCCAGCATCAGCGCGCCGTTGACGACCAGAAACACGGCGGCCTCGTAAGGACTGGCGAAAAGAGACTTGATGCGGTTCTCGAGCAACACGCCGAGCACGGCCGCCGGGATGGTGCCGACGAGCAAGAGCATGGCGAGGCGTTCCGTATCAGTTCGCATCTCGCCTCGAATGGCCGCGGTGAAGAATCCGCGAATGATCGCGACCCACTGGTCCCGGTAAAGGAAGAGAAGCGCGGTGGCGGTGCCCAGGTGCAGCAGGACCAGGAAGGGTACGAACGAAGGGTCGGATTGCTTGAAGGCCCAGCGCAGAAGGCTGGGCACGAGGACGGCGTGACCGAGGGATGAGACCGGGAAAAGCTCGCTAGCGCCCTGCAGCAGGCCCATGAACAATGCCTGGGCCAGACTCACTCGCTAAATTGTCGAGCAATGCCGCATCTCGCCGTGTTCAACCCGGCGGTCCGCACCCTCGACGAGTCGGTGCTGCGGGCGCGGATGGCGGAGCGCCTTGGCTTCAGGTCGGTCTGGACGACCCAGATGCCCGACGCCCGCGACGCATCCCTGGTCCTTGCCGCGTACGCCTTGGCGACCGAACGCGTGACGCTAGGCACCGGCGTGCTGCCGATCTACACGCGGCATCCCACCGCGATGGCGCAGATGGCGGCGACGCTTGATGAGCTCTCGGGCGGTCGTTTCATCCTCGGCGTCGGCGTGAGCCACAAGGTCACCGTCGAAGGCATGTGGGGACTGCAACTCGAGAGCCCGGTTGACGCGATGCGCGAGTACCTCACAATCGTGCGCACCAGCCTGCGCGACGGCGCATGCGGCATCGATGGTCGATTCTTCACCGCGCGGTGGTCTTACTCGGGGCCCAGGCGGCCGGACGTGCCGATCATGATCTCGGCCCTCAACCCCCGGATGCTCGAGCTCGCCGGCGAGATGGCCGACGGAATCGTCCTCTACATGTGCACGCCTGCTTACGTGCGCGACCACATCGTTCCCGCCATCGCCGCCGGCCGCGCCAAGGTAGGCAAAACCCTTGACGGCTTCGAGATCGTGGCTGCGGTGCCCGTGTGTCTGACCTCAGATCGTGCCGCAGGGCAGGACGTGTTCCGGAAGACGGTTGACCGCTACGCGAACCTTCCCTACTACCGAAAGATGATGGACGCGAGCGGGCTCAATTCAGAGCTGGAGACCGGCCAGGTCAGCGAGGCGACCCTGGATCAGCTCGCGGGAATCGGCGACGAGGAGCAGGTACGCGACGCGGTCCGCCGCTACCAGGAGGCCGGGGTTACGCTTCCGGGAGTCGGCCCCTTCGGTGGACATCAAGGCGCCAAGGGTTTCGAAGCGACGCTGGAGGCCGTCGCCGCGATCTAGCTGATCTTCGCAGCGGCGTCGTCGAGCAGACCGCGCGCAGTGGCGAACTCTCTGCGTATCGCGGTGTCCTCGGCGCGATCGAGCGCGGCGATGGCCTCGCGCCAGCGCGCGGCGTCCCGCTCATGCAAACCGGACCGGACCTGGCCGATCGTCTGCGTGGCGAAGACGAGACCACCACCGGGGTTGTCCATGATCGAGCGCGCGATCGCAAGCTGTTCGCGCGCCCAGCTGACGATCTCGTCGCCGGGATGCGTGTCGAGCTCTTTGGGGCGGAGAACCTCCATGGCCGCCTCTATTCTCCGGCAAGGGCCTCGAGCGGCTCGCCCGTGATGCGGTACACCGTCCAATCGGAGTTGGGTTTTGCACCCAGTCGTTCGTAGAACTTGATCGCATCCTCGTTCCAGTCGAGCACCGCCCACTCGAGCCTGCCACAGCCTCGCTCGACCGCCACCTGGGCGAGCTGTCCGAGCAGGGCGCGGCCAACGCCTCGGCCACGCTGCTCAGGCACCACGAACAGGTCCTCGAGGTAGATGCCGGGCTGAGCCAGAAAGGTCGAGAAGCTGTGAAAGAAAAGCGCGAACCCCACCGGCTCGCCGCCGACCTCCGCAATCAGCGTCTCGGCGTAGCGGCGCTCGCCGAACAGCGCCTCGGTGAGCTTTTCCTCGGTCATCACGACCTCGTGATCGAGCTTTTCGTAACGGGCCAGGCCGCGGATCAGCTCGGCGATCAAGGGCACGTCCTCCAGCTCGCCGGGCCTGACCTGGACGCTCAACTGGGCCGGTCCCGAAGGCGGAACACGAACCGCATCGCGCCGTGAGTTTCGGAAAAGCTCGCGATCTTGTTGTCGACCAGGCCTGCGGTGAGGCCGGCGTCAATGAGATCGGTGTCACGCAGCGTCCTGCCGGCGCCCTTCACGCGGACGACCCAGATCGCGCCGTTGGGCTCGATCCAGCTCTTGACGTCCCGGAGCCGCTTGAGGTCCGGCAGCTCGCGGACACCCATGAAGACGAGGTCACAAGTTGTCCGCGGCCTGCCCACGACGATGTCATTGGTCCGCGTGCGGAGCAGTTTCATAAACTCCGGATCGTCCAGGTCCACCACTGCCACTTTCGATCCAGGCCTCACACCCAGCTTGTCAAGGAGTGGTTTTGTCGTTTCCGCCACGCACGGCTCCAAAAACGATCACACCCAGCAGCCATCCTCCATACGCGCCGGCGACGGCGAGGGCGATGATCGGCACAGGGCTTCCCACCCGGCTCGACAGCAGGCCGCCCAAACCTACCAACGCACCGAAAACGAACGCGCCCGCAATACCGCCTGCGACTGCAGCGATCAGCACCGGCCCAGCGTTCTGGGAGCTCAGACCTCGATCACCTGCAGGTCTTTCACCGCGCCCGTCGTCGTGCCCGAGTAGACGTGGTTGAAGAAGAACCGGGTGGCCGGATGGCGCTTCCTCAGCTTGGCGGCGTTCTCCCAGCTCATGTGGCTGAAAACGTCACCCGGGCCGGTCGCCTCGACGATGGCCACGTCGGCTCCGTCGACCAGCCTGTCCAGCGGCGCGGTGGGTTCGGTGTCGCCGGAGTAAGCCACCACCTTGCCGTTCACGTGGATCCGATAACCGTTGCTGCCCATCGTGCCGTGGTCGAGCTTCACCGTCTCATACCTGGTGCCGGCGGCGGTGCCGGCCGGTTTGGCCGTCAGGTACCGGACCTTGAACTGCGGACGCATGACGCGCCGCCAGTCCGGGCCCCAGCTCACCTCCCACAGCTTCTCGAGGTGCTCCTCGATCCCTGACGGACCGACGAACGTGAGCGGCCTCCGATCGACGAAAACGCGGTGCAGCACGAATGTCGGCAGGCCCAGCGTGTGGTCGCCGTGAAAGTGCGTGATGAAAACAACCTCGATGTCGCCGGGGTCGACACCGAGGCGATGCATGTGGGGGAGCAGCGGCGCTCCACCGTCCAGCAAAACCCGCCCATCGACCACCACGGCCCCGTTGTAGCGGTCCAGCGAATATGCCGCCCCGCTGCCAAGGAACGCGAGGGTTAGGCGATGGTTACCGCCGGGTTCAGATACACGTCCTGGATTGCGTGCAGTAATTCGATGCCCTCCTTCATAGGGCGCTGGAATGACTTCCGGCCGCTGATCAGACCCATGCCGCCCGCGCGTTTGTTGATGACGGCGGTGCGGACAGCCTCTTTCAGGTCTGTCGCGCCTTTGCTCTCACCCCCCGAGTTGACGAGACCGGCTCGCCCCATGTAGTTGTTGATCACCTGGTAGCGGCAGAGATCGATGGGGTGGTCGGTCGAGAGCTTGTCATACACGGCGGGCGAAGTCATTCCGAAACCAATGACCTCAAACCCGCGATTCGTGGTCGGAAGCTTCTGCTTGATGATGTCGGCCTCGATGCTCACCCCGAGGTGGTTGGCCTGGCCCGTGAGGTCGGCGGCCGCCTCGTAGTTCACCCCGTCCTTCTTGAAGGCAGGGTTGCGCACGTAGCACCACAGCACCGTCGCGAGGCCCAGCTCATGCGCCGAATGGAACGCAAAGGCGATCTCCTGCAGCTGCCGGTCGGACTCCGCCGAGCCGAAGTAGATCGTCGCACCGACCGCGACCGCTCCCATTTCCCACGCTTCCTTAACGGTCCCGAACAGGATCTGGTCGTAGTGGTTGGGATACGTCAGGAGCTCGTTGTGGTTCATCTTGCAGATGAACGGGATCTTGTGCGCGTAGCGGCGCGCGACCGAGCCCAGGACCCCGAACGTCGAGGCCACCGCGTTGCATCCGCCCTCGATGGCCAGCTCGACGATCCTGGCGCCGTCGAAGTAGATCGGGTTCGGGGCGAACGAGGCTCCCGCCGTGTGCTCGATGCCCTGGTCCACCGGCAGGATCGAGAGGTAGCCCGTGCCGGCAAGCCGGCCATGAGTCAACACCGACTCGAGACTGCGCAGGACGCGGGTCGGTCGGTCGCTGTCCTTCCAGACGCGGTCGACGAAGTCGCCGCCCGGCAGATGTAGCTGTTCCTTCGGGACGGTTTGACATTTGTGTTCCAGGAGGTCGCGGGCGTCTCCTCCCAGCACTTCTTCAATCTTCTCTAGGGATCCCCTGGTAACTGTTGCCATCAGTGCCTCTTACACATTTGATTAGCATGCCCCGCAGGTTCGCGAAGGCCCATCCGTCACTCTATAGTGCGCCGATATGACGCAGCGGGCCAGCGATCTTCTGGCGGCGGTCGGGGACCGGCTTTCGGCTGACGCGGCCAAGAGCGCCCTGGTGGTCGCCGAAGCGGTCACCGCGATCGAGCCGGAGGTCCTGAAGGACTACAAGGACGGCTCGCAGGACGAGCTGGTCAAGATGTCGACCGCGTTCCTCCAGGCCCTGTTCCGGTCGCTCCGGCCAGATTCCAGGCTGCCGTGGCCGGAGTACTACACGCAGGCGCGGGAATACGCCCGCCGCTACGCCGAGAAGGGGGTGCCGCTCGAATCGTTGATGGAGGGGCTGGCGGTGTTCCGGCGTACGGTCGTGGCCCGGATCACCGAGGAGCTGGGCGAAACGCCGTATTCGGACGAGGTGCTGCTCCTGGCCCAGAGCCGTCTGGGCGACGTGGTCGAGCACATGAATTCGAGCTTCATCCGAGGCTACCTGGATTTCACCGAGAGCAAGTTCCGAGCCCGTCAGACGGAGCTCCACGGCCTGTATCACATCGCCAGCGCGCTGGGCCGCTCACTCGACGTGAGCGAGATCGCCGAGGTGGGATTGCGCGAGACACTCAAGGTGCTCGGACTGCAGGCCGGGGCGGTGTGGGTCCGAGAGGGCGCCCGCCTCAAGCTGGCCAAGACCATCGGCATGCAGCCTGGAGAGGAGGAGGAGTTTTCCGAAACGGGCCGGTCCGGTTTGATGCGGGTCGTCGAGGTCTCTTCCGGGTCGGCGGAGTCTCGCGTCGACCGCATTGCGGGCGAATGGAGCGCGATCCGGGCCGAACTGCGAACCAAGGGTGTCCTGCTCGGCGCGATGACCGTCGCGACGAGGCTGCCCCGCACTTTTGAGTCCAGCGACCTCGAGTTCGTCGCGGCGGTGGCGGACCAGATCGCAGTCGCGCTCGACCGCGCCCGCCAGCACACCAAGGAGGCTCGGACGGACTACCTGACCGGGCTCGCCAACCGGCCCGAGTTCGAGCGGGCTATCGACCGCGCGGTGGCGTCGGCTGAGCGGCACAAACGCCGTCTCGCCCTGATGATGATCGACCTCGACAACTTGAAGGAGATCAACGACACGTACGGCCACCACGTGGGCGATGAAGGGATTCGCGTGCTGGCGGCGGAGCTGCAGCGAGCCGTGCGTGCCACCGACACGTGCGGCCGGCTCGGCGGCGATGAGTTCGGCGTGGCGATGCCGGACGCGGACGAGCGCGACGCGCGCGAGGTCGGCGTCCGTGTCCGCGAAGCCCTCGAGCACCTCAACCGCACCGCGAAGCTGCCGGTGCCTGTCGAGTTCAGCATCGGGATCACCGCGTGGAGGCCGGGCCTGGACTGGCAGGCGATGTATCAGTCGGCGGACAAAGCCCTGTACGTCGACAAGCGACGCCGTCACTCGGCTAAAAAGAGGCTTGGCGAAGGCACAGCCTGACTCGACCCCTGACGGGTCGGTCCTTGAAGCGTCTTTCTTCGAACGGGACACCAGGACCGTCGCACACGACCTGCTCGGGAAGGTCCTGGTCCGCGAGCTCGACGGCCATCGCCTCTGGGGACGTCTCATCGAGGTCGAGGCGTACCTGGGCCCGGACGACCTTGCCGCTCACTCGCGCGGCGGGCGGCGCACCGCCCGCACCGAGGTGATGTTCGGCGCGCCCGGCCATGCCTACGTCTACCTCACGTACGGCATGCACTGGTGCCTGAACTTCGTCACGCGCGAGGCGGGCATCCCGCAGGCTGTGTTGGTGCGGGCTCTGGAACCGGGACCAGGCGTCGGCAGGTGCGGCGGTCCGGGCCTGGTGACCCGAGCGCTCAGCATCGACCGCGCGCTCAACGGCGTCGCGCTAAAGCCGCCTGACCTCTACGTCGTCGACGACGGCGCGCCTAAGCGGCGCGTCTACGTCACCCCGCGAATCGGCGTCCAGGGCACAGGCCGCTGGGAGAAACGGCTGCTCCGCTATGTCGTGGATTCGCCGGCGCTATCCCGGCCAATCGGGAGGAAACGGATCGGGACGCGGTAGCTTTTCCCAGTCGGCGCGGACCGGCGCGAAAGCGTCGACCGCGGTGCAGCCATCCGGCCCGGCGACTGCGTCATGCGGTACATGGCTCGGGATCGCGTAGGTGTCGCCCGCGTGCAGCACGCGCTTCTCGCCGCCGATGGTGAACGTCATGGAGCCCTGGAGGATGAAGCCGAGCTGCTCGTTCTCATGGTGATGTTCGGGAACCGTGGCACCCGCTTTGAGATCGACGACCGCGAGTGTCATGCGCTCGCCGTTGATCGCTCGCGCAAACACGCCCGGCTGCACGCCGTACGGCCGGAACTCTTCGAGTGGTCGGAACGTCTGGGTCTTCATTCGACGACTCGGTCGATGATTGTCGCGGTGCCGAGGCCTCCGCCGCAGCACATCGTCTCGAGGCCGTAGCGCAAATCGCGTCGCTCGAGCTCGTAGAGGAGCCGGTTCATGAGGATCGCGCCCGATGCCCCCAGGGGATGCCCGACGGCGATCGCGCCGCCGTTGACGTTCGTCTTCTTCAGGTCCGCCCCCGTCTCCTTCTCCCAGGCAAGCACCACCGAGGCGAACGCCTCGTTCACCTCGAACAGGTCGATGCTGTGCAGCTCGAGGCCTGCCTTCTTCAGCACCGCCGCGGTGCCGGGGATGGGCCCCTCGAGCATCAGCACCGGGTCCGTCCCGACGACGGCCTGGGCGCGGATGCGAGCTCGCGGCTTGATGCCCAGCTGCTTTGCCTTGTCCAGCGACATGAGCAGGACCGCGGCCGCGCCGTCGGAGATCTGGCTCGAGTTGCCGGCGGTAATCGAGTGCTCGGGGTTGAACGCCGGCTGCAGCGCCGATGTGGACTCGTAGTTCGCGTTGGCGCGGATTCCCTCGTCCTTCGCAAATATCTCGGTCTGGCCGTTCGAGATGTCCACCGGGAGCAGCTGCGAAGTGAAGTAACCCTTCTCAGTCGCCTGGTGCGCACGGTGATGACTCTCCACGCTGAACTCGTCCATCGCCTTGCGGGAAATGCCGTACTTGCGGGCCATCAGCTCGGCCGAGATGCCCTGAGGGACGAGGTCGTACAGCTCCATCAGCTCGGGCGGAAATGGCACACCGGGTGAGAGGGCGTTGGAGCCCATCGGCACGCGGCTCATCGATTCGACCCCACCGGCGATGGTCACGTCGCAGACACCGGACTGGATGAGGTTGGCGGCGAAATGGAGCGCCTGCTGGCTCGAGCCGCACTGCCTGTCGACCGTCGTCGCCGGCGTGGTGACCGGGAAGCCCGCGGTAAGCCACGCGTTGCGCCCGACGTTCAGGCTCTGCTCGCCGACCTGACTCACGCAACCGAAGACCACGTCATCCACCTGCTCAGGCTCGATGCCCGCGCGCCGGACGATTTCTTTGAGCACCAGCGAGCCGAGCACGACTGGATGCACGTCCTTCAACTTTCCGTTGCGCCGACCGATCGGGGTGCGGACTGCTTCGACGATCACTGCTTCGCGCATTTTCAAATGGCTCCTCTAACGATTCTCATATGTCCGTGTCAAGCCACCAACATTTGCCTGGCGATTCGATTTTTTTTGCCGTTGACGTGCCCATAGGCTGCTGTTAACTTTCGCCTCGCCCCAAGCGGCTGAGTACGGTAAACCTGAGGATACCGAACGTCGAGTAGGTGGAAGGTCCGGGGCAACCCGGGATGGAAACCGAAAAACGCATAGGGGACTTCAGGGTAAACAGGAAGGTCACTTGGGGCATTACTTTTCCCCAGAACCTCCACACGGGCTGCTTAATTCAAATCAGCCCTTTTTGGGGCTCTGGCGCAGGCTTTGTCCACAGCTTCGGCGTCGAATGCCGCACCCCTTTTCCGCAGCCGCCCGACCCCCTCGGCCAGTCGCTTCACGGGCGCCGGGTCCTCGTAGCGAAGCCAGCGGTAGGCGGCGGGTGGCGACCAGGGCTTGCCCTGCGCCTGGTAGAGCCTGCGGTGACCGTCGAGGACGATCTCTTCCACTTCCTTTAACAAGCCGGAGCGGACGAGGCCGGCGAAGTCCTCAGCCTCCATCCAGGCGAGGAGGCGGGACAGCCGCGCGCCGGCGTCACTCCGGGTCGGGCGCCGCGTTCGGGATGTCGTAGACGCTCGCACGCAGGGTGCAGATGAACGGCAGGTTGCGGTAAAGCTCGCGGTAGTCCAGCCCGTAGCCGACCACATAGTCGTTGGGGATCTGGAAGCCGACGTAGCGCAGCGGCACGTTGACCAGCCGGCGCAGCGGCCGGTCGAGCAGCGTCACCACCTCGAGCGAGGCCGGCTCCCTGCGGCGAAGCTCAGACAGCACGTAGTCGGTCGTGAAGCCGGTATTGATGATGTCCTCGACCAGCAGCACGTGCCGGGCTTGCACCGGGTAGTCGATGTCGCGGACGATCCGCACGCGCTCCTCCGGCCGCGCGCCGGCGAAGCGCTGCAGGTCGAGATAATCGAGGACGAAGGGCACCTTTATCTGGCGCGCGAGGTCGGCCAGGAAGAACGTGATCCCCTTGAGCACGCCGACGAGGACCAGCGACTGCCCGCGGTAGTCGCGCGAGATCCTGCGGCCAAGCGCGCGCAGCCGCGTCTCCAGCTCGACGGGGGAGATGAGGATCTCGCCCACGTCCTCTTTGCGCAGGTGCTGCACCTCGAGCGCGCCGTAGCCGGCTTTGGTGAGCAGCTGGTGGTAGTCCTTGCGGTAGAGCAGCCGGACCGTTAGCTCGGGGTAGAGCTCGCGGAGCATGCGCAGCTTGCGATTCTTCGGCGTGACCAGCGACTGCTTCATCGTGGTCAGCTCGATGTAAAGGTCGTGCTCCGGCAGGTAGAAATCGGGGGTGAACATCTCGGCGACCCGAGTGCCCTCCCAGGCGATCGGGAACGACACGGGCTCGTACTGCCAGCGGATGCGGTAGTAGTCGAGGAAGCGCGCGAACTCCTGCTCAGACGGATGGGCGAACTCGATGCGCGAGTGAGCCGGGCCCGTGCGTCTGACCAGGCGTGAGCGCTGCCTGACCGGGCGGCGCCATTTCTGCGGGACGGACGTTGGGGAAGACGACGACGCCAATGAAACCGCCCTGATTGTACTCTGCGGGTAAGAGGGCTCCAGCATGAGCACCCCGGCGCAAAGGATGGTCGGCGAGCAGCTGCGTCCGCATGGCGTGAGCGACGAGCGCGTGCTGGAAGCGATGGCCTCGGTCCCGCGCGAAGAGTTCCTTTCGCCCCGCATGAGGCGGCATGCCTACGAGGACCGCGCCCTCGCGATCGAATGCGGGCAGACCATCTCTCAGCCGCTGGTCGTGGCCCTGATGGCGCAGGCAGCGGCGCCGCAAACCGACGAAGTCGCCCTCGAGGTGGGCACCGGTTCGGGCTATGCGGCCGCGGTCCTGAGCCGGTTGTGCCGCAAGGTGATCACGGTCGAGCGCGAGCCTGCGCTCGCGGAGCATGCGTCTGAGACGCTGCGCCGGTTGGGCTTCGACAACATCGAAGTCGCGGTGGGCGACGGTAGCGAAGGCTGGCCGGCCGGCGCACCTTACGACGTGGTCCTGGTCGCGGCCGCCGCGCGCGGGGTTCCGCCCGCCCTCATCGACCAGCTTGCCGAAGGCGGCCGGATGGTGATTCCCGTGGCGGTCGGACCCGATGAGCCGCAAGACCTACGCGTGTACGTCCGCCGGGACGCCGAGGTCTCCTACCGGTCGCTCTTCCCCGTGCTGTTCGTTCCTCTACGGACTGGGTGAGGCTTTAGGCGAAGGCGAGGCGCCGGTTGGCGGGGTCGATGACGTGCCGGTCAGGGTCTGCAGCTGCTGGAGCAGCTGGCCGACGGTCTTCATCTCGGCTGCGAAGGTCGTGAAGTCGCCTTTGGCGAGGGCGGCGTAGGCCGCGCTGTAGTGCTGGTTGGCCTGCGCGACCAGGCTCTGGATCTGCGCCACCTGGGCCGCCGTGTACGTCGTGGGCGGCGGTTGATTGTTGGTTGGGGGCGGAGCGGTGCCGACAAGCTGCTGGATCGCAAGGTCCAGCGTGGTGGCGTAGGCGACCTGGTCCTGGTCCGCAAGGATGACCCGTTTGAGCTCCGGCAGGCTTGCCGCCTGCTTGGCGCGCAGGTAGATCGGCTCGAAATAGAGGAAGGAGTTTCCGATCGGAACCACGAGAAGGTTGCCCTGCTGCACGGACGAGCCGGCCTGGTTGAAGAGGGTGAAGTCGGCGGAGATCGTCGTGTTGGCGTTGATCCGGTTCGCCACCTGCTGAGGACCGAAGATGACCTTGTCCTTGGGCAGCACGTACGCGACGTACTCGCCGTAGTGCGGCCCGTCGCTGCGCGCGGCCAGCCACGAGACAAGGTTGCTCTTGCCCAGCGGCGTGTAGGGCATGATGAGGAGGAACTCGGGCGTCTGCTCGCCTGGCAGACGGAAGAGGACGTAGTAAGGCGTCAATGCGGTGGCCGTGCTGGTGGGGGAGTTCTGTGCAGTTGGCACAGCCCAGACGTCCTCCCTCGCGAACAGCACCTTCGCGCCACCCGCATCCGCGTTGACGTGATACGTGGCGTAAACCTGGACCTGGGCGTTGAACAGGTCTTCCGGGACCCGCAGGTGCGCGCGCAGCCCCGATGGCATCGCGTCGATCGGCTTGAACATGGTCGGGAAGGTGCCCTCGTAGGCCCTGATCAGCGGGTCCTTGGGATCGATCACATAGAAGTTCGTGGTTCCGTCGTACGCGTTGATCACAACCTTCACCGAGTTGCGGATGTAGTTGATGGAGTTGTCGCCGAAGGCCATCGCCTGCGAGTACGGGTAGCTGGACGCGGTCGTGTAAGCGTCGAGGATCCAGTAGAGCCGGCCATCGACCACGACCAGGTACGGGTCACCGTCGAACGTGAGGAAAGGCGCAATCTCCGAGGCTCGGTCCTTGATGTTGCGGCGGTAGAGCATGTAGGTCTTGTCCGTCACCTGACCGGAGACCAGCAGGTTGAAGTCGCTCAGGTGGAGCGACCAGAGCGCGCGGTTCGCGCCTGTCATCGGCACGCCGTGCTGCCCCGAGTAGTTGGTGAAGACGTCCTGGCTGCCCTGCGGGTAGTCGAACTCTCGCGTGTTCGATGGCGCAAGCACGTAATCGTTGGTGAGCTCACCGAAGTAGATGGCGGGTTGGCTGACGGTCAGCGGTCCGCTGGGCGGCAGGTCGCCGACGACGTAGCTGGGCAGGCCCTCGAGAGCGACTGCGTTGACCGGGCTCGCCGCCGCCCCGTATCCGTGGGTGTACTGCAGGTGGATGTTGACCCAGTTCTGCGCCGCCGCCGAAAGCCTTGCGGTGTCGATCTCGCGGGCGCTGATCTCCAGCTGCTGGTACTGGCTGTTGATCGTGTACCGGTCGATGTCGATGTCGTTGAACGTGTAGTAGGTGCGCAGTGTCTGCTGCTGCTGGTAGGTCTCTTTGAGCTGGGTGTAGTCCCACAGCCGCAGGTTGTTGACGGTGACCTGGTCGTTCTGCACGTCCTGGGCGGTCAGCGGCTGGTCGCCCGTGAAGTTGCTCACAGACACGTCCGACAGCCCATACGCCGCGCGCGTGCCCGCGATCTCGCGCTGGATATAAGGCAGCTCGTACGACTGCGCGTTGGGTGTGACCGAGACCCCCTGCACGATGCCCGGGTACGCCTGGGAGATGATCGTGAGCAGGACCCACGTCCCCACCGCCGCGGCCGGCAGCCAGAGGCGGCGCACCCAGGCATTGGCGACCAGCGCACCGGCCAGCACGATGCCCGCCCCGGCCTGGAATGTGTAGAGCGGGAGCCTCGCGTTCACGTCGGTGTACGCCGCGCCCCAGACGATGTTGCTGTTGTGCGCCGAGAGCAGGTCGGACCGTCCGAGCCAGGTCGCCGCCGAAAGCGTCACGGCGAAAGCCGCGATCAGCACTGACAGGTGGGCGATCGCGCGTGGCGTCGGGCGGAAGTCGAAGCTGTCACCGCGCCAGGAGTAGAGGCCGCCGATCAACAGCACGGTCAGAAAGTCGAGCGCGAGCGACCAGTTGACGGCCGCGTGGAGGAAGGGCAGCGTCAGGAGATAAAAGGAGATGTCCTGGCCCAGGACTGGATCCGCCGTGCCGGTCGGTGTCGAGTGGAGGTAGAGCGCCAGAGCTTGCCACTGGCCGAAGGCGCCTGCGCCGAGGATCAACGCAACGACCGCCGCCGCGCCGAGGCTGATCCACCCCGCGGAGCCACGAAAGACCGAGCGCCTGATGCCGACGGCGCGGAGTGCAGCTCCGGAGCGAACCCTCAGCGCGATCGCAACGTTGACCAGCACGTACACAAACGCAACGAGGAATCCGCCGATGCCCAGTGACCACTCCAGGGTCAGCCGTGTGGTGTAGACATCGCGAAACCCGAGCGAGTCGTACCACTGCAGCTCTGTGATGAAGGAGACGATGGGGTTCGCGGCGATGAAGACCAGGATTGCCAGCACGAAAAGGGCAAGCCCACCGAAGAAGCGCCGCGGGAGCTGTGGCAACCGGATCTCCCTGCCGGCGTCGAACGGACCGCCGCGCTCGAACGGATCAAACGGCCGATACCGGCGGGACATGTGAAGCGAAGCTTAGACGGACGCTAGAGCGCGATCGTCCGGGGCGAAGTCGTTGTCCGGGTTGGCCGGCGGGTGGTCAAGGTGCCACCGCACCGTCGTGCGCAGCGTCTCGAACGGGTCCGACGTCGTCCAGCCAAGCTGGGCCCGCGCCTTGCGGGCGCTGGCCGCGATGTGCTGAGGCATGGTGCCTGTCGGCTTGAGGTCTTCGGGCAGCACGTCGTCAGGCGTGCGAACCAGCTCGGCGTCGGATCCGGCTGCGTCGAGGATCATCCGCGCCCACATGCGCATCGAGTAGGTGCGGTCTTCGCAAATATTCATGACGCCCGTCGGCGTCGCACGAAGAGCGAGGTTGATGGCGCGTGCCACGTCACGCACGTAGACCCGGCACGCCAACCACAAGCCGGCGCCGATCGGAATCCGCGGCCTACCCGCGCGGACCCGGCGGAGGATGAACTCTTCGCGAAGCTGGTAGTCGTGCTCGCCGTAGACCATCGGCAGGCGCAGCACGAGCGCGCCGCGAGGCAGGTACACGTCCTCCACGTCGAGCTTGTCGTAGTCGTCGCGGTCGGCCAGCCTGCCGCGGTACGGATATCGCTCAGCACGGACGGGCGACTCCTCGGTGATCGGTACGGGGTCGGTCTCGCGCTCCTCGAGCAGCGCCCCGAACGCGCGATAGACGTCGACGCTGGAGATGACGATGCGCCGGCCGACGTCGGGCAGCGCCTCGAGCGCGACCTGAGCATCGGCGCGATTGAGCGCGCGGCAGTCGACCACCGCCTCAGCTCCGAATGCGGCCAGCTCATCGCGATGAGATGCGAGCTCGGCGCGGTCGCAGTGCAGGTGGCGGACGTCGGGCATGTCGTCCGGCTCGAGCTCGCCCCGATGCACGACGAGCACCTCGTCGCCCGCCGTCGCGAGCTCCTCGACGGTGGCGCGGCCGATGAACCGCGTGCCGCCGAGGACTACGACCTTCACCCGGCTGCGGCGGGTGTCACCACGTGCGGGTTCTTTTCGACGATCAGGTCGATCAACCCCCACTCCTTCGCCTGCTCGGGGGTCATGAAGAAGTCGCGCTCCATCGCGCGCTCGACGTCCTCGAGCTGCCGCTTGCAGTGCTTGGCGTAGATGCGCGCCACCTGCTCGCGCTGCCGGAGGATCTCCTGCGCGTGGATCTGGATGTCCGAGGCCTGTCCCTGGATGCCCTGCGTGAAAGGTTGGTGGATGAGGATCTGGGCATGAGGCAGCGACATGCGCATGCCTGGATCGCCACCCGCGAGGAGGATGGACGCGCCGCTCGCCGCCAGGCCGGTGCACAACGTCGCGACCTTCGGTCCCACGTACTGCATCGCGTCGTAGATCGAAAGGGCCGCCGTCAGCGAGCCTCCCGGGCTGTTGATGTAGATCTGGATGTCGCGGTCGGGCGCCTCGTTTTCGAGGAACAGAAGCTGCGCGGTCACGGTGCTCGCCAGGTCGTCATCGATCACGCCGCGAACGAACACGACTCCGTCTTTGAGCAAGCGCGAATAGATGTCGTAGGCACGCTCGCCGCGGCCATCGTTGGTGATCACTGTCGGAATGAGGTGCATCTTCGACCTCCTCGGCATTAGTGAAGGGGTCCCCGCGAAGTCACGGCGCAGCCTCTGACTTCGTGGGGTAAAA
>WNFB01002703.1_pt1 | contig 15473 bp, 16 predicted proteins | sample 5400501 | NCBI WGS metagenome assembly WNFB01 (sample SAMN13153341, study PRJNA577476) | soil metagenome | isolation source: 200 cm saprolite under Douglas fir tree site 2 hole 1 | place: USA:California | collected 2015-04-18
GCCGCCCGCCTCAAACGCCGTGGCCTTCCGGCTGTACTACGCACTCGGCGCCGTGCTGATGCCGGCCTGGCTGGGGCTGGGCAGCATCTTCCTGGTGGCGCCGAGGCGACTCGCAGAGGTAACGCTGGCTGCGCTGGTCAATGTGGGTGCGCTGGGCGCCGGGGCCGTGTTCGCGGCGCCGCTCGATGCCACCGCCCTGGCGCGGCTCAACGGTGGCCCGGGCACGGGCGTGCTCCAACCAGGGCTGTGGCTGCCACTCACGATCGCGCTCAACACCTTCGGCGTGCTGGCAGTAGTCGGGGTGGCGGCGTACACCGGCCTGCGCGGCGGCGGCCGGCGCCTGCTGCTGGCCAATGCCCTCATCGCCGCCGGCGACCTGGTGGTGGGGGTGGCCGGCTCGATGGCGCGCACCGGCCGGCCTGAGCTTTTCTGGACGACTATGCTGGCCGGCTGGGTCGTCATTTTCGCGGGATTTCTCCTCACCCAACCGGCCGCGCAGCCTACAGGTTCTCGCCCTGGTAGCGCCCCGAGTAGCCAGCCTCGGTTGGCTGCTCCATCCGGAAGAAGACCAGTTGCATAATGCGAGCATCCTTCTGAAGCTCGATGCCGGCCGGGTTTTCGACGGTGAGCAGGCACTCGCTCCTACCCCCATAACCGGCGTCCCACACCGCGGTGTGGAGGGTGGCGCCGCAGCGTAGCAGGGTCGAGCGTGGGCGTCCCAGAGCCATGACGTCGAGTGGCAGGCGCACGGTTTCGTTGAATTGGATCACGTACGGGCCCGCCGCCAGTTGCAGCCAGCCCCAAAAATCGAATGCCAGCGCGATGCGATCCGGCACGCGGCGCTCATCCACGCCCAACCGCCCGCCTTCCGTCAGCTGGAACACTGCACCTAGCGTCACGTCGACGCCGCATGGCTGCAACTGAGCCTGCGGGTCAAGTAACCCGCTGATCAGATTCGGCTCAGTCTGAATCAAATTCCAGATGGTTTCTCGCGGTAGTACCCCACTCACACTGTCAATCACTCCCGCTTGCAACAGACTCGCTCCTCCACTTTCACGCATTCGGGTCTTCTCCTTCAACGACGATCTCCAGACTGGTTGGCCCGCCGCAAGCGACTTTGAGCGCCGCTTCGATGGCTGGCCGGAGACGCTGCTCGATGTAGCGCTGCACCCGCACGTCGGGCACGATCACGCAGGCCTGCCCCAGCTCGTAATGGAGCAGTTTGCTGGGCTGCAGCCACTGGTTGAACGCAGCCGGCCGCATATCGGCAGCCAGCACATGCTTCGCGATGTGCCAGACGTCCACGCTCCTGCTCGACCCACCGTTGGTAGTGGTGAACGGATAACGCGCGGGTGGCAAGGATAATGGCTTGCGCAGCTCAAGCAGCGGTTGAGCGCCGGAGCCTTCGGTGCCCGTAGCCGCTAGCGGCGCTTGATAGTCCTGTTCGATTGCCCTCCGCAAGAACCCTGGCACATTGCGCAGCTCCTGCTGCTCCTTCAGCGTACGAACCAAGGCCATTTTGTCACGAATGACTTCGGACGGATACTGCCGGGCAAGGCGATACGCAACGCCTCCGGACATGTTTTCCTGAATCAGCTCACGCGCGACAACAGCAGCATCAACTGAAATTTCTTCAGGTTTCTCTTCCGGTGGCAATTTGCTCGATGTAGGACCCGTGGCAGATTGCACCGATTTCTGGCTGAGATCGGTAACTAACGCTTTTGCCGCCTTGCCCGTGAACGGCCGTTCAGCCACCTGCCGGCCCGGGTCGGAAATGCCGCAGTAGGCGTCGCTCCGCCCCTCCGCTTGCTCCAACAGAGGCCCCGCCGCCAGAAGTGCCGCAGCGCGACCGCGATCTTCTTCCACCAGCGGATCGTCCATAGCCACGTGGTAGAGGCTGGAGATGCGGACCGTTTGCCGCCGAGTCGCGTCATAGCGCGAGCGGTACTGGACGCGGACGAACTGACGGGCATCAGCCTTCTTCAGTTCGCGCATGACCGTCCAGCGCGATACGCCGACCTCCTCGGCCAGCGTCTGTTGGGTTGGAAAGCACCAGTCACGCCGCTCCTGGGTGGACTGGTTGTAGTAGCAATGCATCCGCAGCCTGACGATCAGCACCGTCAGCGTCGGTCCGAGCCGGGGCGCCCACCTCTCCCAGAAGTAGCGGGTGCCGACGACGATCTGCTTGGGCCGGACGATAGTGTTCTTGACATCGTGATAGAAGGGCTGCAGCTCGATGGCATCCGGCACCACGTGGCCCTCGTCCGCGGACATAATCCTCCCCGCCCGCGGCCTGACGCAAGGCATAGCTCTCGCTTGGGCCGCGGCCAAAAATAAGAATCAGATGGCCAGCGTTGGAGCACTCGTTACTCCATCAGCTCGTCCCCGCTGGTTGAGCCGCAGTATATGGCGGTGGGTATGTGAGTCAAGGCCTTTTAGGACCCCCCGGCACTGCTTTTTTCAAAACTCCGGCTAGCCGTACAAACCGGGGCGGGAAAGTTTGGGCAAGCCGACTAGGGCCAGAAAAAGCGAGCTTCAGGACCCTCACGTTCACGTGAAGAACGCCGTTATACTGTGCCTGTGGATCGAGGCAGCGGCTACCTCCAGATCGGAGAAGCAGCGGGCCGCGCCGGACTGACGCAGCGCACGCTGCGCTACTACGAAGAGCTGGGCTTGCTCAAGCCGGCCAGTCGCATGGAGGGTGGCTTCCGCCTGTACTCGCCGGAAGACATGGAGCGCATCGACTACATCAAGAACCTGCGCGACGTGCTCGGCTTCAGCCTGGCGGAGATCAAGGACATGGTTCTGTTTGAGGACGTCCGCAGCCAGATCAAATCTGAGCTCCACCACGCCGAGAACTCCGACCAGCGGCGAGCGCGACTCGTGCAATTAAAGGAAGTCGCCCTGCGGCAGATGCGCATCGTCAACGAGAAGCGCCAGCGGCTCAAGGGGATGCGCACCGACATCCAAGCCCGGATCGACAAGATTGACGCCCAGCTGCAAGAGCTGGCGCAGCGGGAGCCCGACACGGTTTCTTCATGAGCCAGCTGGTCAAGCTGCTGCGCGGCGCCGGCCGGGTAACCGGGCGGCCAACCGCCGGGTTTGGCGCTCGCCAGGAGGGACGCCAGCGGCTGATCCTGGTGGCGGCCTTGGACGGCCCCGACACCGCGGCAGCTAAGAAAGCGGTCGAGGCCGGTGCCGACGTGCTGGAGCTGCCCCTGACCGACGCGAAGTCCGCGGACAGGCTCAAGGACCTGGCTAAGGCCGTTGAGGCCCCCGTTGGTGTGGCGCTGACCGGCGCATTGGCGCCTGATTTCGATTTCGCCAAGCTGGAGGCGGCCGGCGCCGACTATGTGAAAGTTGAGGCCGGCGATGCTCCGGCCACGGTCTTCCTACTGGAAACCGCGGCCGTGGTGCTGGAAGTCAAAGAGAGCTTCAGCGACACGATGCTGAAGATGCTCAACTTCCTGCCGGCCAAGGCCGTTCAGGTGGACGCGCCCGAGGATTTGCAGGGGTTGACCATCAAGCGCCTGATGGAGGCGCGCGTCGATCGCGAGCTGATCGGCAAGCCGCTGCTGCTGAGGGTTGGTGCCACCATCAAGCCCGAGGCGGCGCAGCTGCTGGCACTCATCTCTCCTAACGGGCTGGTGGTGCCGGCCGCCAATGTAGCCGCCTGGAAGCAGGCAGTGGCCGACCTGAAAGAGCCGTCCGAGACCGACGACGGCGGCGCAAACATCAGCCTGCGGGCGCCGTCGGCAGCGTAATCCTTTCCAGGCCGCCCATGTAGGGGCGGAGCACCTCGGGAACGACGATCGAGCCGTCGGCTTCCTGGTAGTTCTCCATGACGGCCGGCAGGACCCGGCCGGCCACGCCGGAGCCATTGAGGGTGTGGACGAACTCGACGCGCGCCTCGGCTGAGGGGCGGTATCGGATGTTCGCCCGACGGGCCTGGAAGTCCTCGAAGTTGGAGCAGGAAGAGATCTCGACGTAGCGGTTCTGGCCGGGCATCCAGACTTCCGGGTCGAACTTCATCGACGCGGTGAAGCCCAGGTCTCCGCTGCACATCTGCACGACGCGGTAGGGCAGCTCGAGCGCCTGCAGAACGCTGCAAGCGTCGGCCAGGAGCGAGCGCAGCTCGTCGTAAGAGTGCTCGGTCGCGACGAATTTGACCAGCTCCACCTTGTCGAATTGATGGACCCGGATGAGCCCGCGCGTGTCCCGGCCGGCGGCCCCAGCCTCACGCCGGAAGCAGGCGGTGTAGGCCACGAAGCGGCGCGGCAGAGTGCCGGGCTCGAGGATTTCGTCGCGGTACATGTTGGTCACCGGCACCTCGGCGGTGGGAACCAGGAAGAGGTCGTCGGGCTCGGTGCGGAAGGCGTCGTCCTCGAACTTCGGGAGCTGGCCGGTGCCGATCATCGACTCGCGCTTGACCAAGTACGGTGGCGACAGCTCGGTGTAGCCGCGGCTGGTGTGCCAATCCAGCATGAAGCTGATGAGCGCGCGGTTGAGCCTGGAGCCGCGGCCCTTGAGCATGAAGAAGCGGCTGCCCGAAATCTTGCTGGCGCGCTCGAAATCGACCATGTCCAGCGCCTCGCCGAGATCCCAGTGGGGCTTGGGATCGAAGGGAAACTTGCGCGGCTCGCCCCAGCGCTCGATCTCCACATTTTCCTCTTCGCCGGCGCCGGGCGGCACGGAGGGGTGCGGTAGGTTGGGGATTTGCAGCAACATGTCGTCGCGTTGGGCCTCGATGGGCGCCAGCGACTCCTCGAGGTGCTTGATCTCATCGGCCACTTGGCGCATTTCGGCGCGGACCTGGTCGCGCTCCGCGGCGTCCCTGATTTGGGGGAACCGCTTCGAGCTTTCGTTGCGCCGCTGTTGCAGCTCCTGCAGTTGGGCCTGGATGCGTCGGATGTCGCGGTCGGCTTCGAGCAGGGCATCAATGGGCGCATCGGTGACGCCTTTGAGGCGGGCCCCCTCGCGCACCCGCTCGGGATCATTGCGGATGAGCTGCAGCGGGAGCATGACTTAAACCGTATCAGCACGGATACGCCCGGATGTTTATTTCGCAATGGACTACAATCGGCTTCGGCCACTGTCCGCCGCGAGTAGGAGAGGACTCGCGGATACAACGCGCGTGGACATGGCAAACGATCAACCTCAAAGGAGAGTGTGTCTTTGGCTGTTCAGCACGTGACCAGCGAGTCGTCGCGGGGAAAGAACGGGGGTAAGGCTGTACGGGAGAAGTACGGCGTTGATTTCTTTCGCCAGATCGGGCGGAAGGGCGGTAATTCGCTCAAGGAGCGGGGCGCCAACTACGTCGAGCTGGGTCGCATGGGCGGGGAAGTCACCAAAGCTCGCCACGGCAGTGAGCATTATTCGGAGATTGGTCGCAAAGGCGGACGGAACGGCCGCGGCGCAAGCAAGAAAGGCAGCGGCCGGCGTCGAGCTGGCTAGACCCTCCAGGCACTGAGGCGGCGCTCGGCGTAGCGCAGCAGCTCGTTCAGCACGATGGCGAAGAGCGCCAGCGTCGTCACCAGGCCAAACGTCTCGGCCGACCGGAAGTTGGCCGTGAACTGCCGCACGAAAAAGCCGATGCCTCGCTGCGAGACGAACAGCTCGGCCAGCAGCACGCCGAGCAGGTTGGCTGCCATGCCGAGCCGTAAGCCGGTGACGATCCACGGCAGAATGGAGGGTGCGACCAGCTTCCAGAACATCTGCCACTGGCTGGCGCCCATGGTTTGGGCCGCGCGCAGCAGCTGGCGATCCACCGCATGGCAGCCGGCGATGCAGGTGAAGATGACGGGGAAGATGGTGTGGGTGACGCCGAAAGCGATCTTGGCGTTGTTGCCGATGCCCAGGAACAGGATGAACACCGGCAGGATGGTCACCTGCGGGATGCCGAACAGCATCACCACGATGGGATTGAACACTCGGTGCAGGTAGGCCGACAGCCCCAGGGCGACGCCGAGCGGCACGGCGATGGCCACGCCGATGCCGAAGGCGAGCGCGATTTCCAGCCCAACGTTGGCGTAGGCGGCGTCGATGTCGCCGCGGCGAGCCAGCACGAAGATCTGGCGCCCCACCTCGTCTGGCGGCGCAAGAAAGCCGGTGTCGATCAGGCCGCCGCGGGTGATGGCCTCCCACAGGGCGACCAGCGCCGCGATGGCCAGCACGCGTCCCAGCGCGACCTTCACGTCCGGACCATCCGGCCCAGGAGGTTGGCCAGCTGGCTGATGCAGAACGACACGAAGATGGTGATGAACACCCAGCCGAACAGCTCCGCCGAAGACAGCGACTCGGAGGTCTCGGCGATGCGAGAACCCAGGCCCTCGCGGCCGGCTAATGTCTCGCCAGCGATGGTTGACAGGAACTCGAGCACCAGGGCCAAGCGGATGCCGTTGAGGATGGACGGGAAAGCGGCCGGCGCCAGCACCTTGAACAGCAGTTGGAGTGGCCCCGCGCCCATCGCCACCGACACGCGCACCAGTCCACGATCGACGTTTCTGAGGCCGTTGATGACGTTAATGGCGATGGGAAAGAAGCCGTAAACCGCGGAAAAGGCAATTTTCGAGGCGTGGCCTATGCCGAAGAAGAGAATGCACAGGGGGTAGATGATGATGATTGGCACCGCGAACAGTGCCACCAGGATGGGCTCGAACACCTCCGTGGCATAGCGGTAGGCGCCGATGGCGAAGCCAAACAGGAGGGCAGCCGCGCAGGAGATGGCGAAAGCCGCCAGGAACTCGCTCATCGTGGCGCCGATCTCGCCGTAGGTACTCCAGTCCACGACGAAGTGGCTGAGCCGGTTGGCGACCAGCGGCAGCTTGGGCAGGATGAGCGGCGACACGCGACCAGTGGCCGTCAGCCACAGCCAGGCGCCGAACAGCAGCCCCGCGAAGGCCAGGCGAGGCGCCTGGACCGAAAGGCCGGTCCTCACTCCACGATCTCGGCTGCGCGCACGATCTCGTCGTGCAGCAGCGAGAACAGCTGATTGCGGAGGTCGTTGAAGTCGTCGCCCAACATCAGCTCAGGTTTGCGAGGGTGGCTGAGGGGTACGTTGATGGTGGCCTTGAGGCGCCCCGGCCGCGAGGTCATGACCAGGATGCGGTCGGACAGGTAGGCGGCCTCGGCCAGGCTGTGGGTGACGAACACGATGGTCTTGCCGGTTTGCTCCAGGATGCTGGACAGCTGCTCACCCAGAACCATGCGCGTCTGTTCGTCCAGGGCACCGAAGGGCTCATCCATCAGCAGCACCTCAGGCTCCAGGCTCAGCGCCCGGGCGATGGCCACGCGCTGCTTCATGCCGCCGGAGAGCTCGCGCGGCAGGTGGCCGGCGAACTCGGCCAGGCCAACCATCTCTAGATAGTGCTCGGCTCGCTGCCGCCGCTCCCTAGCCGGCACGCCGCGGAACTCCAGCCCGATCTCCACGTTCTTGAGCACGCTCCGCCAGGGGAACAGGGTGTAGTCCTGGAACACTACGCCCACCACGTCGGGCAGTGGCCCGCGGACTTCGGCGCCGTTGACGCGCACTGAGCCGCTGGTGAGGCGCTGCAGGCCGCAGATGACGTTTAGCAGCGTGGATTTGCCGCAGCCGCTGGGGCCTATGAGCGTGAGGAACTCGGCCCGGGCGACCTCGAACGAGATGTCACGCACGGCAACCGTCTCCCGGCCCGTGCTGCTGGAGTAGCTGACGCAGACGTCCGAAAGGGAGACGGCGGCCGGCGTCACACCTTGACCGGCGTGAATTGGGTGGTGTACAGCTTGGTCGGGTCGATGCGCTCGGGCGTGAGCTTCAACTCCACCAGCCCGTCGGCTACATTGGCCATGCCTTTGTCGTCGATCCTGCCGTCGGGCGAGAGGATGCTCTTGTCGGCGTCGAGCGAGGCCTGGACCGCGTCCGGGCCGAGGCCGATGTACTTCTTGGCCAGCTCCTTGGTCCGAGCCGCGTCCTGGAACAGCATGGCCTGCGCTTTGAAGTAGCCCTCGAGGAACTTCCGGAGCGCGTCGGGGTTGCTCTGGATGAACTTCTCCTGCGCGGCGATGGTTTCGAACGGGAACTGCGGCAGCAGCGCGCCGAAGTCCATCAGCCATTTCCCGCTCTTGTCGCCTTCGACCTGAGTGCCCTGGTCGTGCGTCCAGATGAAGGCGGCCACCTGTTTGGTCTTGAGGCCGGCGAGCTCAGTGTCGAAGCCTCCCAGGAAGGTCGGTTTGAGCGCGTCGTTCCCGTTCCAGCCCTTGGACTGGCTGAGCTTGGCGATGAGGAAGCAGGTGAAGGCGCCAGCGCTGGTGCAGCCCACGGCCTTGCCCTTTAGATCGTCTACCGTTCGGACGTCGGGCCCGGCAATGACGCCCATGAACGCTGGGCTGGCGTTCAGCTGGGCCACGATCTTGACCGGACTGCCTTTGGCGATGGCATTGCTCACGCCGACCGCCGAGTGCATGCCGATGTCCTCGCTGCCGGCGGCCATAGCCTGCGCCAGGAAGGCGTCGCCGTTAAAGGTGCTCAGCTCCACGTCAACGCCGGCGGCCTTATAGGTGCCCCAGTCGATGCCGGCATAGCCGGGTAGGTAATCGAAGGTGGTGGCTACGGACAGGCCGGCGCGCACCTTGGGCCCGCTGCCGGCAGCGGAGGCGATGACCTTGCCGGAAGCGTCAGGCGCGGCGGCGGGTTTGGCCGCTGCGGAGCCAGCCGCTGAGGGTGAGACGCTAACCGCGGCGGGCGCGCTCGCAGAGGCCGCGGGTTTGGCCGAAGCTGAGGCCACGGGCTTGCTTGCTGGCGCTGCAGGTGCGCTCGAGGGTGGCGCGGGTGGTGTGGCCGTTCCGCCACAGGCGGCCAGCACCGCGGCGGCGAGTGAACAGGACAGGACGAAGCGTGTAAAGTGCATCGCGCAACCTCTCAGAACGGAATTTGCGTCCCATTCTACGAGCCTGTGCAGGGCGGCCCATGGTAGGATCCCATGCGTCATGATCAGCCAGCCACGGCGTCGCCGGGGCGTTGCGCTTGCCGCGTATGCCACGCTGATGTTGCTTGTCTGGAGCGGCATGGTGTTCTTGGCCAGGATGCTGGCCGAAGACGAGAAGACGGCCGGCTTCGGTGCCTTCCTGGGCTTCATGGTGATCGCCATGTCGGTCGTGTCCTACGTGCTGTTCATGATGGCGGTCGACTCCGACAAGGGCTGACCGTTCGCCCACTCGTCCCAACTTATAGGGTCGCCGCGCCTCCGGCGCGTTAGCGTTCGCTCGTGCCTGTCCGCCAGCCGTCTTGGCGTTCGCCCTCGAGGCCGCGCGCGTGGCGCGTGACCGACGCCAAGCCGGCGCCGCTGTGGCGGCGATTGACCGTCCCGGCGGCCGTCCTGGCGGCGGTTCTTGTTGGTGCGGGGGTGCTAGGCGTGAGCGGCGTATTTAGCGCGCGTTCTCCTGAGCCGGTGGCGCCTTCCGCAAGCTCCGCGGCCGCTCGCCAGCTCGTCATCTCCAGCACAAACCCGAGCACGGCGACGGCAACGGTGGTGCCCACCCTGGCCTCGTCTCCGACAGTCGTTGGCCCCCGTGAACAGGCGCCGTCGGCGCCCGCGTTCTCGGCCGGGCCGCCCGTGGCCGTGCAGCAGGTTGCGCCGATCGCCGCCAGCGCCCCGGCCTCTGCAGCGCCTACGCGGGCCGCTCCTTCGCCTACGCCGGTCCCTCGGAGCTCGAGCGCCTCGATCGCCGACGATCTACGGAGCATCAACGCCACGGCAATGGCGCTGTCAGAGCGAGCCGGGGCGGCTTCCGGCAACGCGACGCCGACTCGGTCCGGCACGGCGCGGGCCACGGCTACCGAGACGCCGGTTCCTACGGCCGCGCCGCCCAGCCCGCCTCGTGCTTAGGAGCCCAACCGCCACGCCGTAGCCGATTCCGGGAAGCTCTTCTCGTGCCAGGCGTAGGCGGCCTTGGGACGGATGGCGTAATAGAGACCGCCCGGGTCCTCGGGGTTGACGCGCCAGCCGTACTTCGCGTCGTAGGCGTCCGCGAAGCGAGCCAGGATGGCGCGATCCGTCACGCGCTCGACAGCGCCTTCGATCATGTAGACGTCGTCCCCGCTCTCCAGGTGGACGACCACGTCCGGTCGGGCGGCCAGGTTGCGGCCCTTGACCGAGTTTGGCCCGGTGGAGAAGTACAGCACCTCGTCCAGCCACACGCCCCAGACTGGCGCGGCGTGCGGCCGGCCATCGGGTCGGGTGCTGCCGATCCAGTAGTTGCGGCTCTTCTCGAAGGCGGCGCTCAGCTCGCTCCAGGGCAACAGGCCTTCCGCCGCGGCCGAGATGCCGTAGCTGGCGTCGAACCGGGGGCGGTGGGGCTCGGGAACGCTCACAGAACGGGATACGCCGGCGGGACCATGTCCTCGATTCCGCGGCCGCCCCAGCTCCAGTTGGGAACGTCGGCCCAGGCTTTCTCGCCCTCGCGCTGGCACTCGTCGATCAGCGCGCGCTGGTTGACGGTTGCCAGTTGGCCATCGCGGACGACGACCTTGCCGTCGACGAAGACTGTGTCCACGTCCGAAGCGGTGCCGGCCTCGACCAGGCTCTTGACCGGGTCGTGGACAGCTCCGAAGTGCATCTTTCTCATGTCGAAGATGGCCACGTCGGCCTTCGCGCCAGGCGCCAGCCGGCCCAGGTCGTCGCGGCCGAGCGCTTTGGCGGCATTGACCGTGGCGGCATCGAACACGTCGCGCGGGGTGCCGGACAGGAAGCTCTTGTCGGCCACACGGCTCAGGAGCATGGTGTAGCGCATCTCGGCCAGGATGTCGCCCGGCGGGAAGTCGGTGCCGATGGTCATGTTCACGCCGGCCTCGATGTAGCGCCGCAGTGATTCCAGGTGCACGCCCATGTGGAAGTACTTGAGCGGCGAGTGCGACACCGTGGCGTGCGACTGGCCGAGGAGCTGCAGGTCGGGCGCGTCGTGGTAGCGGGTCCAGCTGTGGCCGGAGATGAACAGCACGTGGTCGAGGATCACGTCGGTGCCCAGCAGACCGGCTTTGTCCAGCAGCTGGATGGGCGTGAGGCGGTAGGTGTCGAGCACCCGCTCCATCTCCAGGCCGTGAATGGCGGCGTGAATGGTCATGGGCAGCTTGTGGCGGCGGCCTTGGACGGCTGTTTCCCGCAGCAGTTCCAGCGTGCAGGTGTCGGGGTGGCCGGCGCACAACAGGGCCTTGATGCGCCCACCGGCGTGGCCATCGAAGCGTTCGGCGAAGTCCAGCGATCGCTTGAGGGCGTTGAAGCCGCGCGCGTCGTCCCATTCATACTCAATGCCGCCGTCGTCGCGGGCGAAAATCAGCGCGTTGCGGTGGCCGGGACCGGTGTAGACGCGGATGCCCAGCTCGGCGGCAAACTGGACGAATTCCTCCGGCTCGCCGCCGGCGGCGAACTCCAGCACCGTCGTTTGGCCTGCCTGCAGGCACTGGCCCAGGCCCCACATGACGCGCAGCCGCAGCGGAGGTTCGTAGCGGGGCTTGCCTTTCACTCCGGCGTGCCAGTTGAGATAGTTGCGGGCCATCGAGTCGGGCCGGCCGCGATCCAGGAAGATGTAGTCGCTGGCGTTGATCCCGGCGTGGCGATGGGTGCAAATCAGGCCGGGCGAGACCAGCTTGCCGGTGGCGTCGATAGTCTGGTCCACCGGGCCGTCGTAGCTCTTGCCGGTACGCAGGACGTGGTCGTCTTCGAGCACGCACACGCCGTCGCGGATGATCTGGTGTTGGCCGCCGTCCCAGCCCACAACCCAGCTTGCTTTGATGGCCGTTTTCATAACGGACAGAGGGTACAGTAAGCTCCATGGCCGAGCAGCTCTTCCGCACCTCGGTTGTGGGCAGCTACGCCGTGCCGGAGTGGCTGGCCAACGTGAAGACAGACTTCTTCCAGCGTCGGTTGAGCCGTTCGGTGCTGGACGAGATCCACCTGGCGGCTCTAAAGGCCGCGGTGAAGGACCAGGAGCTGGCCGGCATCGACGTGGTGACCGACGGCGAGGTGCAACGGGACAACAGCCTGGACTACTTCCTGGTCAAGCTGCCGGGCGTCGACGTGGATAACCCCACCAAGGCCTACTATCTCGACTTCTTCCCAACGGTTGTGCGGCACGACGTCACCCCTGTGCCGCTGGGGCTGGTGGAGGACTTCCGGACGGTGTCGTCGCTCACGAGCCAGCCGGTGAAGTGCACCGTTACCGGCGCCTTTTCGATGCTGCGGCGCGTGCGCGACGAACACTATGGCGACGAGAAGCGGCTGGCACTGGCGTTGGCGGAGCTGATCAATGCCGAGCTGCGGCGGTTGCAGGATGCTGGCTGCAGCTTCATTCAGATCGACGACGAGTACGTGGCCGGCTACCCCGACGAGGTGGCCAGAGCGGTCGAGCTGGTGAACCGCTGCGTGGAGGGCATCCACATCAAGAAGGCGCTGCACATCTGCTTTGGCAATCGCTACGGCAAGCCCTCCTGGGCCGGCGACTACCGCTTCCTCGTGCCGGCCATCTATGACGCGCACATCGATCAGCTGCTGCTGGAGTTCGCCCGCCGCGGCCAAGCCGACCTGGCCATCTTCCGCGATACGCCGCCGCCGTTCGAGATCGGCCTGGGGGTCATCGACGTGAAGGATTGGGCCGTCGAGACGCCGGAGGTCGTGGCCAAGCGGATCATTCAGGCGACGAGCAGCGTGCGCAGCGACAAGCTGTGGATCAACCCCGACTGCGGCCTGCGCCACCTGAGCGTGGAAGTGGCCCGCGCCAAGCTCCGCATCATGGTCGAAGGCGCCCGCCTCGCGCGCGAGCTGGTTTAGGACATAGGACGGCCTAGGCTGGCGCTGTAACGGCGGCGGGCTGGAGGACCTGGACGGGGCCGGGATCGCCGAAGCCTAGGACGGCGTACACCTTCACGGGCTCGGCTTTGCCTTTCACGCGGACTTCGCCGCGATCCTCGAGCTTGGCGCCGCTCCCGTCCATCAGGTCGACGGTCGCCTGGCTGATGATCACTTCGTCGTCTTTGGCTACGCCGCTCAGGCGGGAGGCGGTGTTGACGGTGTCGCCCAGCACGGTGTACTCCATGCGGTTCTTGGAGCCCATATTGCCGGCCACCAGCGGTCCGCTGTTGACGCCCACACCGAAGGCCTCCTCGCCGGAGAGCGAGGCGCGGGTCTGCTTGACCCACTCAATGCCCTCGTAAGCGGCCCGACAGGCGGCGGTGGCGTGACCCTCCAGGTCCAGGGGTACGTTGAACATGACCATGATGTGGTCGCCAATGAACTTGTTCACGGTCCCGCCGTGCTCGGTGACAATGCGCACGATTCCGTCGAAGTAGATGTTCAGCAGGCGCAACGTGTCCTCGGCCTTGACGCCCTGGGGCAGGTACAAGTTGCCGAACATGATCGTGGCCACGCGGCGTGACCCGCCAAGGTTGAGCGTGCCGGCCGCTTGCGATGACGCAATCTCCTGGGCTACTGCCGGCGTGACGTAGCGGCCGAAGGTGCTGTACACCGCGCTCCGCCGCCGCTGCTCCTGAAGGAAGAGGTACAGGAACAGCACCGCGGAGGACAGGATGAGCGCGGCGTCGACGTAGGCGAAATTCGGCAGCTCGGTGAGCTGCTGATGGCCGATAACCGCGGGCTGCACCAGCTGTCCGGCGGTCAGGACGTAGCGGACAGCGGTGTAGATGACGGCCAGGAGGATGGTGGCGCCCCAGCCCAGCGCGCCCCAGCGGAAAAAGACGGCGGCCGCCAGCAGGCTCAGGCCGAGCATGAAGCTGAAGGTCGTAGTCCATGGCTGGGGCGTGATGAACTTGCCTTCGATCAGGCTCTGCGCCGCGTTGGCCCAGATCTCCACGCCGGCCATCTTGGCCAGGGACCCGCCGGACGAGGTAGGCACCGGATAATCGTCGGCCAGGCCGGTCGCCTGGTAAGGGCCCACGAACACCAGGCGATTACGCAGCGCATCGGGACTCGCCTGGCCCTCAGCGATGCGCGCCAGGCTGATGGCGTTCGTTTGGGCAAAGCCGGCCGGCTTGCTGAAGAAGTAGATTGGCATGCGGAAGTACTCGTCGGTGGGGATCTGGTAGATGCACTGGGGATCGTCTGGATGGGTGGGATCTGTTCGACATCCGAATCCCAATCGATAGGGCTCATCTTCCAGCACGAAGTCGCCCGTGAACCCCGGAAGATTGCGCGCAAACGCGCTGGCAGCGATAAGTGGCAGAGGCTGGTAGCGCTCGGTACCGCTGTAGTACATGAGGGGCAAATTGCGGACGTACACGCCGTCCAGATCGACGTTGACGGCCGCCGGGATAGGCTTACTCTTGGCGACGCCCGGCGTTATCGGTTGGAAGGATTGGAGTTCCAGGCCCTTGCTGGCAACGTGATTGGGCAGGCCCTCGCCGCCGACGGCCATGATGACGAATAGCGGCTGCGAACCGTCAGTTGGGTACATGGCATCCTGAATGGCAGCGGCCAGATCGTCGTCACCCTGAGCCGGATCGAGGAATGCAACGTCAAAGGCGACGGTCCGCGCGCCTGCCTTCTTGAGCTGGCGGATGAGGTCGGCATAGTGTTTTCGGTCCCAGCTCTCAAGGCGGCCATAGGTCTTGAGGCTGGCGTCGTCGATGGCGGCGATCACGATGGAGCCCAGCTGCAGCTGGCCGGCGGCGCGGCGCATCAGCTCATCGTTGAAGGTGGTCTGCAGGTCGTGCAGCGTGTCCTTCAACAGCATGCCCAGCACCAGCAGGTTCGCTACGAGGACCAAGCCCAAGCCGATCAGGACGCGGCGCAGCGCAGCCGTGCTGACTTTCACGGCGCTAGGATACGCGCGGTGAGCCGCCGAGACCAGCGATTCGGGACTAGTGGCTAATCGCAGCCGCTTCGGGATCCAGCTTCACACCGGCTGGCCCCTGAACGACTACCCGCGGCTGGCGCAGACCATCGAAGGCCTCGGCTTTGGTGAGCTGACCGTCCACGACGTGCTGTTCAGGAGGCCGGTGTGGCCGGTGCTGACGCTCATCGCCGAGCACACGCGCGACGTGCTGGTCGGACCTGACGTGACCAACCCATTCGCGCGGCATCCCGTAGTCACAGCTGCGAACATTGCCGCGATCGACGAGCTCAGCAGTGGCCGAGCCATCCTGGGCGTTGGCCAGGGCTCATTCTTCGACGCGGCGCACATCGATCACACTCGGGCGGTGGCGGCCGTGCGGGAGATGACCCTCGTCGTCCGACAGCTGCTCGCCGGCGAGCCGGGTAGCTTTGAGGGCGAGGTATTTCGGCTCGACGCTGATGCGGCGCTGCGCTTCAAGGGCCCGCGGCCTGCGATCCCAATCTTCGCCGGCGCCTTCGGGCCCAAGATGATCGAGATGGCGGCTGGCCTGATGGACGAGATCCGGCCGCCTGGGCAGTGGGATCCTGCCTATCTAGCGGTGGTCCAAGAGCACGTCGGGATCGGCGCCAGGCGCGCGGGGCGCGAGCCGGCGG
>WNFB01003934.1_pt1 | contig 15470 bp, 15 predicted proteins | sample 5400501 | NCBI WGS metagenome assembly WNFB01 (sample SAMN13153341, study PRJNA577476) | soil metagenome | isolation source: 200 cm saprolite under Douglas fir tree site 2 hole 1 | place: USA:California | collected 2015-04-18
CTCGGGATCATTCCCGGCGCGGGCGGCACGCAGCGGCTGCCCCGCATCGTCGGCCTCGGACGGGCGAAGGAGATGATCCTCACCGCCGCGCGCTGGGACGCGCGGAAGGCGCTGGAGGCGGGGCTCGTGAGCCAGGTCGTGCCCCTGGCCGAGCTGATGGCGGCGGCGCGGGCGATGGCCGAGCGCGTCCTCGCGCTCGGGCCCCTCGCGGTCCGGCTGGCCAAGGCGGCCGTGAACGCCTCCAGCCAGATGCCGCTCGGCGCCGGCCTCGCCTTCGAGTCGATGGCCCAGGCGATCACGTTCGAGTCACGCGACAAGATGGAGGGAACGTCGGCCTTCCTCGAGAAGAGGAAGCCGCGCTTCACCGGCGAGTAGCGGCGGGAAGGCCGCAGGAGGCCTCGATGCGAAGCACCGGCCTGATCCTCCTCTTCGGCGGGATCCTCGCGTTCCTCTATTGCACCTCGCGGCTGTCCGATATGCCCCCGGTGCCGGCCGCGGTCGAGCTGGGCGACTACCTGCGCTACGAGGCCGGCAAGTGGGAGCTGGGCCGGTACCTGAGCGCGGGGGTGGCGGGCATCGGCTTCCTGCTCGCCCTGTTCCCGAAAGGACGCTGACACCATGCGCGTCCTCCTCGTGGAGGACGACCCGGTCTACGCGGAGGTGCTGCGCTCGACGCTCGCCTTCGCGGGCGGGGGTCCCTGGGTGGTGGAGTCGGTGGCGTCCTTCGCCGCCGCGCGCGAGCGTCTGGCCCGCGGTGGGATCGACGCCGTGCTCCTCGACTTGAAGCTTCCCGACGCGAACGGCCTCGACGCGGTGAGCCGCCTGTGCGGCGAGTTCCCCACCGTGCCCGTGCTCGTTCTCACCGCGCTGGACGACGAGTCGCTCGGAGTGGCGGCCGTCCAGACGGGGGCCCAGGACTACCTGGTCAAGGGCCAGGTGGAGGAGCAGCTGCTCCCCCGCTCCATCCGCTACGCCATCGAGCGCAAGCGCAACACCGACGCCGTGCGCCAGCTCGACAAGGCCGTGAGCACCATGCAGCTCGGGGTGACGGTGACCGACCTCCAGGGCCACATCGTCTACGTCAACGCGGCGGAGGCGGAGATGCACGGCTACACCGTGGAGGAGATGCTCGGCCAGGACGCCCGGCGCCTGTCGCCCCCCGAGGAGTGGCGGCCCCTCACTCCCGGGCAGCTGGGCCAGATGCGCAAGTGGAAGCGCGAGCGCGTCCGCATCCGCAAGGACGGGACCACCTTTCCCGTTCAGCTCATGTCCGACGTGGTGAAGGACGCCGCGGGCCTGCCGATCGGCGTCGTCACCACCTGTGAGGACATCAGCGAGCGCAAGCGGGCGGAGGCCGAGCTGCGGCGCAGCGAAGAACGCTACGCCCTCGCCGCCCGGGGGACCAACGACGGCCTGTGGGACTGGGACCTCGCCACCGACCGCGTCTACTACTCACCGCGCTGGAAGGCCATGCTGGGCTACGACGAGCATGAAGTCGGCGACCGGCCGGCGGAATGGCTGGACCGCGTGCACCCCGATGACCTGCCCCGCCTGCAAGCCAAGCGGTCGGCCCACCTCGACGAGGACTCTCCCCACTTCGAGGACGAGCACCGCATGCGGCACAAGGACGGCAGCTACCGCTGGTTCCTGAGCCGCGGCTTCGCCGTCCGCGACGGCAACGGGCGGCCGTACCGCATGGCGGGAGCACAGACCGACGTCACCGACCGCCGTTCCTACGATCCCCTCACGGGCCTGCCCAACCGCGCGCTGTTCGCCGAGCGGCTGGGCTACGCGTTCGCCCGGTTCACGCGCCGGGACGATTACCTCTTCGCGCTGGTCTTCCTGGACCTCGACCGCTTCAAGGAGACGAACGACACCCTCGGCCACCTCGTCGGGGACCAGGTCCTGATCGCGGTGGCCAAGCGGCTCGAGACGAGCGTGCGCCCGGGAGACACGGTGGCATGTACCGGGCCAAGGCGGCGGGCGGCGGGCGATACGAAGTCTTCGACGGAGCCCTGCCGCAGGGGGGCCGGTCACGCCTCGACCTCGATCGGGGCCTGTCGCGCGGGATCGAGCAAGGCGAGTTCCGGCTCGTGTACCAGCCCATCGTCGATCTGGCCCACGGCGAGCTCGCGGGTTTCGAGGGCTTCCTCCGCTGGCACGACGGCGGGCGGGTCGTGCTGCCGGGCGAGTTCCTTCCCGCGGCGGTGGAGGGGGGTCAGGTGTTGGCGCTGGGATCGTGGGTGTTGCGCGAAGGCTGCCGACAGCTGGGCGCCTGGCGGGCGCAGGCGGCCGAGGCGAAGCGTCTCCGGTTGAGCCTCAACCTCTCCCCCGCCGAGTGCGCGAAGGCCGGGTTGATCGCAGAGGTCGAGGCCGCGCTGGAGGCGGCGGGGCTGGCGCCCGGCGACCTCGCGCTCGACCTCAGCGAGCCGGTGCTGCTCGGCGAGCGCGCGTGGATGTCGAGCGTGCTCGCCGATCTGCGCGCCCTGGGCGTGCGTCTCCACCTCGACGATTTCGGCCGTGGGCTCGCGTCGTTAAGCGCCCTGCATCGCTTCGCCCTCGACGCCGTCAAGCTGGACCGCTCCCTCGTCTCCGAAAGCGCCCGCCCCCTCTCGCCCCTGGCGGGCGGTATCCTCGCCCTCGCGGCGCGCCTGGGCCTCAGCGTGATCGCGGAAGGTGTCGAGACCGCGGACCAACGCGATGCGCTGCGCGAGGCGGGATGCCCGTACGGACAGGGCCACCATTTCTCGGCGCCCCTCGAGGCGGACGAGGCGCTGGCATACATCGCGCACGCACGGATCGTGGAAAGGAGCGCACCATGAGACCGACCCGGACCCTCGGCTTCCAGCTTCTCGGCGTGTGGCTCGTCGTCAACGGAATCGTCGGCCTGGGACCGGGGCTGTCCATTCCCGGCGTGGGCTTCGTGATGGCCCTGCTCGCCCTGGTCACGGGCCTGCTGATTCTTCTCGGCCGAGCCTAGAGGCCTGCACTACCTTTTAACGCGGAGGTCGCGGAGGGGAACGGAGAGGACGCAGAGGAAGAAAACTAGACGAACCGCGTTTCATAGATGTCCGTCTCCACGACCTCTCCGTTCTTTCTCCGCGTCCTCCGCGTTAAAGAGTAGTCACGACTGGTCGGGGCGGAGCCAGCTGACGATCGGCGGAGGCGGGGTGTGGCGTGCGAGGGCGGAGAGCAATCCGTCCACCGTCGCGCTCACCACGAAGAGCCCGCGGTAGGGCGGGCGGATGAAGCCGTCGCCGACGGCCCCGTCCACGAAGGCGAGCAGAGGGGCGAAGAAGCCCTCGACGTCGAGCAGGCCGATGGGCTTGCGGTGGATGCCGAGCTGGCCCCAGGTGATCGCCTCGAACAGCTCGTCCAGGGTGCCGAATCCTCCCGGGAGCGCCACGAAGGCGTCGGCCATCTCGGCCATCAGGGCCTTGCGCTCGTGCATGCTTTTCACGACGTGGAGCCGCGTCAGGCCGGTATGGGCGACCTCCTTCCCGGCCAACGCCTCCGGGATCACGCCCACGACCTCGCCGCCGGCGGCGAGCGCGGCGTCGGCCACCGCTCCCATGAGCCCGATGCTGCCGCCGCCGTAGACGAGCCCGATGCCGTCCGCGGCCAGGCGCGCCCCCAGCTCGGAAGCGGCGGCCGCGAAAGCCGGCCGCCGGCCCGGGCTCGAGCCGCAGAAGACGCAGACGTGTCGCAGGGCGTCAGTATAATCGCGGTTTTCGAGGAGCCCGCATGATCCCGACGGCCCGTCCGACCCGCCGCGCCCTCGTCATGGCCACCGCCGCGCTGGCGAGCCTGCTGCCGGCGGCGGCCGCCGCCCCGCGGAAGACGCTCACCCTCGACGACATCTACGACCCCGACAAGAAGGTCGATTTCGAGGGCAACTTCCCGCGCGACCTCGCGTGGATCGACGACGCACACTACCTCTGGCCGAAGACCGACGCCCAGGCCCGCACGACGGAGATGCTCACGGTGGAAGCGCTCACCGGCAAGGCGGAGCCGCTCTTCGACGTGGCGAGGGTGGAGGCGACGCTCGCCGACCTCGAGGGTGTCACCCCTGACGAGGCCAAGCGCATCGCCCGCCAGCGCTCCTTCACCTTCAACGGCAAACGGACCGCCATCCTCTTCACCATCCGCGACGACCTCTACCTGTATGACCTTCCCACCCACCGCGCGGCGCGCCTGACCCGCAGCCCGGGCAAGAAGGAAGAAGCCAGCCTCAGCCCGGACGACTCGCGGGCGGCCTTCGTGCGCGACAACAACCTCTACGTCGTCGACGTCGCGACGAAGCGCGAGCGCGCGCTCACGTCGGACGGCTCGCCCGACGTCCTCAACGGAAAGCTCGACTGGGTCTACCAGGAGGAGATCTACGGCCGCGGCACGTTCCGCGCCTATTGGTGGAGCCCGGACTCCACGCGCATCGCCTTCCTGCAGCTCGGCGAGAAGGCCGTGCCGCACTACACGATCGTGGATGACATCCCGTACCACCCGGAGCCCGAGGTCTACCCGTATCCCAAGGCGGGCGATCCCAATCCCGCCGTGCGCCTCGGGGTGGTCTCAGCCGCCGGCGGCGCGCCGCGCTGGATCGACACCTCCCGATACGGGGGCGAGCACCTGATCTGCGACGTGGGCTGGACGCCCGACAGCCGGCAGGTCGTCTTCCAGGTCCAGGACCGCGAGCAGACGTGGCTCGACCTCGACTTCGCGGGCGCCGCGGATGGGCCGCTGCGGACGGTGATCAAGGAGACCAGCAAGACGTGGGTGGACGACCCCGGCCGTCCCCGGTGGCTGCTTGACGGCACGTTCCTGTGGTCGAGTGACCGCACCGGCTTCCGCCACATCTATCGCTACCGCGCCGACGGCACGCTCATCCGCCAGGTGACGGACGGGAAGTGGGAGGCGCGCACCGTGCACGGTGTGGACGAGTCCGCGGGCTGGGTCTACTTCTCGGGGACCGAGCGCAGCGCGATCGGCGGCGACGTGTACCGCGTCCATCTCGACGGCAGCGGCCGGCAGCGGCTGTCCGCCGCGCGCGGAACCCACAGCGCCACCTTCAATCCGTCCTTCACCTACTACATCGACACCTGGAGCGACGCCACGACGCCGACGCAGGTGCGGCTCCACCGCGCGGACGGGACGGAAGCGCGGGTGATCGACGCCAACCCGGTGAAGGCGCTGGGCGAGTACCGGCTCTCGAAGCCGGAGCTGCTGCAGGTGAAGGCCCGCGACGGGTTCGTGATGGAGGCCTTGATCCTGAAGCCACCGGACTTCGACCCCGCGAAGAGATACCCCGTGTACCAGCAGACCTACGCCGGGCCCCATTCGCAGTCGGTGAAGGACGCGTGGGGCGGCACGCAATCGATGTACAACCAGCTCCTGGCCCAGAAGGGGATCGTGGTGTGGATCTGCGACAACCGCACCGCGAGCGGCAAGGGCGTCGAGTCGACGTGGCCGGCCTACCTGCGGCTGGGAGAAACCGAGCTGCAGGATATCGAGGACGGCCTGGCCTGGCTCAAGTCACAGGGCTTCGTGGACGGCTCGCGCATCGGCATCAACGGCTGGAGCTACGGCGGCTTCATGGTGAGCTATGCGCTCACCCACAGCCAGACCTTCGCGATGGGCATCGCGGGCGGGACCGTGTCCGACTGGCGCAACTACGACTCGATCTACACCGAGCGCTACATGAGGACGCCCGAGCACAACCCCGAGGGCTACCGCCGCACGTCTCCCCGGTGGTCGGCGAAGGACCTTCATGGGCAGCTCCTGCTCATGCACGGGGCCATCGACGACAACGTGCACCCCCAGAACACGATGCAGCTCGCCTACGAGCTGCAGAAGGCAGGCCAGCCCTTCCGGATGATGCTCTATCCGAAGAGCCGGCACGGGGTGACCGAGCCGGCGCTCGTCAAACAGCTCCGCGCCACGATGCTGGAGTTCACCGAGCGGACGCTTCTCCGCTGAGGGACGCGGGGGCTGGCTCGAGGCGGAGGTACCAGAGCGCGAAGCTGGCCGGGTATAGCTCGAGCCGGTTGCGCCCCGGCCGCAGGAGCCGCCCCGGAAGCATCAGCTCGTAGGACCCGATGCGCTTCTCGTCCCACTGCAGGGCGAGACGGGTGATCGGGGCGCCGTTGACCGCAACGTTCAAGGGCGTGCCCGGCGCCGGCGGGTCGGGATCCGCTCGCAGCGTCAGCCGGTAGTCGCCGGCCGTGTCGAGGGGAAGCCGGAGGACCGACGGGCTGCGCTCGGCCCTCCGGACGGTCACGAAGCCGCGGCGCATCGGGCGGCTCCATCCCGGTCCGAAGAAGAACTGGTCGCGTGCGCCGGCGGCGATCACCGCCGGCTCCCCGGCCCGCAGGGACTCGCGCACGCGGAGGTAGCTCACCGCGCAGAGCCCCTGCCACGCGCCGAGCGCGAGCACGGCCGCCGCGGCCGACGCGATCACGAGCGTACGCCCGCGCTCGCGCAAGCGCCGGCCGAGGCCCGCGAACGCCGCGGGACGGAGCAGCCGCGCGGCCCGCGTGAGCGCGAGCCACGCCGCGATGAGATAGAAGGGCAGCGCATGCATCGTGAAGCGCCACTCGGAGCCGCCCGGCACCTCCCACGTGAAGGCGTAGGGCAGCAGCGAGGTCACGAGCACGACCAGCAGCAACCTTCCGGTGGCCGAGCCCACGAACATCAGGAGGCCGGCCAGCGAGGCCGCGGAGAGGATGGGGCCGACCCACGGCGAAAGATAGGCCAGGCCGGCCCACTTGTTCGTGAAGGGGTACGTCGTCAGTCCGGTGAGGCCGGTGTCGATCAGTTGGAAGGGTCGGAAGCCGGTGTGCAGGTACTGCATCCAGCCCATCGCCCCGTGGACCGGGAGACCCGACCGAGCCCGATAGAACCTCGTGTGGAAGCTCACCGCGTAGAGAGGATCGCCGTACGCGAGGGCGCAGCTCAACAGGTACGGTCCCGCCACCGCCAGCATCACGCCGATGCTCACGACAATGGCCCGTCGCCGCCGCGCGGCCTCCGGCCCCCGGCCGCAGGCGAGCCAGGCGAAGGCAGGGATGAGGAACGAGAACGAGCTCACGCGGCTCAGGACCGCACCGCCCGCGGCGAGGCCGGCGAGCAGAGCCCTGGCAAACGTTGGCTGCTCGCGTAAACGCAGAAGCGACAGCGCGCTCGTGACGACGAACAGCATGAATGCGTCGTCACGAAACCCCTCCACCCCGAACCAGAGGGCATCGCGGTGCATGGCGAGGCCGAGGGCCGCTCCCAGGCCCACCACGGGCGAGAAGGCGAACGCGCCCAGCAGGCAGGTCGCGAGCACGGCCAGCGTGGAGAAGATCGCGGAGGCGGCGTTCACGGCCAGGTTCCGGTCGCCGAGGAGCTTCAGCATCAGCCGGGTCACGAAAGGGAAGAGCGGCTCGCGGACGTTGGGCTCGTAGAAGCCGTCCATCTCGCGGGCCCGCACGAGGTAGTTGTACGGGTCGCCGCTGTAGCCCTCCCAAGCGGGCTGCCACCGCAGCGACGCGGGATGGAGGGCCCGTACCCCGCGCTCGGCCTCGAGTGTCCACGGCGGCCCCTGCCACGAATACCGTCCCACGAGCGCCTCGAAGCGCAGCGCGGCGGCATAGAGCACGACGAGCGCCGGCAGCGCGATCCGCAGCACCGCCCGCAGCCGCGAGCGCGTCCTGGCCTCCGACCGCGCGCGGAACAGCAGGACCAGGGCCGGACCGACCCATGCCGCGACGGCGAGGCGCCCGAGCACCAGGGCCGCCCGGCCCAGCGCTTGCTCCCGCGTCGAGGGGAGAGCGGTGAAGAAAGAGCCGGGGTCGAAGTCGCGGGGCGACTCCCCCGCGGGCGACCACACGAAACGGAGGTCGCCGGGGGTGTGCGCTTCGTAAGTCACGCTGAGCGGATGAAAGCCGGGCCCGAGGACGACGATGGTGGCCACGCCGCGCGACCGTGCCCCCGGGCGTCGGGCCAGGACCTCCCGTCCATCGAGCCTCACCGTGACGGCCCTGTCGCTGCGGGCCTCCAGGGCGAAGGATCCCGCGTCCGGGACGCGCCAGAACCCGTCCCACTGCGCGCGCACCGGGGCATGTCCGGCGTCGGCCCACAGATCGCGCGCGTCGACCGTGGACACCCGGCGGGACCGGGCGTGATCGACCGGGTCTGCGCCCGACCGCACGGTGAGCGTCAAGCCTGTCTTCCCCGCGCGGTGCCGGCAGACCAGGGCGGCGGCCGCGAGGCTACTCGCCACCAGCAGCCAGACGAGCACGCGGACGCGGGTGGGCAGGGCGGGATCATAACTCAAGGACCGCACTCAAGGACGCGTCACCACGACCAGCGTCACCCCGAGCGGCCGCATGAGGCGCACGACCGAGGAGACCCGGACCAGTCCGACGGGAGAGCGCACGACCGAGACCACCACGACCGTCTCCGGGACCGTGCAGTCGTACGAGCCGAGCAAGTCGATCACGATCACCCGAGCGGACGGGAGCCATGCGACGTACATCATCAACGAGCAGTCGCAGCTGCCCACCGGGATCGCGATCGGGCGCCGCGTGACGATCTACCCTTCCACCGTCACGTCGGGGAGCGACCCGATGGTGCAGCGCGTGGTCTACACCACGACCAAGACGAAGTCGCGGCGGTGACTGTTTGCCTTCCCCCGTAGGTACTGATGAAATCGGTGACATGAGCGACGTTGCCGGCGCCCCGCCGGCCGCCTCGACGGACGTGGCCGGCCTTTCCGCCGAGCGCCTGAAGCAGCTCTACCGGGCGCTGTTGCTGCCCAGGCTCGTGGAGGAAAAGGCGCTCCTGCTGCTCCGGCAGGGGCGGCTGTCGAAGTGGTTCTCCGGGATGGGGCAGGAGGCGATCGCGGTCGGGGTCGCCGCCGCGCTGGACGCGGACGACTGGATCCTTCCCATGCACCGCAACCTCGGCGTCTTCACCGCCCGGGGAGTCGACCTCGGCCGTCTCTTCCGCCAGCTCTTCGGAAAGGATGGCGGATTCACGAAGGGCCGCGACCGCACGTTCCATTTCGGCCTGCTGGAAAAGCGCATCGTAGGGATGATCAGCCACCTCGGCGCCATGCTCCCGGTCGCCGACGGCCTCGCCCTCGCCGCCCAGCTCAAGCGCGAGCCGCACGTGGCGGCCGCGTTCACCGGGGACGGCGCCACCAGCGAGGGGGACTTCCACGAAGCCGCCAACCTGGCCGCGGTCTGGAAGCTGCCGGTGCTGTTCGTGATCGAGAACAACCAGTACGGGCTTTCGACGCCGGTCGTGGAGCAGTACGCGTGCCGGGAGCTCGCCGACCGTGGCCCCGGCTACGGGATGCCGGGGCAGGCCGTGGACGGCAACGACCTGCTGGCCGTCTACCGCGCGGTGAGCGAGGCCGCCGGGAGAGCGCGGCGTGGAGAGGGGCCGACGCTGCTCGAGTTCAAGACCTTCCGCATGCGGGGCCACGAGGAGGCCTCGGGCACCGCCTACGTGCCGAAAGAGCTCTTCGACGAGTGGGCGAAGAAGGATCCCGTGCTGCGCTTCGAGCAGCTCCTCCTCGCGCGCGGCGTTCTGTCCCCCGCCGAGCGCGACGCGCTGCGGGCCGAGATGAAGCCGTACATCGACGCGCTCGTCGACGAGGCGCTGGCGGCCCCCGATCCCGTTTCCACCGCCGAGAGCGAGCTGCGCGACGTCTATGCGCCCGCGAACGCGCGGCCGGTCGCGCCCTCCGCGGAGGCGGTGGCCGCCGCCCGCGACACGCGCTACGTCGACGCCATCAGCGAAGGCCTCCGGGAATCGATGCGCCGCAACCCGCGCGTCGTGCTCATGGGGCAGGACATCGCCGAGTACGGCGGCGTGTTCAAGGTGACCGAGGGGTTCGTGGCCGAGTTCGGCCGCGAGCGGGTCCGCAACACGCCGATCATCGAGTCCGGCGCCTTGGGCGCGGCACTGGGCCTGGCCCTCGACGGCTTCGTCCCGATGGTCGAGATGCAGTTCGGCGACTTCATCACGTGCGGCTTCAACCAGATCGTGAACAACCTGGCCAAGACGTACTACCGCTGGGGGGCCGCGGTGCCGGTGGTCGTGCGCGTGCCCGTCGGGGGGGGCGTGGGGGCGGGGCCCTTCCACTCGCAGAACGTCGAGTCGTGGTTCACGAGCGTGGCCGGCCTCAAGGTGGTGGCGCCGGCCTCGCCCTACGACGCCAAGGGGCTGCTGATCGCCGCTCTCGAGGATGGGAACCCGGTCCTCTACCTCGAGCACAAGCTCCTCTACCGTTCGGCGCGGGGAAAGGTTCCCGCCGGCCCCTACTCCGTGCCCATCGGCCGCGCGCGCCTGGCCCGCGAAGGCCTCCACGCGACCGTCGTCACCTACGGGGTGGGCGTAGGATGGGCACTCGAGGCCGCGGAGAAGCTCGCCGCCGAGGGGCGGGAGGTGGAGGTCGTCGACCTGCGGTCGCTGCTACCGTGGGACCGCGAGGCCGTGCTTTCGTCCGTGAGGAAGACCGGCCGCGCCCTCGTGCTCCACGAGGCGCCCACCACCGGCGGTTTCGGAGGCGAGCTGGCCGCCGTCATTGGCCGCGAGGCCTTCGAGTGGCTGGACGCGCCCGTGGCGCGCCTCGGCGCGCTCGACACCCCGGTGCCGTTCAGCAAGGCGCTGGAGGAGATCTATTCGCCGCGGGCGCGCGTCGTCCCCGCGCTGCGCGAGCTGCTGGCCTACTGAGCACGCGGCCCGTGCGCTTCCCCGCGGCTGGCCGCCGGGACCTCGGCAATCTGCGCGCGCACGGCCGTCTGCTCTGGGCGGACAGCCTCAAAGACATCGTGAACACCAACCTGATCCCGCTCGCGGTGGTGCTCCTGGCCCGCCTGCGCGCGTGCGGGCGGCCGCGTTACGGCGGCGGTAGCGAACTGGAAAGAAAAACGTCGCGAGCCCGCTCGTGCAAGTAAGTACCTGACGCGGCGCGTTTTGGTTCCTTCTGGTCGCCGCGAAGCGGCGGTGGGCCACTCTTCCCGGGACGAGTACTGCACCGCCGCTGACACGTCGACCAGCCCCGGCGACACCCGCCGCGATGAAACGGGACCGCCCTGATCCGCGCCAAACCTGCAACGCGCATCCAAGGGGGACTCTCATACATTTTTAGCAGATAAATCTTAGAATGTCAGTAGATTGGAACTCGAAATGGTCCTCTTCACGCACATTGATATGGTATTGGTGGGCCATGAAGACCGACTTCGGCTTTCCATCCCAACTCTCCGACGACGATCTGGTGGCGGCGGTGAACTCGCTCGCCCGGTGCGAGCGCGAAGCCATGGCCTGTCTGCTCGCTCACCTGGCCGAGCTCGACGCCCGCCGCCTGTACCTGGCCGCGGGCTTCTCGTCCCTCTTCACCTATTGCTGCACCGTCCTTCACCTCTCCGAGCCGGCCGCCTACAACCGCATCGAGGCGGCACGGGCGGCGAGGAGGTTCCCGGTCGTCCTGCCAATGCTCGGTGAGGGTGCTCTCAGCCTGGCGACGGTGCGCCTGCTGTCCTCCCACCTCACGGCCGAGAACCACCAGGAGCTGCTCGCGGCCGCAGCGGGCAAGAGCAAGCGGGAGGTCGAGGAGCTGCTGGTCCGGTACTTCCCCAGGCCTGAAGTCCTGTCCCTTGTCCGTAAGCTACCGGCACCCAGGGCGCTACCAGCGCCATCGGCCGCCACGCCGCCGCCAGCCGGTCTGGGCGCGTGACCACGGCACGTGCGCTTTCGTCAGCAAGAGCGGGAGACGATGCAACGAGAGGGCGTTCATCGAGTTTGATCACATCCACCCGCATGGTGCACGGGGCGAGGGCACGATGGAGAATATTCGGCTTCTGTGTCGAGCCCACAACGCGTATGAAGGCATGCTCTTCTACGGGCACGGGCGTCCTGCCGAACGCGGAACTCGTCCCGGGAAGAGCTCAGCTCCGCCGACGTGAACGAGGGGCCGGATGAGCGATCGGCCGGCGCGAGGTATAAGCTAGATCAAAGGTGCGAGCGAAGCGAGATTTCGCTCGCCCGAAGCGAGCGGGGGTTCCCGAGAGTCATGCCAAAAGACGACGCACCGAAGAGCGCCTACGAGCTGGCGATGGAGCGCCTGCGCAAGAAGGATCGCGACGAAGGCGTGCCGGAGGAGCACGCGCCGACGGCGGCGCAGCGCAAGGCCATTGCGGAAGCGCGCCAGATGGCCGACGCGCGCCTGGCGGAAAGGGAGATCCTTCACGCTTCAAAGATGCGCGGGGTCCTGGAGCCGGAGGCGCGCGAAGCGCTGGAGCAGGAGTACCGCCGCGATCGCGAGCGCATCATCTCCGACCGGGACCGCAAGATCGAGGACGCCCGTGGCGGGAAGAAGTGACGCCGGCATCGGCGATTCCTACGGGTCAGATCACGGTCCCGTCCGCGATCACGCCGTTCTTAGGGACGAGCACGATGCCCTCGCGGATGTAATACCCCTCCCCGTCCTTCTCCTGGACGCCGGCCTCGTTGAGGATGCGCACGCCCCGCCCGATGCGGGCGTTCTTGTCGAGGATCGCGCCCGCGATCACCGAGTCCTCGCCCACGCCGATCGGCGGCACGCCGCGGCCCGCGCTGCGGTCGAGCTCGTCGAGCGTCTCGTAGTAGTCGGCGCCCAGGATGAGGCTCTCGCGCACCTGCGACCCCCGGCCGATGCGGCTGCGGATGCCGATCACCGAGCGCTCGATGTTGGCCCCCACCACGATGCATCCCTCCGAGAGCAGGCTGTTCGTCACCACGCAGCTCTCCACCTTGCTCGCGGGCAGGAAGCGGGGATGGGTGTACACGGGCCGCGACGCCTCGTAGAAATCGAAGGGGGGGACGGGCTGGCAGAGCGCGAGGTTCGCGCGGTAGTAGGAGCTGATCGTCCCCACGTCTTCCCAGTACCCGCGGTGGACGTGGGCCTGCACCCGTGAGCGGGCGAGCGCGTCGGGGATCACGTGGCGCCCGAAGTCGACGAGGGCCGGGTCCTTGAGGGCCGCCTCCAGGGCCTCGCGCTTGAACAGGTAGATCCCCATCGAAGCGATGAGGCCCGAGCCCAGGGTCGGGATGTCCGAGACGAGCTGCGGCAGGCGCTCGGCGGAGGGCTTCTCCTCGAAGTGGGTGATCCGCCCCAGGCCGTTCATCTTGAGGATGCCGAATCCCGTCGCCTGCTCGTCCGCGACCGGGGTCACCGCCACCGTCACGTCGGCCACGTGGCGGCGGTGCGTCTCGAGCATCCTCGCGAAGTCCATCAGGTAGAGCTGGTCCCCGGCGAGGATCAGCACGTCACGGAAGTTGTGGTTGCCGAAGTGGCGCTTGTTCTGCCGCACGGCGTCGGCGGTGCCCTGGAACCAGTCCCCGCTCTCCTCCGTCTGCTCCGCGGCGAGCACCGACACGAACGCGGAGGAGAACAGGTCGAACTTGTAGGTCATGCCGATGTGCTTGTTCAGGCTCTCGGAGTTGTACTGCGTGAGGACGAAGATGCGCCGCAGGTCCGAGTTCAGGCAGTTGCTGATCGGGATGTCGATGAGCCGGTACTTGCCGGCAATGGGGACGGCGGGCTTCGACCGGTGCAGCGTGAGGGGGTGAAGTCGCGTGCCGCGCCCCCCGCCGAGGATGACCGCCAGCACGTCCTTCATGGCCCGGCCATTCTGTCACGCGCCGGCGACGCCCTGTCAACCGCCGAACAGGGCGGAAAAAGCTGCTAGTCTGAATGCGTGCCCGAGCTCCCGTTCGAAGAGGACGGTATCGCCGTTCTCCCTCCGGCCGAGCTGCCGCGCCGCCGCCCGGGCTTCGTCCGGCGCATGGCGGCCGGGGCGTGGCACCTGCTCTCCGGCTTCTGGTTCCTGCTGCGGCGGCCCTCCTTCTGGCCGCTGGCCGCTCTGCCGATGCTGCTCGCCGTGGTGTGTATCCTGTCCGGCATCGCCCTCGGTGCGTTCGCCATCCCGTGGCTCGAGACCCACCTGCTTCCCGGCCGCGGGAAGGTCGCCGCCGGCATCGGAATCCTGCTGAGCCTGGCGCTGTACCTGGGGACCCTCCTCGCGGGCGCGATCGCGGGGCTGGCGGTGGCGATGCTCATCTCCGCGCCGATCCTGGAGAGGCTGTCGCGACGCGTGGAGGCCTACGTGCGGGTGCACGTCGTGGAACATGAGGGAGGGCTGAAGTGGGAGATGGCCCAGGCCTTCCGGGGCGCTCTCTACTTCCTCTTCGCGGCTCCGGTCGTGCTCCTGCTGAGCCTCATCCCGCTGCTCGGACCGCCCCTCGGCCTGCTCTGGGGCGCGCACTCCGTCGCGTTCCAGCAGACCGACATGCCGCTGGCGCGCCGTGGAATGGACTTCGGCCAGCGCCGCGCCTGGCACCGTCAGTACCGCCCCGAGAGCCTCGGCTTCGGCCTCGTCGGACTCGTCTTCCTGTTCGTGCCGCTGGCGAATTTCCTGGTCGCGCCCGCCCTCACGGTGGGGGGGACGCTGATGGTGCTCGAGCTCGAAGAGGATCTCGTCCCGCCCGACCGTCCCGAGCGCCGCGAGCGCACCCGCGTGGCCAACGAAAGAACCGAGGACACGTAGAAGCGAGCGGCGGATTCACTTCGCCGCGAGCGACGTGGGGGGGAGCGCGAATGCGCGCGGGGGGGTGCTGACTCCGGTTCGCACCCCCCCGAATTTCCTTAGATCCCTTCGCGCCTGGCGCGGGACCGGTCGCGGGCGGCCAGCGTCACCTTCAAGTCGACAGGCTTGCCGTCACGCTGCACGCCGAGCGTGAGCTGCGAGCCCGGCTCCGCTTTCGCCACCTGCTCGCGCAGGTCCTGCCCGTGCGACACCGGATGACCGTTCACCTGGACGATGATGTCGCCCGCCTTGAGCCCGGCCTTCCCCGCCGGAGAGTCCGCGCGTCGCTCACCAGCAACGAGCCATCGGCCACCTTGAAGTAACGGGCGAGCTGCCCCGACAGCTCCTGATAGGTGATGCCGAGGCGGCCCGGCCTCTCGATGAAGAAGTTCTGGTGCAGCCGGTCCATCCCTTCGCGCATGAACGGCTCGATCGGCGGTACCGGCGGAATCGGGGGGACGGGAGGGATCGGCGGCATGTCGACGTGCATGTCGCCGACGTCCCCCAGAAGGTGGTTGAAGCCATGGCCTTCCTCGAGGGTCGCGGTGAGGCGCTGGACCGCGCCGCCGCGGCTCACTTCGATCGCGACCGGGCGGCCGGCGGGCGTCTCCCGGACGAGGCGCGAGAGCTGGGCGGCGCTGCGCACCGTTTCGCCGTCGAAGCGGACGATCACGTCGTCGGCCTTGAGCCCGGCCTTGGCGGCCGGCGTGTCGGGCTGGACGTCCTTGACGAGGGCCCCGCGCTCGTCGGGGAGCTTGAGCCGCGTCCGGTCGTCGCCGCTCAGGTCGGACAGGTTCACGCCTAGGTGAGACCCGCCGGCCATGCGGAAGGCCCGGATGAGCGGCTCGCGGCCGT
>WNFB01002704.1_pt1 | contig 15469 bp, 24 predicted proteins | sample 5400501 | NCBI WGS metagenome assembly WNFB01 (sample SAMN13153341, study PRJNA577476) | soil metagenome | isolation source: 200 cm saprolite under Douglas fir tree site 2 hole 1 | place: USA:California | collected 2015-04-18
AAGCGCGACCAGGGCGCGCTCAAGTTCGACCGCGTGGTGATCGAGACCACCGGCATGGCCGACCCCGGCCCGGTGGCGCAGACCTTCTTCACCGATGAGGAGATCGGCAACTACTACCTGCTCGACTCGATCATCACCATCGTGGACGCCAAGCACGCGCCGAAGCAGCTCGACGAGTTCCACGAGGCGCAGGAACAGGTGGGGTTCGCAGACCGGATCTTGCTTTCGAAGACCGATTTAACAGGGGAAGAAGAGACGGAACTGCTGATCAAGAGACTGAAAAAAATGAATCCTCGCGCGCCGATCAAGAAGGTGAACTTCGGCGAGGCGCCGCTCGACGAGGTGCTCGACATCCGCGGCTTCAACCTCAACGCGATCCTCGAGCTCGATCCCGAGTTCCTCACCGACGTGCAGCACGAGCACCACGACGAGGTCGAGTCGTTCGTGTTCCGCTCGAAGAAGCCGTTCGACGGCGCGAAGCTCGAGCAGTTCCTCTCGGGCATGATCCAGGTGTACGGCCCGGATCTGCTGCGCTACAAGGGCGTGCTCTGGATGAAGGGCAACCCGCGCCGCGTCGTGTTCCAGGGCGTGCACATGATGATGGGCGGCGACCTCGGCAAGCCCTGGACCAAGGCCGACAAGAAGGAGTCGCTGCTGGTGTTCATCGGCAGGAAGCTGCCGAAGGACCTGTTCATCGCCGGCCTCGAGGAATGTCTGGCAAAATGACGCGGTCATGAGCCTGCGGCGGTACGCCGTGTTACGCGTCGTCTGCGCCTTCCTGCTGCTTCTTGCGCAGCAGGGCGCTCTCACCCATGACATCTGGCATTCGGCAAAGGCCGCCTCGCACGCCGGCGTCTCCATCGCCGGCGATGCAAAGGACGTCAAGAAGAATCGCCTGTGCGAGTTTCACGCGGTCTTCGGCACCGTGCTCGGCGCGGTTCACGGCATCGTCGCGGCCCTTCCCTATCTCGAGCAGGCCGAGACCGGACTCATCGCCCGCGCGACTCCGCTACCCGATAGTCCGCGACTCGCTGCGCTCTCGCGAGGTCCTCCGACGCTCCTCTGAAATGCTTCGAGCGCGCGCCATGGCGGCGCGCATTGCGAACTTTCAAGGGAGCGATTCATGTATCGCAACATGTGGTGCGCCGCGGCGCTTGCCGCGGCGATGCTTCCGGCGCAGGCGCAGGACGTGAAGCAACTCGAGCGGCGCGTACAGGAGCTCGAGCAGCGCGTCGCCGAAAATACGCCGAAGCAAAGCTCTAACGCGTTCAATCCCGACATTTCCGTGATCCTGCAGGGCACGGCGGCGCGCAGCTCGCAGGACCCGGCGAACTTCCAGATCACCGGCTTCGCGCCGGCCGGGGGCGAAGTCGCCCCGGCGCGCCGCGGCTTTAGCCTTGGCGAGTCGGAGCTCGTCTTCGCCTCGAACATCGATCCCTACTTCCGCGGTCAACTGGTGGCTTCGCTGACTCCCGACGATGCAGTCGAGGTCGAAGAGGCGTTCTTCCAGACCTTGCGGCTCGGCCGCGGCTTCACCGTGAAGGGCGGGCGATTCCTCTCCGCCATCGGCTACCAGAACCCGATCCACCAGCACGCCTGGGATTTCCAGGATGCGCCGCTCGCCTACAAGGCGTTTCTCGGCGGGCGTCTCAACGACGACGGCGTGCAGCTGAAGTGGGTCGCGCCGAGCGAGCTGTTGGTCGAGCTCGGAGCCGAGCTCGGCCGCGGCAGGAGCTTTCCGGCCACCGACCCGAACAAGAACGGGGCGGGCGCGTGGACGCTGTTCGGCCACGTCGGCGGCGACCTCGGCGCGAGCACCGCCTGGCGCGCGGGGCTCTCGCACCTTCGCACCTCGCCGCGCGAGCGCATGTTCGACGACGTGGATACATCGGGCAATCCGGTGACGCAGTCCTTCACCGGCTCGAGCCGGTTGTGGATCGCGGACTTCGTGCTGAAGTGGGCGCCGGACGGCAATTCGACGATCACCAACTTCAAGCTTCAGGGCGAGTATTTCCGCCGCAGCGAGTCAGGCGAGCTGAACTTCAACAACGCCATGACCGGCGACTATGCGAGCCGGCAGTCCGGCTGGTACCTGCAGGGCGTCTACCAGTTCATGCCGCGATGGCGCGCGGGAATCCGCTACGACCGGCTGAGCCACGGCAGTGTGTCGAACGGGCTCGGCTTGACGGCGACGGATTCGCCTCTGCTGCTCACCGAGCATAACCCGACCCGTCACACGCTGATGCTGGACTGGAGCGCGACCGAGTTCAGCCGCATTCGGCTGCAGCTCGCCTCCGACAAGTCGCGCGCCGGCGTCACCGACAACCAGGTGCTGCTGCAGTACATCTACAGCCTCGGCACGCATGGCGCGCACACCTTCTAGGGATTGCATCATGCGATTTCTTCTGACGTTTCTCTTATTTGTTTCCTCATGGCCGGCATTCGCTGCGCTCAATATCCTAGCCTGCACCCCGGAATGGGGCGCGCTCGCAAAGGAGCTCGGCGGCGAAAAGGTAAGCGTGTACGTCGCGTCGACGGCGCTGCAGGATCCGCATCGTATCGAGGCGCGGCCAAGTCTCATCGCGAGGGCGCGCAGCGCGGACCTGATGGTGTGCACCGGCGCCGAGCTTGAGATCGGCTGGGTACCCCTCCTGCAGACGCAGTCCGGGAACGAGAAAATCCAGGTCGGCGCACCGGGCTTTTTCGAAGCGGCGAGCGTCGTGCCGCTGCTGGAAAGGCCGAATCGGCTCGACCGCTCGATGGGCGACGTACATCCTGGCGGCAATCCGCACATCCACCTGGATCCGCGCAACGTGGCGAAGGTGGCGGCTGCCCTTGGCGAGCGCATGGCGGCGCTGGACCCGCGCGAGGCGACGCATTACAGCGACCGGTCCAAGTCCTTTCTGGACCGGTGGGAACAAGCGCGGATCCGATGGGAGAAGGAGGCGATCCCTCTTAAGGGGTTGCCGCTGGTCGTGTATCACAAGAACATGACCTACATGATCCGCTGGCTCGGCATGCGCGAAGTTGGCAATCTCGAGCCGAAGCCGGGGCTGCCGCCGACGACCGCGCATCTGAGCGAATTGCTGGCGAATCTCCAGCGGCAACCTGCGAAGGCGGTTGTGCGCTCCGCGTATAACGATCCGCGACCGGGTGAGTGGCTCGCCGAGCGGGCGAAGATTCCGTCGGTCACGGTCGCCTTCACGGTCGGTGGAACGCCGGAAGCAAAGGATCTGTTCGCTCTTTACGACGATACGCTGGCAAGGCTGCTGGCGGTCGCGAAATGAGCGCGGCGACGCTCGAGCTCAGCATCGTGTGGCCGGCGCTCGTCGCCGGGCTGCTCGTCACCGCTACCCACGTGCCACTCGGCATCCAGGTGCTGAAGCGGGGCATCGTGTTCATCGATCTGGCGGTGGCGCAGATTGCGGGCCTGGGCGTCGTCTTCGCGGACTGGCTCGGCTTCGAGCCGCACGGCGTGGGCGTCCAGACCGCGGCGTTGTCGGCTGCTCTTGCCGGGGCGCTGTTGCTCACCTGGACCGACAAGCACTGGCCCGAAGTGCAGGAAGCGGTAATCGGCGTGACCTTCATTGTCGCGGCCAATGCGGCCATCTTGCTGCTCGCCGCCAATCCGCGCGGCGGCGAGCATCTCAAAGATCTGCTGATCGGCCAAATTCTCTGGGTGAGACCCGCCGAGCTGCCCGTCGTTGCGGCCGTGGCGGCTGCCATCGCCGCAATATGGTTCGGCACCGGCGAGCGTATCGGCCGCATCGGGTTCTATCTGCTGTTCGCATGCGCGGTCACGGTATCGGTACAACTCGTGGGGATCTATCTGGTCTTCACGACCCTCATCGTGCCTGCGCTCGCGACGCGCCGCATGGCACGCGGCCGCGTAGCGATGTGTTACGTGCTGGGCGCGCTCGGCTACGCGGCCGGCCTGGCGCTATCTCTGGTTTCGGATCTGCCGCCCGGGCCGCTGATCGTGTGCGCTATGACCGCACTCGGCATCGCGTTCGTCATCGTTAAATCGCGACTCACGGCTCAGTAAGCGATAGCCGTCAATGCGCGTGCCGACTACCCGAGTAGCCGCGTAACTCGTCGTAGCGCTTGATCTGCTCATCGGTGAGCAGCGCTCGCATGCGACGATGGGTTTCCAGGTGCGACAGGCGGTATTCGCCTGCGAGCTGTGCGGCATTGCGCACCGCGCGCGCAAGCGCAGCTTCGTCTACCCGGCCTGAACGGAAAAGCTGCTCGAGTGCGTACTCGGCGTCGACAAGCTGTGCGCCGATCGCTCGAGCCTGCGCATGATGCTCGCTTGCGAGCACTTTAGTGGCCGTGCGTTGCTCGGCGCTCAGGCCGAGTTTGTCGGCGAACTCGAGCGCGTGCCCCGGTCCGGGATAGTGGTTGAGCTCGGCGCTCTTCGCGTAGCCCATCCCCGCGCCCGAAAGATACTGCTTCACCTCGTCCGCCGAGAGCGCCTTGATCTCGCGCTCGTGCTGCCCGGCGTAGGGCTGGTGCTGGGCGTGCGCCGCCCCTGCGAGCAGTAACGCTGCAATCATGAATTGAGCTTTCATCTCGCTTCTCCTCCCGTGATTCCCGCGAGCGCGTCGATGATGGGGCAGCTGCGCGAGCCGCCTGCTTCGCATCGCACGATCAGCTCGCGCAAGGTCTTGCGCATGACACTCAGGTCGGATATGCGCCGCTCGACGACGCTCAGCTTTGCGGCGGCGAGCGCGTGCGCGTCGCGGCAGCCGCGCTCCAGCCTGAGCAGCTCGACGACCTCGCGGAGCGTAAAGCCGATGTTCTGCGCGCGCTTGATGAAACGCAACCGCGCAACGGCCGCGTCGCCGTATCGCCTGATGCCCGCGCCGGGGCGCTTGGGCTCGGGAAGCAGCCCGCGGCGCTGGTAAAAGCGCACCGTCTCGACGTGCACTCCCGCGGCACGCGCCAAAACGCCGATGGTCATTGCCTTCATGACTTGACTCCGTAGCGAGGTACGGAGTGTACTCTCGCAGGATGAACAAGCCGGACGCCGAATCGACTTCGATCATCGCCGGTGCTGTCTCGGCGCTCAGCGCCTCGGCCTGCTGCATGCTGCCGCTCGCGCTCGTGTCGGTCGGCCTCGGCGGCGCCTGGGTGGCTCAGCTGCGATCGCTGGAGCGCTTCTACCCGGTGTTCGTCGGTTTGGCGATCGCCGCTTTTGGCTACGCTTTCTACCGGCTGTACTTGAAGCGCGCGTCTTGCGCCACTGACTCAGAAACCGGCTGCGCGGTCCCCGTGAGCCGGCGCGGACAGCGCATCGCCTTCTGGGCGACCTTGGTCGCGGCGAAGGCGCTGATTCTTTTCCCGATCGTCTATGGCCAGCTCGCGGCTTAAGCTGCTCGCTCTTCTCGCACTCGCTGCGCCAGCGCTCGCGGGCGAGCCCAAGGTCGCCGTGCTCGATGTGCCGGGCATGTTCTGCTCGCTGTGTCCCGTGACGGTGAGAAAGGCGCTGATGCGAGTCCCCGGAGTGCTGGACGCAAAGGCGGACCTTGCCACCAAGCGCGCCGAGGCGAAATACGATCCCGACAAGGTTTCTGCCGCGTCGCTCGCGAGAGCCGTGAGCGATGCCGGCTTTCCGGCAACGCTGCGCGAGCCGTGATCCGGCAAAGCACCCTCACGTGCCCGAGATGCGGGAAACCGAGCGTCGAGAACATGCCCGACGATGCCTGCCTGTACTTCTGGAACTGCCCCGGCTGCGGCGCGCGGCTCAAGCCCAAGCCCGGCGACTGCTGCGTGTTCTGTAGCTACGGTAGTGTTCCGTGTCCGCCGGTCCAGGAGCGCCGGAGCGCCAGCCAAAACGCAAGCGGCGGGATCAGCAACCACTGAGCGAGGGGCGACAGGCCGAGCTCAAATCCGCCCAGCGGCACGCGCGGCATCAGCTCGGAGTACTCCCAGCTTCGCAGGGCGACCGTGTTCATCCACTCGCTGAACCCGGTGTAGGACACCGCCACGCCAGACTTAACCCAGCGAGCCAGGGCACGTAGCCCCGCAGGATCAGCGAGCGCGCTGCGCGATCCCGGTACCACGGTCGGCGATCTGCTTCCATGTTTGGCCCGAATCCCCGGATAGATAAACGCTGCGTTCGAAGGTGGCAATCGCATACTCGCTGCGGCGGGCGGGATTCTGTGCGATATAAGCGACCGCGTCCCGGCCAAGCGGTGGCAGCTTCACGTTCATCGCGGCGCCTCCGGCAAGCGCTTCGCGTGCAAGGCGTGCTTCGCCGTCGAAGCCTCCATGCCAGAGATGCTTGCCGTCGAGATCGAAAAACACCGATAGCCCTTCGATGCCGGTAGCGATGGGCTTGAAGCGCTCGCCGGAATCGCGAGACATATACACGCCGCTCGAGGTGGCAACGGCCACGATCGCGGCGTCGTCGGGGTGCACCGCCAGCGCCTTCGGCTCGCCGTCGAGGCCTGCGGCACGTGCCAACATCCATGCAAAGCCGTCGTTCAGCGTGTAGTGCAGGCCGGGACTACGCATCCGCGAGCTGAGCGCGGGATTCCAGACGTAGATCGCGTTGGTGTTCCAGCTCGTCGCGAGGACATGGAAATCCGCCTCGCCTTCCAGGCCGAGCTTGTCCCAGGTCTTGCCGCCGTCGCGGCTGCGGATCAGACCGAACGGATTCACGAGGCCTGAGCCCGCCGCGGGATGGCCGCTGCTGTAGAGCGAGCTCGCGGTCGCCGCAAATCCCATGTAGTCATGCTGCGGTCCGGGCGCTTTCGACCACTTGCCGTTCTCATAGACCGCGAGACCGTGGTGGCTCGGAATCATTAGCCGCTTACCGTCGGCGCTGTACGCCAGGCCATGGACGTGATGCAGCGTGACGGGCTGCGCGTGAGCGCTGAGGGAGGCAACGGAAAAAACCAACGCAAGTCCGGTTCTAAGCATCATCGTTCCTTGGTATTTCGGATCATCTCGGCGCGCGCGGCCAGGATGTCCTTCGAAGTCCAGTGTCTCTCGATATAGACAAGCACCCCCCGAATCTCCGCGTCGGACAGCTTGCCGCCGAACGCTGGCATGTCGCTTTGGTAGCCCGGCGGAGCATATGGCGGCACCAGCCCGTTCTTGGTGATGCCGAAAAGCACTTTGTCGGGGTGATGCCAGGTGTGACCGCTCTCGTCGTGCGGCGGCGCGGGCATGCGGCCGTTCGGCAGGCGCTGCCGCCAATTCGGCTGACCTTCGAGCTTCACACCGTGGCACGACGCGCAGTGCTGCACATAGAGCTCCGCGCCCTGCGCGATCTGCGGCGGATCGGCTGGCTGTTCGCCGCAGCCCGCCGACAACGCCGCGATCGCGAGCGCGGCCATTTTGCGGCAGCCTACGGGCACGACGGCTTCACCGCGTCGCTGATCTCTTTCGGCGAAGCGAACACGATGGACGCCCGGTCGCCTTGCATGCCGGCGCCTATCACCGCCGGCTTGCCGGGAGCCGGCCCGAGCTTGGTGGAGTCGGTCTTGAAGCGCAGGTTGAATTCCCAGATCTTCTGGCTCTTGCCGTCCGCGGTGTCGACCGTGTAGGTGTCGCCGCAATACCTGATCGATTTCACCTGACCTTCGGGCGGAGCATTGCGCAGGTCGAGCTTATGGCCGCGCATTCCCATCATCCCGCGGCCTTGCGCGGCTTGCGGCGCCTTGCTTTCAGCGACCGCATTGAGATAGGCGATGACGTCTTGTCGATCCTTGGCCTGCTTGATTCCCGCGAACGTCATGCTGGTTCCGGGCAGGAACTTGTCCGGGCTGCTCAGCCACTTGTCGAGTGTCGCTCCGTTCCAGATGACGTCGGCGCGCTTGATCGCGTCCGAATAGCGCTGGAAGCCTTCCACAGTACCGGCCTTCCGATTCCAGACCTGCGCGAGGCTCGGGCCGGTCAGGTGCTCGCCCGGCTCGACGGAGTGGCAGGCCATGCATTGAGCGAATACCCGGGCACCGCGCTGCGCATCGCCCGCCGCATGCCCGAGAGCGGCAAGCGCAGTCCAAAGAATCCCTGCCAAAAAAATCTTACGCATAAGCATCTCGATCTCCAAAGCGTTACGGCCTCCCGCGAGGCGGGAGGAAGACGCAACTCAGCCGCGCGGCGGCGGCGCGGAGATCAGATCAGGAACGAATGCAGCAGAATGCGGTGCGGCGGGGCCCCGGACGGCGGCGTACTGAGCCCCGTGCGAGGGGTGGAGCGAAGTTCAGGCCGCGCCACCATCAGCACCGGCAAATCGGCCGGCGCGGCAGCCATCGCGACCGCAATTCCCGCGAGTTGCAGATCTGACGTGCAGTGTGCCATGCAGACACTGCGGATCGGCGCCGCACGCCCGGGCGCGGAAGCGCAGCCCGCGCAAGCATCATCCGATGCCATTGCTTGCGCCACCGTGCCGCGATCCATCGAGCACGCGGCGAGGGCGACGGCCGCTTGGCTGAAAACCAGCAGGCCGATGAGCAGCAGCGCAACGCGCCGTTTGAGGACACGCACCATGGCGGGCAGGATTCTACCTTCTAGACATTACACGTGCTGGAATACGACGGCACGATGCCCTCGGTCGCCAAGCGTCGAAACATCGCGTCAATCCGCTGGGGCTGCAGCTTTGCCCCACCGTCAAGCCACCACGTCAACACTGCCATGTAGGCGCCAACGACATATTGGACGACGAGTTCGCGCAGGATGATGTCCGCGGAACTCTTGTCGACGGTTGCGGCAAGTTCGTCGCGCACCAGATCGGAAAGTATCTGGCGAATGCTGCCAAGGGCGACGGCGCCGCCGCGCCCGCGGATCAACGCCCGATAGAGGTCCAAATGGTCACGCGCATGTTCGAACATGGTCAGGCTGAAGCCCAGGCTTCGGTCCCGAATATCTCCCGGCGTCGCCAGAGCATCCCTCTGTCGATCGACGAGCAACCCTCGCAAGTTCTCGAGACCGCTCCGCTTTAGATCATCCTTGCTCGTAAAGTGGGCGTAGAAGGTCGATCGACCGACATTGGCCGCGATGCAGATGTCCTTGATGGTGATCGCCTCGTAGCCCTTCTTCAGGATCAAAGACATCAAGGCGTGTTGCAGCGTCGCTCTGGTCCGGGCGATGCGGCGGTCTGCCAAATTTTTTGCCATCTCCATCACCATCTCCGATCAAGTCAGGCAGATTGTTCAGTACTGGACATTCCGATTGGTTTGTTCTGGCCGGTCATCCTGGTCTTCGGTGAAACTAAGTGTATGACACCACGCCTCCGCAAGTTCGCGCTCACCATGCATATCACTTTCTCGGTCGGCTGGCTCGGCGGGGTCGCCGGCTTCCTAGTTCTCGCCATCGCCGGCCTGACCAGCCACGATGCTGAAATGGTGCGCGGCGTCTATCTCGCGATGGACCTGATCTACCGTTTTGTCATCGTCCCGATAGGTCTCGCTGCGCTCGTGACCGGGCTTGTCCAAGCACTGGGCACCCAGTGGGGCTTGTTCCGGCACTATTGGATCCTGGTGAAATTCCTGCTCACCATCGGTGCCTGCATCCTCATGCTGGTGCACATCATTGCGGTGCTGGAGGCCGCCAACCGCGTGTCAGCAGCGGGAGTGTTACCCGGCGCTGAGCTCGGCCCGCTGGCGACCCAACGCGTGGCCGACTCCGGTCTCGCGCTGCTGGTGTTGCTCACAACTACGACGCTAGCGGTGTATAAGCCGTGGGGCATGACTCGGCACGGCCAGCGTAAGCAGCTCGACGACACCGGCGTGCGGCCCGACCGCGGATCGACCGTCAGCACACCCTGGGGGCCGTACGTGCTGCTTGGGATATTCGGCCTGGCTCTGCTGTTTGTCGGCCTGCACCTCACCGGCCGTGGCCTAGGCGGCCATTGAGCATCGTCTTCGTGCTCGTCCTGATGGTTACTTGAACTGCAGCGCGGATCAGTTGGCGGTTTCGATCTTGATTACCCTGTACTGCCCGCCCACTTTCTCGGCGACGAATCTCACCTTGTCGCCGGCCTTCACCTTGTCGAGCATCGCCGGGTCCTTGACCCGATAGACCATCGTCATCGCCGATGGCATGTCCAAGCCCGGCATTGGCCCGTGCCGGATGGTGATCTTCTGCGCCTCCTTGTCGACTTTGCGAATCTCACCGTCGGCGAGCGGCGCCTGCTCATGCTTGGAAGCGAGCGCAGGCACCGCGAGCGCCGCGGCCAGAATGAACGCGAAGAACTTTTTCATCGATTTTCTCCTTTCGTGACGCGGATGCGGCCAATCATGCCGGCCTCGAAGTGGCCCGGCACCAGGCAGCCGTAGTTGAACTCGCCGGCCTTGGTGAATTGCCACACCATGCTTCCGGTTTTACCCGGCAGGACGTGCGCGGCGTAGGGATCGTCGTGCTCCATTCCCGGATTTTTTTTCATCACCTCGGCGTGCTGCTTAAGGTCCGCCATCGTGCCGAGGACCATCTCGTGCATCACCTGGCCGGAGTTCTTCACCACGAAGCGGATCGTCTCGCCTTGCTTCACGGTCAAGTCCGAGGGCGTGAAGCGCATCTTGTCGCTCATGTCGACCTTGATCGTGCGCGACACTTTTTTCGAGTCGCCTTCGCGGCCGAATGCCGTCTCCTCGATGGAAAGAGGCCGCGCGGCCTGCTTGTCGTGCTTCGCCTCGCCATGCGGATGCGCCGGCAGCGCCACCAGTGCCGAAGCGAGGACAAAAACTTTCACGTTCATGTGCATAGCTCCGTTCAGTGCCCAGCGTGGCCGGTCGGTTTGCGAACTTTGAGATCGGTGCCTTCGGCCCTCGCGGGCGCCTTGCGCTCCGCAGCGGGAGGCGCGCCCTGCCACTCGTAGGCAACCTTGCCGGCGGGATGCTGGTACCAGCCGGGGTCGCGGTAGTCGTTGCGGGCAAGGCCTTCGCGCACCTTGACCACGGTGAACATGCCGCCCATCTCCATGGCACCGAACGGCCCCTCGCCGGTCATCATCGGGAGCGTGTTGTCGGGCAGCGGCATCGCGTGCTCCATCGAGCCGCCGCGCTCGCCCATCACCATGTAGTCGGGCACGAGCTTCGCGATCCTCTCGGCGATGCCGCGATGGTCGACGCCGATCATCGTCGGCACCTTGTGGCCCATCGCGTTCATCACGTGGTGCGACTTGTGGCAATGGAGCGACCAGTCGCCCGGGTTGTCGGCGATGAACTCGAAGGCGCGCATCTGGCCCACCGCGACGTCCACGGTCGCTTCGGGCCAGCGCGCCTGCTTCGGCACCCAGCCGCCGTCGGTGCAGGTGATCTCGAAGTGATGGCCGTGGATGTGGATCGGGTGATTGGTCATCGTGAGGTTGCCCATGCGCACGCGCACGCGATCACCCTTGCGGACGGCGAGGTGATCGATTCCGGGAAAGACGCGGCTGTTCCAGGTAAAGAGATTGAAGTCGAGCATCGTGGTGACCTTCGGCGTGTAGCTGCCGGGCTCGATGTCGTAGGCGGCCATGAGGAACACGAAGTCGCGGTCGACGCGCATGAAACTCGGGTCCTTTGGGTGCACCACGAGAAAGCCCATCATCCCCATCGCCATCTGCACCATCTCATCGGCGTGCGGGTGGTACATGAAGGTGCCGGACTTGCGCATCTCGAACTCGTAGACGAAAGTCTTGCCCGAAGGGATGTGCGGCTGCGCCAGGCCGCCAACGCCGTCCACGCCGTTCGGCACCAGCACGCCGTGCCAGTGGATCGTGGTGTGCTCGGGCAGTCGGTTGGTGACGAAGATCCTCAGCCTGTCGCCTTCGACGCACTCGATCGTCGGCCCCGGCGACTGGCCGTTGTAACCCCACAGATGCGCCTTCATTCCGGGGGCGATCTCCCGCACCACCGGCTCGGCGACGAGGTGAAACTCCTTCCAGCCGTTGTTCATGCGCCAGGGGAGCGACCAGCCGTTGAGCGTCACCACCGGGTTGTAGGGCCGGCCGCTCGGCGGCGCGAGCGGGGGCGCCATCGTCGGCTTGTCCTGCGAAGGCGCGTCGGGAAGCGAAGCCGACTGCGCCCGTGACACCAGGGCGGCGCCAAGGAATCCTGCCGCCGACGTTCTGAGAAATTGTCTTCGGTTCGTCATCGGAGCCTCGCTCAATGACCACCCGACGGTGCGGCCTGGGTTGCGGTGCGCATGGCGCGGCCACCCATTGCGCCCGGCGAGCGGCCGGTCGTCGTTATTTGCAGATCAGCGTCGGCGAGCCAGTAGTCGCGCAGCGCCTCGATATACGCGGATACCGCGACGACCTGCTCGCGTGCATCGACTAGCAGCTCGAAGACGCTCGCCAGCATGCCGTTGTAGCGCAGCACCACTTCGTCCGAAATCTGCTTGCGCAAGGGCACGACCTCGTCGCGGTAGTGCCTGGCGACGTCATACGCGGTGCGATAGGCGTGATAGGCCTCGCGCACTTCCGAGCGGCCATTGATGGCGGCTTCGGCGATCCTGTTGGCCGCTTGCATGTAAAGCGCATCGGCGCGTGCCACTCGTCCCGTGCCCCAATCGAAAAGCGGAATCGGCACGCCGATCTCGTAGCCTTTCTTGGTCGGCTCGGGATCTTCCCTGACGCGCGCGATGCCGAGCTCGAACTCGTTGGCGAAGCGGGTGACCCGCGTCAGCCCGAGCGATTTCGCGAGCGCTTCCGCATCCCGGCGCGCGGCCTGGATGTCGAGGCGGCTCTCCATGGCGAGCTGCTCGGCGTTCGGCAGGTCACGCGGCGCCGCGGGCAGGTCGGGCATGCGCTCGGGCAGCTGGAACTGGACGTCCTCGCCCCACAGCCCCATCAGGCGCACCAGCCGCTCGCGCTCGGCGACCGACTGCTGCCTTGCGCGGGCGAGCTGCGCCGTCGCGTCGGCGTAAAACGCCCGCTCGCGCATCCGGTCGAGCTTTGAGAAGTTTCCGACCGCCGCCATGCGGCGCGCGAGCTCGGCGGAAGCCTCGGCAGCGGACTTCACGTCCTCCATGTAGCGCGCCGACTGTTGCGCTGCCAGGGCGCCCCAGTACGCCTTGCGTGCCTCCGCCGCCACGCGCAACGCTTCCCCCGCCGCCTCCAGCTTCGCCTGCTCGAAACGCTGCTTCTGCGCCTGCAGCGCCATCGGCACCGTGATGAGCGACAGGATGTTGAAGCTCAGAATGGTTTCGATCTTGTATTCGTCGCCGTGGCGCGCACGCAGATGCGAGAGCCTGGGATTCGGCAGCAGCCCAGCGGATACGAGATCGCCTCCGGCCACGCCGAGCTCGGCGTAGGAGGCCTGCAAGCCCGGGTTGTTGAGCAGCGCGATCTGAACCGCATCGTCCGCGCTGAGCGGCTTGCTTAAAAAGGCTGTGACGCGATCACGCACCGCACGGGCGTCCTCGTCCGATCGCACCCACTTCGTCTCGGCACCGGTGCGCGAGGAGACCGCCTGATTCACGTCTCCGAAGCCGCCGTCTGGGCCGGTGCTCGTGCAGCCCGCGAGGATTGACGCCGCAACGAAGGCTATCTTTTTCATTTGCGGCCTTCTTGTGAACGGCCTGCCGGCGGCTTGGCGGCGGGCTTCGGCTTATCCTTTACCGCGTCGTTGGACTCCCGCCAGGGCGCGACCTTGTCTTCGGCGAAGGGCCGATAGCCTTCGAATGCCGAGCGGTACTCGCTCGGCGGCACCTTGGCCTCCGGCGCGGCCGGATCGGGACGCGCTGCCGCTTGCGCAGCCGCGCTGCCGGCAGCCACGGCTGCCAGCGCAAACCACATCGTTCTATGCATAGCTCTCTCGACGTCGATGGGTGCACGCGAGATGCGTGCGGGCACGGCGCGCGTTCAGCGCGCCGCAACACTTTCAGACGTCAGAGAACGAGAGGCGGTGGATCGAGGTGTTCGGGGACGAAGCCAACAGCGAAGCGATTACCGCTCGCGATCCGCTCTGCAGGGGCCGGGCAGGCGATTGGCGAGGCCGTTGCGGGAGCCGCAAAGGACGCGCTGCCGCAGTGCTCGCCGTCGGCAGGACCATGGTGGTGATGCGTAGCTCCATGGTCGTGCGCACCATCATTCTGCGTGAAAGAGTCTTGCGGCCCGAAATCGCACAGGCCGACCGTGGCGGCCGCCACGGTGCGAAGCGGCAGAAGGAAGAGCATCAGCAGGAAGACAGCGATTTTCAGGGCCCGGCTCACGACCATGATGCTAACACGATCGCTTTGCCGATTCATGAACCATGCCGTCGTGCCACAGCAGACTGTAGAGAATCAGCGACAGAGCGAAAGCCCTCAGTCCCGCGAACACGGCGTCGCGCAGAGAAGGCGCTACGTCCTCTGAGAAGCGGCTTTCAGTTCCTCTTCGAGGCACTTCCTGCACAGGCAGCCGCGCCCCGCGGCGGGCGTGAGCGGCGGCAGCGCCGCGCACCAGCACTCGGCCTCGTCCTTGCCGCAATGAAACGGCGCGCCGCAGGCGGCGCAGCGCGCGTCAAGACTCTTCGGGGGATTCGAAATCGGCAAGACGAGCCATGGCCTTTCTCAGGAAGAGCATCTGTCGCCTGAAATTCGCGCAGCCGTCGCAGATCGCGAGGTGCACGCGAAGCCGCAGCCGCTCGCCGAAACCGAGACGGCGGTCGAGGCCTTGCGAAACCAGGCGGGTCACTTCGTTGCAGGAGAGCATCATTTCCTGAACCAGTTGGCTTGCAGGCACTCGCGTAGCGCCATGCGCGCGCGATAAAGCAGCACCCAGCAATGCGTCGCCGTGACGCCGAGTTCCTTACAGATGTCGCCGGTCTCGAAGCCCATGTGCTCGCGCATCATGAAGGCCTGCGCCGTCTTCACCGGTAGCTTTGCCAGGCAGTCCTCGAGCGCGGCGAAGAACTGCTTTTGCCCGAGCCAGGCGTCGGGATCGGACCAAGCGGCGGGCGCGTCGATCCAGTGGCCGCCCTGATCGAACAAGGATTCGAATTCATCTACGTCGGGAGCGACCGCGGCTTCCCGGCTCGAGCGCCGGATCGCGTCGACGATCTTGTGCTTGAGGATGCCGGTGAGCCAGGTGCGCAGGTTCGAGCGCCCGGCGAATCCTGCCTCCCCCGCGAGCGCCGCGAGCAGGGTCTCCTGCACCACGTCCTCGGCGCTGTGGCGGTCCCGTATCTGCAGGCTGGCGTAACGCAGCAGGTAGGGACGCTGGCTCTCGACCTGGGAGCGAAAGTCGTCCATAGGGGCAAAATCGGATTTTACAAGGGCTTTGAAACGCCACCGGGAAGCCAGATCTCGATCCAGTAAGTTTTTCTGTACTATCGGGGGGCGCGCATGAACGCCCCCTTCAACCACAGTCCCCAGGCCGCCGAAAAGGCGCGCATCCTCGCCGAGGCGCTGCCTTACATCCAGCGCTTCCACGGCAGGACCATCGTCGTCAAGTTCGGCGGCAACGCCATGACCGACGACGAGCTGAAGGCCGGGTTCGCGCGCGACGTGGTGCTCCTGAAGCTGGTCGGCATGAACCCGGTGGTGGTGCACG
>WNFB01005218.1_pt1 | contig 15469 bp, 14 predicted proteins | sample 5400501 | NCBI WGS metagenome assembly WNFB01 (sample SAMN13153341, study PRJNA577476) | soil metagenome | isolation source: 200 cm saprolite under Douglas fir tree site 2 hole 1 | place: USA:California | collected 2015-04-18
GGATCGGAGCCTGCGGCTGACGGGCCGGCGGATGACGTGCCGGCGGCCGGCCCGGAACAGCAAAACGGGGACTCCAGGAGATCCGGGAAGGCCGGCCCGTGGCCCTGACGATCGGAGTTGACGTCGGGGGCACGAAAGTCGCGGCCGGCGTGGTGGATGAGCAGGGCAACATCCTGGAGAAGGTGACCCCAGGAAGCCCGGGGAGGCCGGCCCGTGGCCCTGACGATCGGAGTTGACGTCGGGGGCACGAAAGTCGCGGCCGGCGTGGTGGATGAGCAGGGCAAGATCCTGGAGAAGGTGAAGCGTGCTACGCCGGCGGCGAGCCCGCAGCAGACGGCGGATGCCATCAGCGACACCGTGATCGAGCTGCTCGGCCGTCATCAGGCCGCCGCGGTTGGCCTCGGCGCCGCGGGCTTCGTCGATGAGGCCAGGGCAACTGTCCTCTTCGCGCCCAATCTGGCCTGGCGCGACGAGCCTGTCAAGAAGAAGGTCGAGGACCGGGTCGGCCTTCCGGTGGTCGTCGAGAACGACGCGAACGCCAGCGCCTGGGCGGAGACCATCTTCGGCGCTGCCCGAGGCCACAAGCACGTCGTGCTCGTCACGGTCGGGACCGGCATCGGTGCGGGATTCGTGGTGAACGGTCAGCTCTACCGGGGCAGGTGGGGGGTCGGCGGTGAGCCAGGGCATTACCGGGTGGTGCCCGACGGGCGCCTGTGCGGCTGCGGCAACCGCGGCTGCTGGGAGCAGTACGCGAGCGGCAACGCGCTGGTCGCCGAGGCACGCGAATTCGCCGGGCGCTCGCCCGCCGGCGCCGTCCGCCTGCTCCAGCTTGGCGGCGGCACACCGGAGGGGATCAGCGGGCCAGCCATCACGCAGGCGGCTCGTGAAGGCGACCCGGGTGCGCTTCGCTGCTTCGACATCGTCGGCAGCTGGCTCGGCCACGGGCTGGCCGACCTGGCCGCGATTCTCGACCCTGGCTGCTTCGTGATCGGCGGCGGCGTCTCCGAAGCTGGTGACCTGCTGATCTGCCCGGCGCGGGCGGCCTTCGAGAGCAGCCTGACCGGCAAGACCTACCGCCCGTTCGCCGAGATCAGGCTCGCCGAGCTCGGGGCTGACGCTGGCCTGGTCGGGGCCGCGGACCTGGCGCGCAGGGGTTAACCTGCGGCCGGCATGACCTACCGGCCGTTCGCCGAGGTCAGGCTCGCCGAGCTCGGGGCTGACGCTGGCCTGGCCGGGGCCGCGGACCTGGCGCGCAGCGGCTCACCTGCGGTCGGCATCTCGCAGCCGGACCGGCTGGCCGGGTACCACCCGTTCAGGCCCGTCGGGTGTTCCTGCCGTGCCATCCCCGATCCTGGCCGCAGCGTCCCGCCCCCGGCCGGCCGCCGCGAAGGGCCGCGGCGGAGCCTTCCTACAGGACCGCGCCGCTGTCGGGTCCTGAGCCACGGGACGGTTTGTCGCCCATCCGGATGACGAGCACGGCGAAACCGCCGACGAATGCCCCGACCGCGCCGAACGTCGCCCAGCCGGGCAGCATCCAACCGGCCGACGTCGCGACGAGCAGGTAGGCGGGCCCGCCGAAGAGCGCGACCCACGCACCCTTGGCAACCGGGTCAAGAACGGGGAGCGGCGGCGGCGGAGGCGGGATGTAGTGATCCTCGTCGTCATCGTCGGTTGCGGGCAGCTGGACCGGGACTGCGGGCTTGATGACCCTCGTGCAATCCGGGATCGCGGGCTCTGGCGGGCCGGCCTTGGTTGCGGCGGCCTGCTCCTCGCTGCCGCCACGACCATCGGCTCTGCCATGCTCCGGACTCCTGCCGGGCTGGTCCTCGCCCGCGTCCGCGGCGTTGGCGCTGGAGTCGCCGTCGGCCAAGGCCGCATCGGTGCCGGTGCCTGCGGCGGCGGTGCCTGCGGCGGCGGTGCCTGCGGTAGCGGCGGATGCCCCGGCGGCGTCGTCTGCCAGCGCGGCATGTGGCATGGCGTCATCTGCCACGGCGGCACCTGGCACGCGATCTGCCACGGCGTCGTCTGGCACCGCGGCACCTGGCACGACGTCTGCGGGAGCATCCGTGCCGGCCTGAGCTTCCGTATCGGCCTGAGCTTCCGTGCCGGCCTGAGCTTCCGTATCGGCCTGAGCTTCCGTGCCGCGGCGTGGCTGCTGGTGCCGGGCTGGCGGCAGGTCCTCACGCTCTGGCCAGGGCGGTGCCGTCCCGTCCGGCCCGCCGGGCAGGTCGAACCGGGCGACAAGATCACGCCAGGCCGCGTCCTCGCCGCTCATGTCCTCCGCGCGTTCCCTCTCTGCCAACCCCCTATTCCCTCCCCGCTCGGGTATGCGTCCGGACGAACTCCAGGCTGCCAGTGAAGATGGCCTGAGCGTCGTTGTCCAGGGTTGCGACATGAAAGCTGTTTTCGCACTCGCGGACCGTCAGCTGTTCCGGCGGCAGCGCCGCCCGCAGGACGTTGATGCTGGCGGTACCGACGACATGGTCCTCGGTGCTGAGATAGACCAGAACGGGCTGCGTAATATCCCTGAAGCGTTCCGTTGTACTCCGCCAGAGCCCTGGCAGGGTCGCCGCCGCCCGCACCGGTATCCGGTCGTAGCCGAGTTCCTTGACGCCCTCCTTCTTAATGTCGCTGGTGATGCCCTTGAGCGACGGCACGAGCAGCTTCAGCACGGGGGCCATGGCGAACAACCTCGTGTCGGCGGTCACCGAAGGATTCACCAGCACCAGCCCGCTGACCGCCGGGCCCTGCAACTCGGCCAGCCGCAGCGCCAGGCAGCCGCCCATCGACAGGCCCATCACGAAGATCTGGTCGGACCGCCCGCGGAGTACGTCGAAGGCCCGGCTGACCTCGGCATACCAATCCTCCCACCGGGTTCGTGCCATCTCCTGCCATGTCGTCCCGTGCCCTGGCAGCCGGGGCAGCGAGACACTCAGGCCGGCATCGGCCAGGTATTCCGCCCAGGGCCGCAGCGACTGGGGGCTGCCGGTGAACCCATGGCAGAGCAGGACGCCGGTGCTGGATCCGTCGTGGCTGAAGGGCTCGGCACCGGGCATCACGGGCATCGGCATGAGGTCCTCTCCGGGCAATACTGCGTCAAACCCGATCGTCGCATGCCAGCGCGCTGCGCCGGAACCCGTAGCGGCCGGCAACCGGCTACGCGCGCAACATCCCCCTGCAGGCAGTCCCGTGGGAGCATATGAGCGTGTTCTACTGGGTGGTTAAGGCGATACTCGGGCCGATCCTCCGCGTGGTCTTCCGCCCGTGGGCCGACGGCGCTGAGAACGTCCCCAGGGAGGGGCCGGCCATCATCGCCAGCAACCACCTGTCGTTCTCCGATCACTTCTTCGCGCCGCTGCCGCTCCCGCGCAAGGTCGCCTTCCTCGCCAAGGCCGAGTACTTCACCGGCCGGGGCCTGAAGGGCATAGCCAGCCGGGTGTTCTTCTATGGCGTCGGCCAGATCCCGGTGGACAGGGCTGGCGGCGAGGCCAGCGAGCGCGCGCTACGGACCGGCCTGCGAGTGCTGGCACGCGGTGACGTGCTTGGCATCTACCCCGAGGGCACCCGGACCCCGGATGGCAGGCTCTACCGGGGCAAGACCGGCGTTGCCCGGCTGGCCCTGGAGGCCAGGGCGCCGGTGATTCCGTGCGCGATGGTGGGCACCTTCGAGCTCCAGCCGCCCGGCAAGATCGCGCCGCGGCTGGGGATACGGCCGGGAGTGCGGTTCGGCAAGCCGCTGGATTTCTCGCGCTATTACGGCCTGGAGTCGGACCGGATCGTGCTCAGGGCGATGACCGACGAGATCATGTACGCCATCATGACGCTGTCCGGCCAGGAGTACGTGGATAAGTACGCGCAGCGGGCGAAGACCAGGCTGCCAGTTGTCGGCCGTGTCGGCCGTGTCGGCATCGGCGGCCGTGGCGATGGGGCCGCGAAGCCCGGCGATGGGGCCGCGAAGCCCGGCGATGGGGCCGCGAAGCCCGGCGATGGGGCCGCGAAGCCCGGCGATGGGGCCGCGAAGCCCGGCGATGGGGCCGCGAAGCCCGGGAAGCTCATTCATGTTCAACGCCCGGCTCTACAACGGCGATGCCCTGCTGGCCGTACCGGATGCCTGGTGGCCTGACGCCGGACTTGCCGTGGAGGTGGACTCCCGCGAGTGGCACCTGTCGCCTGCAGACTGGGAACGAACGATGCGCAGGCACGCCAGAATGGGTGCCTGCGGCATAGTGGTGCTGCATTTCAGCCCGCAGCAGATCAGGTCCGAGCCGGGAATGGTCATCGGCATCATCAAGGCAGCGCTCCGCAACGTCCGCACGGAGCCAATCGGGATACGCACGCTGCCGGCAGGCCAATAACCGGCAGGCACCACGGCCAGTATCCGACGAATAGCCATGTTAGCGAGCCCAGCCCTTGGTGCGCTCGACGGCCCGGCGCCAGCGGGCATAGGCGGACTCGTCCCTGGCACCAGGGACGAACCGGCGGTCAAGTCTCCAGGTAGCTGCCAGTTCCGCGGGCGACGACCAGACGCCCGTGCCGAGGCCGGCCAGGAAAGCGGCGCCAAGTGCCGTCGTCTCCGCAACGACTGGTCGCTCGACGGGTATCTGAAGCTGGTCGGCCTGCAGTTGCATCAGCAGGTCGTTGGCACTCGCGCCGCCGTCTACCCGGAGCACGGAGCCGGCCGGCGAGGCGGCGGACGGCCCGGCGGCGGACGGCCCGGCGGCGGACGGCCCGGCGGCGGACGGCCCGGCGGTGGACGGCGAGGCGAAAGTCGGCGAGGCGAAAGTCGGCGAGGCGACGGCTGGCAAGGCGGCGGGCGGCGAGGCGGCGGGCGGCAAGGCGGCGGGCGGTAGGCCTGCCAGCGCGTCAGCGGCTGCAGCGCCCGATCCGCGCCCGATTTCCGCAGTCATGAGATCGGCGACATCCCGGACCTCGAAGGCAATCGCCTCCAGCGTGGCCCGGACGAGATGCGCCCTCGTCGTTCCCCTGGTCAGGCCGAATACCGCGCCCCGCGCGTCCGGATCCCAGTCCGGCGCGCCCAGCCCGGTCAGCGCCGGGACGAACACCACCCCGCCTGAGTCAGGCACGGTCCGCGCGAGTGCTTCGCTCTGTGCCGCGTTGTCGAGCAGGCCGAGGCCGTCACGCAGCCACTGCACGGCGGCACCGGTCACGAATACCGATCCCTCGAGTGCGTAGGCCAGTGCGCCGGATGAGTCCATCCAGGCCACCGTGGATAGCAGCCCCGCCGCTGAGCGGACGATAGAGCCGCCAGTGGCAGACAGCACGAACGAGCCGGTGCCGTACGTGCACTTGATGTCCCCGGGCGCGAAGCATGCCTGGCCGAACAGCGCGGCCTGCTGGTCGCCGGCAATCCCGGCCACCGGCAGCGAGAGGCCAAGGAATGCGGCCGGGTCGGTGTGCCCGGCAACTCCGGACGACGGCACCACCTCGGGCAGGGCATGCGGCGGCACGCCGAATAGGTCGCATAGCTCCGCCGACCATTGCCCGGCCTCGATGTCGAAGAGCAGCGTGCGGGACGCGTTCGACGCGTCGGTTACATGCCGCCGCCCGCCGGTAAGCCGCGTTATCAGATAAGAATCCACGGTGCCGACGGCCAGCGATCCGTCGGCCACCCCGGCCCAGACGGCTGGCTCGTTCTCCGCCAGCCAGGTCAGCTTGGTAGCAGTGAAGTACGGGTCAAGGCGCAGGCCGGTCAGCGCAGCTACCCGCTCCTCGTGACCCTGGTCACGCAGCCGCGCGCACAAGTCGGCCGTTCGCCGGTCCTGCCAGACGATCGCGCGCCTGGGCGCCGCAAGCGTGGCCCGGTCCCAGATGACGGCGGTCTCCCGCTGATTCGTCACGCCGACGCAGGTCACCGTGGTCGCTCCGGCGAGCCCGACCGCCTGGGCGCAGGCCGCGATGGTGGCCTGCCAGATACTCTCGGGCAGGTGCTCGACCCATCCCGGCTCGGGGTAGTACTGCCGGAATTCCTGGTATCCGCGGCTCGCCACGACGCCGTCAGCGGTGACGACCAAGGCGGTGACGCCCGTCGTTCCCGCATCGATCGCGAGGATGCTCATGAGTACTAGTCTGGCGGGCGACAGAACACGAGAGGAGCCCTATGCGAGTCGGAGTCCTCACCGGCGGCGGCGACTGCCCCGGGCTGAACGCAGTGATCCGCGCTATCGTCCGCCGAGGTGCGAAAGAATTCGGCTATGAATTCATCGGGTTCCGCGACGGCTGGCGCGGCCCGCTCGAAGGCGACACCGTCCCGCTCGACGTTCAGGCCGTCCGCGGCATCCTGCCCCGCGGCGGGACAATCCTCGGCTCGTCACGAACCAATCCGCTGGCTGACAGCGCAGCCAGCGGCGGCCGCTCCGGCATCGCGCGGATCTCCGGCAACCTGGACAGCCTGGGCGTCGACGCGCTGATCGCGATCGGCGGCGAGGACACCCTCGGGGTCGCGACCCGGCTGCACGAAGAGGGTGTCAACGTCGTGGGCGTGCCCAAGACCATCGACAACGACCTCAGCGCCACTGACTACACATTCGGGTTCGATACCGCCGTGAACATCGCGATGGAGGCCATCGACCGGCTGCATACAACGGCGGAGAGCCATCACCGGGCGCTGATCGTCGAGGTCATGGGCCGTAATGCGGGCTGGATCGCCCTGCACGCAGGGCTGGCCGGCGGAGCGAATGTCATCCTGATCCCGGAGAGACGGTTCGACATCGAGAAGGTCTGCGCATACGTGGAGCACCGGTTCCAGACGCGTTACGCGCCGATCGTGGTGGTGGCCGAGGGCGCGCGCCCGGCTGACGCGGACGTCTCATCAGGCAGCCAGCAACTCGACGCCTTCGGGCATGTGCGGCTGGGCGGCATCGGGCAGATGCTGGCGGACGAGATCGAGAAGCGCACCGGCAAGGAAGCCCGATGCACGGTACTTGGGCACATCCAGCGCGGCGGCACGCCGACGGCCTTCGACCGGGTGCTGGCCACCCGCTTCGGCCTGCAGGCGATCGCAGCCGTGCACGACGGGGCGTTCGGCTCGATGGTCGCGCTGCGTGGCACCGAGATCGTGCGCGTGCCGCTGGCCGAGGCCACCAGCGAGCTGAAGGTCGTCCCGGCCGAACGGTATGACGAAGCCGAGGTCCTGTTCGGCTGACGCCTGCCGCGCCCGGCGCCCGGCCCGCTGCCCCGGCGGCTGCCCACCGGAGGCTCAGCGGACCGGAGGCTCCCGGACCGCAGGCAGCGGACCGGAGGCTCCCGGACCGCAGGCACCAGGACCACAGGCTCCCGATCGCGGGCCCCGGTGCCTTTCGGGTGCACGCCCTAGGTTGTAACTGCCGGAGCTTTCAGTGCCAAGGAGGCCATTCGTGCCAGGTCTTGATCGCGGGGCAGCACTTGACTGGATCGCCCGCTGGGATACCCAGCAGCTTGGGTACCTGCCGGACCGGGAGGAGCGGTTCACCGCCCTGATCGACGCGGTGGAAGACGGCACCGGGATCCCGGATCCGCTTGTGCTCGACCTTGGCTGCGGGCCGGGATCGCTGGCAGTCCGGCTGCTTGACCGGCTGCCCGCGGCCACCGTCGTCGGCGTCGATGCGGACCCGCTGCTGCTGACGCTGGGCCGCATCGCCTGGCCAGGCCACGCTGGCCTGCGCTTCGCTGAAATCGACCTCCGCACGGCCGGCTGGGCGGCGGCGCTCGGCCTGGAGCGGCAGGCTGACGCCGCGGTGAGCACCACGGCGCTGCACTGGCTGCACCCGCCGGCGCTCGCGGCGATGTATGCCGAGCTTGGCACCGTGCTGCGGCCCGGCGGCCTGCTGCTGAACGGCGATCATTTCGCGGAAGATGACAAGGCCGCGCCTACCCTGGCCAGGCTCGGCCGGGCGCTAATCGAGCGGGAGGAGTCCAGGCGCTTCCCCGGCGGCCATCCGGAAACATGGAGCGGCTGGTGGGAGGCGGTCGCCGCCGAGCCAGCCCTGGCCGGCCAGGTCACTGCGCGGGCGAGCCGATTCATCGACAGCGGCCATCACGGCTCGCCGTCGGGACGACTCGCCACGCATGTCGACGCGCTTCGGGCTGCTGGCTTCACGGAAATCGGCACGCTCTGGCAGCGCGGCGAGAACCGCCTGCTCTGTGCTGTCATGGGCGGCTAGCCCGCCGCCGCCTGGGCTGCCACCGGCTGATGCTGGCTTTCACCAACCGGGCCAGGCTGGGTTATTTCGCCTTCCCGCACTTCCTGCTCCGGCGGCCGGGTCGCAAGGATAGAGCTTGGTACATGGAGCGGGAAAGCCCCGCCTAGCTGGCAGACTAAGGGAATGCCCGCATTGCCCCTGGCTGATCGCGTCACGCCGTCGCGGCCGACGGGCCTGCCCGAACCTTGCGTGCTGCTCAAGCTGGGCGAGATCGTGCTCAAGGGCAAGAACCGCCAGCAATTCGAGCGCCTGCTGCATGACAACATCAGGCGCGCGGTCCGCGATCTCGGCATCCCGCTGCAGCTGTGGCAGCGGGAAGGAGTGATCGTGCTGACCGTCGCGGCCCGCGGGACACTCCCCGGCAGAACGCCGGGCGGCGCGGCACCGGGCGGCGCGGCACCGGGCGGCGCGGCAGCAGGCGCACCGGACGCAGCGGTCGACCGGGCTGCCGCGGAAGCCGCAGTCGACTTGATTGCCGAACGCATGAGCACCGTGATGGGTATCGTCCGTGTCTGCCGTGCGGTGCGGGTCGCCAAGGACCCGGAGGCGGCGATCTCTGCCGCGGTGCAGCTGACCGCGGGCAGGCAGGGGACGTTCGCCGTGCGGGCCAGGCGCCGCGACAAGCGGTTCCCGGTCACCTCCGCGCAGCTCGCGCGGCTCATCGGCACCCGGATCCAGCAGGAGTACGGCTACCCGGTCAACCTGCGCCGGCCGGATACGACGGTCTTCGTCGAGGTCGATCAGTCCGAGGTATTCGTCTTCACGGAGGGGATGCCGGGCCAGGGCGGCCTGCCGGTGGGCATGAGCGGCCGCGCGCTGGTGCTCATGTCCGGCGGCATCGATTCGCCGGTGGCCGCCTACCGGATGATGCGCCGCGGGCTGCGCTGCACGTACCTGCACTTCTCTGGCATGCCGCTGACCGGTCCCGAGTCGGTGTACAAGGCCTACGGGCTGGTCCGCGAGCTGGACAAGTTCCAGGGCGGATCGCGGCTCTTCGTCGTCGCGTTCGGCAGGGCACAGCAGCGGCTCGCTTCCTCGGGGGCCGGCCGGCTCCAGATCATGGCCCAGCGCCGGCTGATGCTCAAGACCGGCGAGGTAATGGCACGGCGGCAGCGGGCCGCCGCGCTGGTCACCGGCGACTCACTCGGCCAGGTCAGCAGCCAGACGCTGACCAACATCACGGCCCTGGATGATGCCGTCACGCTGCCGATCCTGCGGCCGCTGATCGGCCTGGACAAGACCGAGATCGTGGCCGAGGCACGCCGCATCCGGACGCTGGGGATCTCAGAGCTGCCCGACCAGGACTGCTGCACCCTGCTGACCCCGCGCCAGGTGGAGACGCGGGCCAGGATCGAGGATCTGCGCCGGATCGAGGCGCGGCTCGATGCCGACGACCTGGCCGAGGAACTGGCGGCTGCCGCACAGGAACACACACCGGACCGGCACTGACTTTCATTTTTTACGGGCCGTCCCGCCCGGTCGCCTGCCCTGGCCCGGTCACCCTCGCTCCCCTTGTGGCAGGCTCGTCGACGGAGGTAACCAACGTGAAAATCGGATTGCAGATCCCTGACTTCACCGGACCAGGAGGGGCCCGGCTCGGCGCGGACCTGGCGACCGTCGCCAGGACCGCCGACGATGCCGGGTTCGAGTTCATCAGCGTGATGGATCACTTCTTTCAGATCGGCGTGGTGGGCCCGCCCGAGCACGACATGCTCGAGGCTTACACCACGCTGGGATACCTGGCCGGGGTCACGTCCAGGGCCAAGCTGGTCACCCTCGTAACCGGCGCCGTCTACCGGCACCCGGGAGTCCTGGCGAAGATCGTGACCACGCTCGACGTGCTGTCCGGCGGCCGGGCCTGGCTCGGCATCGGCGCGGCATGGAACGAAGAGGAGTCCAGGGGCCTGGGCATCCCGTTCCCGCCGGTCGCCGAGCGGTTCGAGCGGCTGGAGGAGACACTCCAGATTTGCCTGCAGATGTGGCGCGGCGACGAGTCCCCCTACCAGGGCAGGCACTACCAGCTTGAGCGGCCGCTGAACTACCCGAAGGCGATCTCCGCGCCGCACCCGCCGATCCTGATCGGCGGCTCCGGCGAGCGCAAGACCCTGCGGTTCGTCGCCCGCTACGCCCAGGCCTGCAACCTGTTCCCCGGCCCGGACCTGGCCCGCAAGCTCGACGTGCTGCGCGCGCACTGCGACGCTGAAGGACGCGACTACGACGAGATCGAGAAGACCTGCTACTTCACCTTCGACGTCGGAGAGAAGGGGTCCAGCGCCGGGCAGGTCGTCGACCAGCTCGGCAATCTCGCCGGGCTTGGCTTCCAGGCCGCGATCGGCGCGGTGGCCAATGTCTGGGACGTCACGCCGCTGGAAGTGATCGGCTCCGAGGTGATCCCGGCAGTCGCCGCGCTCTGAGCGGTTGCGGTGGACGCTGACCTGGCCGGCTCCTGAGCCGGCCTGCTCAAGCCGACGCGGCCCATCCGGTCCACCGGCGAACGGCGATCGCGATCACCGGGCCGGGCGGCGGCTGCTCCCGGTACTGCGGGTAGCGGCTGGCCAGCAGGCTGACCGGCCCGGCCAGCTGCGCCGGGTCGTCCAGGATGACCGCATCGCCGTCGGCGCGGACCCACCACAGCGAATCCCAGTCCTCGTCGTAGTGGTCGGCGAGCACGGCAACGCGGCCGTCGGCCCTGATGTTGGCAAGGCGCCGCAGGTCGCGTGTGGTCTTCGGTTTGGCGTCGACGACGCTGTAGAGCCAGTCACCATTGACGGCGAAAGTGACAGGGACGATATGTGGCCGGCCCTCCGTCGTGCTGGTCGCCAGCCTGGCGACCCTGGCCGAGCCAAGCAGCCGCCTTGCCGCATCCTCGGCGAGCCTGGGCATCAGGATCTGCGGCGGTCAGTCTGCGCCGGGCAAGCCAGCGTGACGGCCGTCACGCTGCTCACCGGCGACGCCGCGGTGGCCGGGCGCTGGCGGCCGCACCCGCCACGGCCGGGCCCGGCGCCCTGGTTGACGTCCGGCCGGGCGGGGGCTCCGGGCGCTGGCGGCATCACCCGACCACGGCCGGGCGCGGCGCCTGGCTCAGCGTGCGGCCCATGAGCTGCGGCAGCATGGACATGACGGCGGCGAGTTCGCGGATATCCGCATCCACGAGGGCCTGGTCGCCGTCGCACAGCGCAGTGGCCGGCTCCGGGTGCACGTCCACGATGATCCCGTCTGCCCCGACCGCGACCGCCGCCCTGCTGAGCGGCAGGACCAGGTCCCGGCGGCCACCAGAATGCGACGGATCCACGATCACCGGGAGGTGCGAGAGCCGCTGCGCGACCGGGACGGCGCTGATGTCCAGGGTGTTGCGGGTCGCAGTCTCGAAGGTCCGGATGCCCCGCTCGCAGAGCACGATGTCGAGGTTGCCGCGCTGGGCAATGTACTCGGCTGCCATCAGCCACTCCTCGATGGTGGCGTTCATCCCGCGCTTGAGCAGCACCGGCTTCCCGGCCGAGCCGACCGCTTGCAGCAGCGTGAAGTTCTGCATGCTGCGGGTGCCGACCTGCAGCATGTCGGCGTATGAGCAGACCAGGTCAACGCTGGCCGGGTCGATGACCTCGGTCACGACCGGCAGCCCGGTCTCGGCCCGCACCTCGGCCAGGATGCGCAGGCCGGCCTCGCCCAGGCCCTGGAAGGCGTAGGGCGAAGTGCGCGGCTTGAACGCGCCGCCGCGCAGCATCGACGCGCCGGCCGCCTTGGCCATCCGGGCCGACGTCAGGGTCTGCTCCGGGGTTTCGACCGTGCACGGGCCGGCAATCACCGTCATCGTATCCGGGCCAATCGGGACGCCGCCTACCGTGATCACCGACCGGCTCGGATGATGTTCCCTGCTGACCAGCTTGTACGGGACGGAGATCCGCACGACGTCGCCGACGCCGTTCCTGCTGCGCAGGTTCAGCGCGCCGAACTGGTCGATGTCCCCGACGAGGCCGATGATCGTCCTGGAGACTCCCCGGCTCACGAATGCTTCCCCGCCGGCTGTACGCACCAGATCCACGACCGTGTCAACGTCTGCCTGCGTGGCCTCTGGGGCCATCACGACGACCATCCCACCACTCCCTGTCTCCAACAATGACGAAAGCCCCGGGCCGTTCCGGCCCGGGGCTTCCCTATGTCGCTCGCGTCAATGCAGCATCTGGCGGGCGACCGTCCGAAGGCCGGGCCGGTAGCCATAAAAGAACCAGTACTGATGACGCACGAGCGCAAGCCTAGCGCACGTCTGCTGCCGCAGGGCGACGGGTGCAGGTTCGGCTCAGATTGCGAGATGGCAAGATAGCCCCACCTGCCGGGTCGAGGGCCGGGGAGCCGCGCCCGATAACGGGCGCGAGGGCGGGAAGGAGCAGGTCAGCGGATGAGGCAGCCGGGGACAGGTGAACGGGCCATCCGCCCGGGTCATTCTGCGGGCGGCACAACCGGTCCGGGGCAGGTTCCGGACAAGACGCCGGAGGGAAGGCTGCCCCCCGGTCAGCACATCCCGGCCAGCTGGCCGGTCCTGCACTACGGGCGGGTGCCCGTCTTTCACCCCGGCAGCTGGGACCTCCGGGTGTTCGGCGCGACGGAGAACGGACGCGACCAGCGGTGGGGCTGGGAGGAATTCGGGGCACTGCCCCGGTGCCTGGTCAATGCGGACTTTCATTGCGTGACCAAGTTCAGCATCCCGGACATTGCCTGGGAAGGCGTGCCCGCGGCCGCAGTCCTGCAGGCGGTGCCGCCAGCGGCGACGGTCACTCATGTCATGGTGTGGGCCGACTTCGGCTACAGCGCCAACGTGCGCATCGCCGATTTCGCGGCTGATGACACGCTGCTCGCCACCCGTTGCAATGGAGCAGAGCTCACTTCTGAGCACGGCTACCCGGTCCGGCTGGTCGTGCCCGGCCTGTACGGCTGGAAGAGCGTCAAGTGGGTCAGGGCGGCGGAGTACCTGACCAGGGACCGGCGCGGCTTCTGGGAGGAGCGGGGCTATCACAACACGGCCGACCCGTGGCGCGAGCAGCGGTACTCCTACCAGGAGCGGCCCGGCGAGGGCCCGCCGCTCTGACGCCGGGCCAGCTAGCGGCGATTAGCGCCCGGCCGTCGTGGCCGAGTCCGGACCGCCCGCGCATCGGCCTGCCCGACCACCGCCATCCGGTCGAGGCGCCGGGCCAGGGACATCACGGATTGCCAGGCCAGCTTTCGGGCGGGCCAGGCCAAGCTTGCCGTACGCCAAGTTACGCCGTGATCCAGCACCGCACCGGAGGCCGCTCCGTGGTTCGCGCCGTTCGCGTCAGGGACAGTCCCGCAGGCGGCGCAGGGTATCGACGTCCTTTGCATGGCCGCCCTCGCCCCCGGGCGTCTCGACGACGAACGGCACGCCGGCGGTCACCGGGTGGCGCAGCAGGCCGCCGAACGCGGCTGTCCCGGGTCGCAGAGACGCTGGACACAGCAGTCCTGCCATGCGCGCTGGTCACAGATGTTGCGCCGGTGAGGTCCGGCCTCGCCCGGCGGGGCCGGGGGCAGACGGGCGGACGGTAGCAGCCAGTGCTGGCCGGATGAGGCGGCAAGCGGTCAGCGTGTTCCTTACGGCAGGCCGCCGAATCCCACGAAGATCGTGATTGTGCTGCCCTGCGCTGCCTGCCCGGCGGGGTCGTAGGTGAACACCTGCTGTCCAGGACCCACGTGGTTGACGGCGACCTGGAATCCGTGCTGCATCAGGACTTTGACGGCCTGTTGCACGTTGAGCCCGTCGACGTTGGGGATGTTGACCAGCTGCGGCCCGGCCGAGACCCGGATGGTCACGACCTCGCCGGGGGTGATGGGAGTGCCCGGCCGCGGAGACTGGCCGGTGATCGTCCCGGCTGGCTGATTGCTCTTTTTATCCTGCTGCGGATTCAGCTGGAACCCGTCTTGCTGTGCCTGCTGTTGCGCAGCGGACTGCTGCTGGCCGACCAGGTCAGGCAGCGGCAGGCCGGCGCTCTGCACGATCGCCACCGGCCGAGTCTGCGGCCAGGGCCGCCCGGCCACCGGACTGGTGCTGATCACGATACCGAGCGGAATCGTGGTGGATGGCGCACTGGTCACCTTGCCGACAGTCAGCCCCGCATTCCTGAGGGCCGTCTCGGCGTCGGCGAGCTTCATGCCGGTCACCGACGGAACCTGGATCAGAACCGGGCCGAGCGACGGGACGATGGTGACGAGGCTGCCGCGATGGGCGCGCGAGCCGATCGCCGGATCGGTGCGGATGACCTCGCCGCGGGGGACGACGTTGCTGTGCAGGCCATCGCCGGTCTTGACCGTGAAGCCGAGATTCCGCAGCTCGGTCCGCGCGGTGGCCTTCGTCATCCTGCCTACCTGGGGAATGGCAACGTACTGGCCATCGATGACCCACCAGGCCACCAGGCCCATGATCAGGACTACGGCAAACGCGAGGGCCAGGTACGCCAGCCTGCGGCTGAACAGCCACCGCTGGAGTCCCGGCTCCCGGCGCCGGCCATAGTCTGACGGCCCGTACACACGGCCGCTGAGCGGCTCTTCGTCGTGGATGCCTGCCGGTCCAGCGCCGGGCACGATGAGCGTGTGGTTCATGCCGGTCTGCGGGTCGGCCGGCTGACCTGTCGTCACAGCGGGCAAGATCTCGACGACCCTGCTCCGAGCTTGCCTCCCGTGCCGCGGCTCGCCGCGGCCGGCCGAGCTGCCCGGGAACTGTGAAGCATCAGGCGGGGCTGACGCGGCGGGCAGGGCTGACATGCCGGATACCGACGAACCGCCGGGGACAGGTGGCGAGCCGGGGAGCGGTGACGCCACCAGTGGCGACGGCGCGCTGGGCTGCGACGCGGCACCAGGGAATGACGAGCCGCTGGCCAGTGATGACGCCGCTGGCAGGGACGACATGCCGGGCAGCGACGAACTGCCGGGCAGCGACGAACTGCCGGGCAGCGACGAACTGCCGGGCAGCGACGACGAGCCCGGCGGCGCTGACGCTCCCGGAAGGGAGGATGCCCCGGGCGGGGGGAAGGACGATGCCCCGGGCGGGAATGATGCTTCCGCCTGCGACGGCTCCCCGGGGAGTGATGATGCTCCCGGTAGCGACGACGCGCCAAGTTCCGACGGGACGGCCTGGCCGGACACGGGCGGCCTGGACACGGGCGGCCCGGACACGGGCGGCCCGGACACGGGCGGCCCGGCCGCCGGCGTGCCGGATGGGTGCTGGCCGGATGGGTGCTGGCCGGATGGGTGCTGGCCGGATGGGT
>WNFB01007878.1_pt1 | contig 15469 bp, 14 predicted proteins | sample 5400501 | NCBI WGS metagenome assembly WNFB01 (sample SAMN13153341, study PRJNA577476) | soil metagenome | isolation source: 200 cm saprolite under Douglas fir tree site 2 hole 1 | place: USA:California | collected 2015-04-18
GCACGGATGGAACTTCTCCGGCAGCTCTTGCAGCCACAACGAATGGGTCAGGTCCGCGCGTTATTTTCATCGTGGGAGTAAACGGAGCGGGCAAGACGACCAGCATCGGGAAGCTCGCGAATCGCTTGCGACAGGATGGTATGTCCGTTTTGTTATGCGCAGCCGACACCTTTCGCGCAGCGGCCGTCGAGCAACTGGAAATCTGGGCGAAGCGCAACGGCATCGAAGTCGTAAAACAAAAGTCCGGCGCCGATCCCGCCGCGGTTGTTTACGACGCCGTCGCGGCGGCCAAAGCTCGCGGCACTGATGCGGTCATCGTGGACACGGCGGGCCGCCTGCACACCAAGTCCAATTTGATGGCGGAACTCGAAAAGATGAAGCGCACCGCCGCCAAAGTCATTCCCGGCGCGCCGCACGACGTGCTTCTCGTCCTGGATGCCACGACCGGGCAGAACGGGCTTGCGCAAGCGCGAGAATTTACGTCTAGCGTGGGTGTAACCGGCATCATCCTCAGCAAGCTCGACGGCACGGCAAAGGGCGGAATCGTCGTTGCCATTGCGCGCGAGCTTGGCCTGCCCATCCGATTTGTCGGCACCGGTGAGCAAATCGACGATCTCGTGCCCTTCGACGCCGAAACGTACGCTAATTCCCTCTTCGACTGAACCGTGGACGCTCACGACATCCGCTTCATGGAGCACGCGCTGGCGCTGGCGCGCAAAGGGACCGGCCTCGCCAGCCCTAATCCCATGGTGGGGTGCGTCATTGTCCGCGAAGGGCAAATCGTTGCCGAGGGCTTTCACCAATACGAGTGGCGCGATCACGCCGAAATCGTGGCGCTGAAATCTGCGGGGGAAAGAGCGCGCGGCTCAACGCTTTATGTGACGCTCGAACCGTGCAACCACACCGGGCGCACGGGCCCCTGCACCGAAGCCATAATCAGCGCGGGCGTCCAGCGCGTAGTAGCGGCGATGGAAGACCCGAATCCCGTTAACTCCGGTAAGGGCTTCGATCGTCTACGGGCGGCGGGCATCGAGGTGATCACAGGCGTGTGCGAAGAAGAGGCGCGCCGCCTCAACGAAGCCTTTGCCTGCTGGATTCGAACGAAGAAACCGTTCGTCACGCTCAAATCCGCGCTGACCCTGGATGGCCAGCTTGCTCTTCCCGGCGGGCACATGAAATTCGTTCCGAAAGGCAGCAAGCGCAGCCACGCAACCTGGATTAGCTCCGAAGAATCCCGCGCTGAAGTCCATCGTATGCGCCACGCCTCCGATGCTCTCCTCACCGGCATCGGCACGATCGACCTCGATGATCCGCTTCTCACCGATCGCAGCGGCCTCCCGCGGCGCAGGCCTCTCTTGCGCGTCGTCCTCGATTGGGGGCTGAAACTCTCCTGTGATTCCCGCATTGTGCAAACCGCCGATGATGACCTACTGGTCTTCACGAACCAGCGCATCGGCTCACAAAGAGCACGAAACCTCCAGAAGGAGGGCGTCGAAATCGTCTATGCGAAATCGCTAAGCGGACGGATTGATCTGGAAAGCGTTCTCACTGAACTTGGCCGCCGTGACATTCTCAGCGTCCTCCTCGAAGCCGGGCCTATTCTGAATGGCGCGGCTCTGGCCGCCGGAATCGTTCACAAACTCGTCCTCTTCTACGCACCAAAAATCGCGGGCGATAACCGCGTTCCTTTTGCCATTGCACCGAAACTTGCTCATGCGCCCATGCATGACCTGCGCGTCCGGCAATTCGGCCCGGACTTCGCGGTTGACGCCTATCTCCACGATGTCTACAGAAAATAGATTCTGATTATTCGCTTACACGTAAGACGGCGGCGCCGGGAATGGCGTCGTTCTTCAGGGCGTTGAGTGCGCGATTGGCTTCGACGAGCGAAAAAAGTTGGACATGGGTGCGAATCGGAATTTCCGCGGCGAGGCGCAGGAAATCTTCACCGTCTTGCCGCGTATTGTTCGCAACGCTGCGGATCATTCGCTCCTGGTAGAGAAGATCGTAATCGAAAGAGGGTATCGGGCTCATGTGGATTCCCCCAAGAATGAGCGCGCCGCCTTTGCGAAGCCATTTGAGGGCTGCAGGAATAATTTCTCCCGCCGGGGCGAAGACAATCGCTGCGTCCAGCTTAACTGGCGGCTTGTCGAACGTTCCGCTTGCCCACGCCGCGCCCAACTCGAGCGCCAGGCGTTGATGACGCGCATCGCGGGTCAAAGCGTAGACCGCGATATTCCAGTGCCGCGCCACTTGAATGGCAACGTGAGCCGCCGCGCCAAAGCCGTAAAATCCCAGCCGCCCGCCCGGCTTGATTCCAGACACACGCAAACAACGAAATCCGATGATGCCTGCGCACAGGAGCGGCGCGGCTTGCTCATCGGGAAACCCTTCGGGAATCGTGTAGACGAAGTCTTCCGGCGCGATGATGTGCTCCGCGTAACCACCGTCTACGGTGTAACCCGTAAACGTCGGGTTGTCGCACAGATTCTCCGCACCTGAACGACAGTACTCGCACACGCCATCTGTTTTGTGGAGCCAAGCGATTCCGACGCGCGCTCCAACCGGGAAGCGCTGCGCGCCCTCGCCGTGCTTTTCAATGACCCCTACGACCTGGTGTCCGGGAATGACGGGGGATTTGCGCGGTGGCAATTCGCCTTCGATAACATGCAAGTCCGTGCGGCAAACCCCGCACGCGTGCACCCGAACCAGCACTTCGCCCTTGCCCGGCCGCGGCGTTGCGCAGTTTTCAAACGCGAGCGGATTGCTTTCAATCGGAGCTGGAGCATGGAGCACGCAAGCCTTCATGTCGCGACCTTGACAGCCGGTTCGAGCGAGAAATTCATTATCAGTTTAGAGCAAATCCGCCGCGGCCCGGAATAGTGCGACGCGCAGCTGAAATCGGCTGGGATTAGCTGGAAGCCGAGGAGAGAGGAGTGATTCCACCGAACGCCCGGACAAATTACAATCTCGTTGACTTGCTCTTGCGACCGCACGATACTGAATTCACTTCTCATCGAAAATGTCTTCTGTGCCGAAAAGCATGCCCACTTTTTGTCGAGGTAGATCATGCGCATACTAATGCCATTTCTCTGCGCGAGTCTTTTTCTTGCCCCGGTAGCGCGATCGGATGACCAGCATCACCACGAACTCACCGCGGAAGAAGTCGGCTCGGTCCAGTTCGCGACTTCCTGCTCGAAAACAGTTAGCGTGAATTTCAATCGCGCCGTGGCGCTGCTTCACTCTTTCCAGTACGAGCAGGCGCGCCAGGCGTTCAATGAAATTTCCGCCAGGGATCCACAATGCGCCATGGCCCAGTGGGGCGTCGCGATGTCTCACTACCACGGTCTGTGGCACAACGGAGACGCCAGCGCCGGCCGCAAGGCTATTGTAAGAGCAAAAGCGATCGCGGCCGCCAATCCGAAGACCACTCCGCGAGAAATGGCTTACTTGGATGCCTTGAGCGAAATCTACGGCGAGGATGGGAAAGATCAAGAGGCGCGCGACCGCGCCTTTGAACAGAAAATGGGTGCCGTTCAAGCGGCCTACCCGGACGACAGCGAAGCGGCAATTTTTCACGCGTTGACGTATTACATTATCGCCCCCAAGACGGACAAGACTTTCGCCAATCAGCGCAAGTGCGGAGAAATCCTCGAGCCGCTCTTCATGACGCAGCCTCATCACCCGGGCATCGCACACTACATCATCCACTGCTACGACAATACCGTGCTTGCGGAAAACGGCCTCGGCGCAGCGCGCATGTACGCAAAAATCGCGCCAGCCTCGGCCCACGCCAACCACATGCCTTCGCATCTCTTCACACGAGTCGGGTCGTGGGACGAATCCATACAATCCAACTTGAAATCGCAAAAACTGGCCGCCGCGGCCGAGGCGACTTCAAGCAATGGCGAGGCCCGCGATCAGAGACTCCACGCGATGGATTACCTGGCATACGCCTACTTGCAGAGCGGGCAGGTGAAACAAGCCGAAGCCGTGCTTGCTGAAATGAACGCGCTAAAACCCGTACCGGGTCTCACGCTGACCGGAGACTATGCCATTGCCGTGGTTCCCGCGCGCTGCGCGATCGAGCTCGGGAACTGGAAGCAAGCAGGCGAGCTACGAGTCCGGAACGACGGCGTCCCCTGGGCGCAAGCTATTACCTGGGCGGCGGTCGGCATCGGCAGCGCTAGAGCCGGTGACCTGGGCCGCGCGACGCAGGCCGAGAAGACCTTGGCATCTTTGGTTGACACAATCGCAAAAATGAAGAAGGCCTACTGGTCGAGCCAGGTGGAAGTCCAGCAGCGCGAAGTAGCAGCGTGGATCGCAGAAAAATCCGGCACTGGGGCTAATGCGATTGCGAGGATGCGCTCCGCCGCAGAATTGGAAGAAAGCATGGACAAAGATGCCGTGACGCCCGGAGCGGTCACGCCCGCCCGGGAAATGCTCGCTGAACTGCTCTTGCTGGAAAAGCAGCCGCGGGAAGCCCTGACAGAATACGAGGCGGTACTGAAAGTTGCGCCCAATCGCTTCAACGCGCTGTACGGTGCCGCAAGCGCCGCGGACTCTGCCGGCAATGCGACTGCGGCCAATCAATACTTCCGCAAGCTGAGCGAAATTGCCGTTGGTGACGAGCGGCCGGAATTGGTTACGGCGCGAAAGAGAATCGCGGTCACTGCGCAGAAGAGCTTGGTTACTCGGCAGTAAGATTTAGCGAGAAAATAGTTAGGACTCGTCGCCGCACAGCATACGCGCGCCGGAAGTGAATTACTCGCACTCATTAGGCTAGAATCGATACTTGCTTGGGAAATGAGCGAGCATTCTATGTTCACCGGCATTATCGAACACCTCGGCACAATCGAAGCTCTGGAGCTGCGGGATGACGGTGGCCGGATCACCATCCAGGCGCCGAATGTCGCGCCGTCGCTCGCGGTTTCGAACAGCATTGCCGTGAACGGTTGTTGCTTCACAGTTGCAGCCCTGGACAAAGGAACATTCTCCGCGGACCTCTCAGGTGAAACCATTCGCAAGACTTCGTTTGGCGCGCAAAGTGGGGAGCTGAAAAAAGGCTCGCGGGTCAATCTCGAACAGCCGCTCACGGCCGGCAAAGAGTTTGGCGGGCATTTCGTTCTCGGCCACGTCGATGGCGTCGGGCGCGTTACGCAGCTAATGCCGGAAGGCGAAAACTGGTGGCTTGGGGTGAAGGTCCCGGAAGAATTCGCGCGCTACGTCGTGCCGAAAGGCTCCATCACCATCGATGGCATCAGCCTAACCGTCGCTCGCTGGCACAACCGCATCGCCGAAATCGCGGTGATTCCCTACACGTACGAGCACACGAATCTTCGCGACCGCAAAGCCGGCGATGCCGTGAATCTCGAAGGCGACATCCTCGGCAAGTATGTCGAGCGGCATCTTGAAGCGCGAAGGAGGCGCGCGTGCCGCCGCTCACCGGCGTGATCGAGACGGCTCTGTACGTGGATGATCTCGACCGCGCGTCTCGTTTCTACGAGGACGTCTTCAGCCTTCAGCGAATGGGGGGGTGACACAAGGTTCCGTGCATACGGCGTTGGCGGGCGAAGCGTTCTGCTCTTGTTCAAGCGAGGCGCATCGAACTGTGTCACACAACTGCCCTTCGGAAAGCTTGGACCGCACGACGGCAGCGGCCCGCTGCACTTTGCGTTCGCGATCCTGGCGGAAGACCTTGGCGCCTGGGAAAAAACTCTCGACGCCAAGGGGATCGAGATCGAGAGCCGTGTCCGCTGGCCGCGCGGCGGCACCAGCATTTATTTCCGCGATCCTGACAATAATCTCCTCGAGCTCGCAACTCCCGGCGTGTGGCCTATCTACTGAATCGCGCCGCAGCTTTGCGGGCAAATCAAGGTCCTACCTCTTTCGCCTTCGAGCGTGCGCCGCGAAAATACAGAATCAGGCCAAGCGCAAGCGAGCCTGTCACCCAGCCCACCACTTTGATGAGAAAAGCGGTGCGATCCGCTGAATCACCCGGAGGGTAGAGAGAGACCGCAATCGAGAGCAGCGTGACGACTGGCGATCCACACGCCCGCTTTTCCGCCGGGAACAAGAACCGCGTGCGCATTTTCCGCTCGGTCTTTTCTGCCCGCGAGCTTGACGGCCGCGGCGAACATGTAAAGAAATGGAATGAAATAAAGAATGATCGCGGCGTCGATGAGCACCTGGTAGGCGCCGCGCGTTGTCTCGTTGATCTGGCTCACCCGCAGCACTAATGCTGAGACGACGGCTTGCACCAGAATCGCAACATACGGCGTGCGCCATCGTGGATGAATTTTCCCAAACGCGCGCGGCAAGTAACGGTCAATTCCCACGACAAACGGAACCCGGGCGATTCCGGCCACCGTGCTGCCCACTCCGCCGGCATTCCCCACGGTGACCAGCATGGCCGCCAAAACGCCGACAAATCCGATCTTCAGGGCAATCGAGCCCACGGTAATTGCATGAAAGACGCCGCTCTTCGGATCCACATCCGCGCTCGGCACCAAAGACAGCACGGACGCCGTGCCCACCATATACATCAGCGCGATCAGCGCGCCGGCGCCCAACGCCGCGCGAGGCAGCGTGCGTCTGGGATCGCGAATCTCCCCGCTCATTGCCGAAACCAGCTCGAGTCCGGTGAAAGCAAACGCGATCTGCGACCAGAAGTTCACGGTGTCCCAGTTCCATACCGGCATCATGTTGGACCACGCAAAGTGCGTCACAGAGCCGTGGCGCACGTACATCGCTCCGGCCACGCCCGTCAATATCAGCAGCGGCAGGTATGTGGAAACGCCTCCAGCGTTTTGCAGCCACTTCCCTATGTTCAATCCGATGATGTTCAGTCCCACCGCAACGATGAGCAGCACATAAGATCCAATCTCGAGATAAGCGCGGTTCTGCGCGAGGTCCACGCCCTTTCCTCCAAGGACATAAGCGCTCATGGACACGCTTGCGAGCAGCAATCCGGGAAAATAAAAAACGGTGTAGATCCAATAGTTCCATCCGGCGACGAATCCGTGGAAATCGCCGAACGCCTCTCTCGACCAAACATACAGCCCGCCTTCTTCAGGAAAACGGGAGGACAGTTCGTTGATGATCAGCGCCATGGGCAAGAAGAAAAAGACGGCCGCGAGCGCCCAAAGGCTGAGCGATGACGTCCCGTTATGGGCCGCGGCGGCAATCCACCGAGGGCCCAAAACTGTTGCGATGTTGAACAGCAGGACATCCCAGAAACCCATTTCCCTGCGCAGTTGCTTTATGGGATCGGGAGAGCCGTTGGCGGATCGGCTCACAGCGTCGTGTCCAGCGGGGGAATGAGTTCATCCTGCATGCGGAAATTGTAGAAGAAGGGGTCTTTGGAATTTTCAAACTCGGTCCAGGAATCGAATACCGTGGATTTGCCTTCCTGTAGAAAAACCACTTTGTCGGCGAGCTTTTTGGCCAGGTGCGTATCGTGAGTGACGACGACCGATGTCTTGTGGAACGCTAATTTGAGCCGCAGAATCAGATCGCCCATGTGCCCCGCCATGATCGGGTCCACCATCGTCGTGGGCTCGTCGTAGAGAATCGCGTCGGGATTTTGCGCCAAGGCGCGGGCGATCGCCACCGCACGCTTCATTCCCGTGGATAACTCGCTCGGCAATTTGTCGAGCACTTCCTCAACTTCGAGCATGTGCGCGAGTTTTTCCACATACGCATCGACGTCATCGGGAGAAAGGCCCGGCTGACCTTCGAGGGGAAATGCGATGTTTTCGCCGACGGTCAGCGAATCGAACAGGGCGCCGGATTGAAACACCATCGTGACTTTGCGCCGCACCGCTTCGAATTCCCTTTCGCTGAAATCGGTGACGTCCTGGCCGTCGATAAAGATCCGCCCGGAGTCGGGCTTCAGAAATCCCATAATGTGCTTGAGCGAAACCGACTTGCCCACGCCGCTGCGTCCCATGATTACGCACGTCTCGCCGTGTTTCACGGTGAAGCTGACGTGGTTCAATACCAGGCGCTCGTCAAAGCCCTTGCAAACATCGCTAAATTCGAAGTAGTTGGCTGCCGCGCCGCCGTTGCCGGCGCCGCCTTCGCGATCACTCAGGATAAAGCCGCTCACTTCCGCTCCGCTTCCCAAATTCGGCGCGCTTCTTCGAAATCCGCCGCCGTATTCATGTTCCAGAAAAGCCGCCCAGCGCTATCAAATCGTTTCCAGTCCCCCTCGTCAAGCACTTCCGTGGTCACCTGTTTCAGCGCTTCCGTAATCTTGCGGACGCCGCTTTCGAAAACAGCCTTGAGTTTCCCAGCCCCGTCCGTCCGGTAGCATGCGCACAGCGGCTCCGGACCGGTTGCTGAATGCGGCAGAATGACCAGCGCTGCGCTCTGTGCCGCTCGCGCTGCCATGTATTGCACCCATTCCGCCGTCAGAAACGGCATATCGCAACTGACGATCAAGTTCCAATCGTAATGCGGCTCGAGGCTTGCAGTTGCCATCAGGGCCGTGATGATCCCCCCAAGCGGCCCTTGGCCAGGCCAGCGATCAGAAATGACCACGGTGCCCGGTACTTCATATCTTCCTGCTGGGGCCACGATGCGCACTTCGCGGGCGACTCCGCGCAATAATTCGCAGGTACGCAGAAGCATCGTTTTGCCGGAGAGTTCAACAAGAGCTTTGTCGGAGCCAAATCGGGAGCTGGCGCCTCCAGCCATGGCGTAGCCAACGAATTGGACAGAAGTCACCGTTGCGCCTTTCGCAAGAAGCCGCGCAGCCCGTCAACCGCGGGGGCACGACATATCATGCCCCTACGCGCGGCGAAGAATCGCGAGCAAGACAGGTTTAGTCTCTGTCCTCGAGAGGTTCTTTTCCTGGCCGCCGGATTCCCAGTTCGCGCAATTTTTCCTGCAAGCTCTGCCGGTGCAGTCCAATCGTCGCCGCGGTCCGCGAAACATTCCAGCGGTGGTCAGCCAGCTGTTTCATGAGGTACGCCACTTCAAATTTCCGCTTCGCTTCGCGAAAATCTTTTTCTGCCAGGCCGTTCGAATCCTCTGGCCCCGAGCCTTTGTGCGGCGCCGCTTCCCGGCTCACCACTTCTGCCGGCAAGTCCCCCGCATCGATCTCTTCTCCTCGGGAGAGCACCAGACTTCGCTCCAGCGCGTTCTTCAGCTCGCGCACGTTTCCCGGCCAGTCGTAGCGATCGATCGCCGCAATCGCCTCGCGCGTCAGCCGGGCAGATCGTCCCAGCCGCGCGCCGTGCATTTGCAAAAACGCTTCCGCCAGCACTGGAATGTCCCCTTTATGCGCGCGCAGCGGAGGGAGCTCAATCGTTACCACCCGCAACCGGTAAAACAAATCTTCCCGGAATTTTCCCGCGCGAATTTCCGCGGCCAGATTCCTATGCGTGGCGCTGATCACTCGTACATCCACCGGAATGGGCTGAGTTCCTCCAAGCCGCTCGATCGTGCGATTCTCGAGCGCACGCAACACCTTCGCCTGCGTTACGGGATTCATGTCCCCGATTTCATCCAGAAAAAGCGTCCCGCCTGACGCCAGCTCGAATTTGCCTTTCTTCTGCTGCGCTGCGCCCGTAAAAGCCCCGCGCTCATAACCAAATAATTCCGATTCGATCAGCGTCTCCGGGAGCGCCGCACAATTCACCGCAACGTAAGCCTTTCCCGCGCGCGGCGACCTCGCATGGATCTCCTGCGCCATCAGATCCTTTCCTGTTCCGCTTTCACCGAGAATCAGGACAGTGGAATCCGTTGGCGCCACGCGGTCCGCTATTTCGAACGCGCGGCGCATCTCCGCCGTGCGGCCGATCATTTGCCCAAACTGCCCTTCGGTCGCCAACCGTCTTCGCAGCGCGTCATTTTCTTTTTCCAGCGTCGCCAGCTTAAGCAGATTTGCCACGCGCTGCCGCAGTTCTTCCAATTCAAACCCTTTCACCAGGTAATCGGCGGCACCCAATCGTAGCGCCTCGACCGCCGTCTTCGCCGTGTCCAGCGCGGACACCATCAGCACCGGCAATTCGCTCCCCTGCCCGCGCATCCACCGCAAAAAAGAGAGCCCATCCTCACCGGGCAACACCACGTCCAAGAGCACCATGTCCGGTTGCTCGCGCCGCAATGCTTCTTTAGCCGCTTCCGCCGAGTCTGCTTCCGCGATGCGATACTTTGCTTCCAGCGCCCGCCGCAGCCCGTACCGAGCTGCCGGTTCATCATCCACAATTAAAATCGTCCTCATTGCGCCTCCGGACCCGCAATTACTGTTGGTATTCCTGCTTCATCTGCCGGTGGCAGACTAACGCTGAATCGTGCGCCGCGGCCGGCCCTCACCGGGCTCTGCCATTCCAGCCGCCCGCCACATTCCACGGCCCGCCGCGCCACAATCGCGAGTCCCAATCCCGTGCCCTGCGATTTTGTAGTGAAAAATGGCTGGAGAATTTTCTCGCGCAGCGCGGCGGGGATCCCCGGGCCATTGTCTTCCACGGTCATCACCCCGCCTCCGTCCTTTACCGCTGCGCTTACGATGACTCGCCCTCCCCGTTGCGTTGCCTCCAGCGCATTGACCAGCAGATTGGACGCGATGTCGTGGACCGCCTCCGCGTTCGCCGCTACATTTACGCTGCCATCAGCGAACCGCGTCTCCAGTGTGACGCCGCGCCTTTCCGCTTCGTGCCGCAGAACGCCGGCCACTTCTTCCAGCACCGGTCGGGCGTCGCACCTTGCGGTCGCGGTCCCGGTGCGCACGGCAGGCCTGCTGAATTGCAGCAATTGATTCAACTTCGACGACAGGCGTCCGATTTCATCCAGCACCATCTTGGTTTCGCCGCGAATCGAATCCGGCAGCTCCGGATTTTCTATCTGGACTTGCAAGATCGTCTTGATGGACCCCAGCGGATTCTTCAGGTTGTGAGAAATGCTTGCCGCCATCTGGCCCACCAGAGCCAGCCGCTCCCGTTCCGCGAGTTCCCTTTCCAGTTGAAGCTTTTCGTCTATTAACCGGCAGAGGTCCAGGGCGCCCGGCAACTGCTCGCACAAAAACTCCAGCGCTGCCCGCGTTTCACCGGAAATGGCCGATCCGTGTGGCTCCGCGCGCAACATAGCTACGTAGCCATGTTTTTGCCGTACGGGGAAAAACTGGCCGGCGATCGACGGAGATACGCGGTCCTGCGGCTCGCCGGGTTGTACCATGCGGGCTTGCAGCTTCGCTTTGCTCGGGTCGAGAAGAGTCAATGTCACCGCAGCAAGTTCGAATTCCTCCCGGACCCGCCTTTGAATAAAATTCACGAGATCTTTGAGATTGCCCTGCCTCGCCTCCTGCTGAATTTCCGCCGTCAGACGCTGCACCCGGTCCATTTCGCGGTGCGCGGTTTCCTGCAATCGGCGTCCCAGCACGCGTTGCAACGGCTCGATAAAGATCACCAGCACAAACAGGAGAATCGAAGCCGAAGCCTCCGGCGGCAGCACCGGTTCCAGCCAAACGCTCACCCGCCGCACCATGCTCAAATACAGCAACGCCAGGAACGTCGCGGACACGGCATAGACGAGATTCTTCTGCCGCCCGATCTGCAAAAAGTTAAACCGCTGGACTAGGTAGATGAGGATCGCCGAAGGCGGGATCGCCAGCCAGACCAGGGCGGCACTTACTCCCGAAGCGAGGTTTGCAGGAAGGGGCCCACCCACGACGTGCAGGTAGGTCACCATCGCCGCGCCGGCTATGAACAAACTCGCAAGAGTGCTGTGAAACAGCCGCTGCGGTTGATCGGGCGCGCGCCACACGAAACGCACCTCCCATGCTCCGCTCACGACCAGCGCAAGCCCCAGCCACACGCCGTACCCTCGTCCGAGCGCGTTCCCCGGAATAAGAAAATCGAATCCCGTGGCCGCTGCAATCTGCGGGTAAACGTGCAAAGCGAAGTACAACACCGGAGCGTAGGCTGCCAGCAAGACAATCCGCTTCAAAGGGAGGCTACGCAGCAGATCGCGGGTCTCGGCAAATTCCAGATGCAAATGGATCAAAAGCGGCGGCAGCAGGCAAAGCCCCGCGCACAGCAGGGTGACTGCGAAGGCCTGGAGCAAGACGGGGGGGACCGTGTAGTAGATTTGCGCGTTCAGCGCCAACAGCGAACCGCTGTAATAGAAGAACAACGCAAGGCACAAGAAGAAGAACACGCGCTCAAAATTCCGCTGCCTCCGGTAGCCAAGGATTACCACCATCCAGAAAAGCTGCAGCAGCGTCCCTGCTGTGAAACCGATCAGCCTTAAGTAGACAAATGACCCCATTTGTTTTCCGCGTGTCGAATTCTACTGCGGAGGGAGAAGCACTACAATCTCCAAGTGTCATATTTTTCTTGCACCATCTAGTATATTGATAATACTAGGCTTAATCGAACGATGCTTCCAGAGGGAATTCCCTCAATCCGCGTGGGAAACCCTTGACATGACGGGAATTTCTGATATATTAGCACTCGGCTAGGAGGAGTGCTAACGGACTTTTTGCGCTCCGCCGCAGCTCGAACCGCAATATCACCTATGGAGGATCTTTCAAGATGGCAGTGAATCTGACCCCGCTCCACGACCGTGTCATCGTGAAGCGCATCGAGGAAAAAGAAACCGTCAAGGGTGGCATCATCATCCCTGACTCCGCAAAAGAAAAGCCCATGGAGGGCGAAGTCATCGCCGTCGGCGCTGGCAAGCGAGAGAAAGGCGAGTTGATCCCGTTGGACGTGAAACCGGGCGACCGCGTTCTCTTCGGCAAGTACAGCGGCACGGAAATCAAGATCGAAGAGCAGGAGTTCCTCATCCTTCGCGAGGAAGAGATCTTGGCGAAGCTGAGTGGTGCTGCGAAAGCAGCAAGGAAGTAGCGTCGGTTTTTTCGAACCAAAGGTTTTCAGAAGTACAAAGAAATCGCAGTGACTCTCAGGAGGAATTAAGAAATGGCGAAGCAGATTGTAACAGGTGAGGCGTCCCGCCAGGCTATTCTACGCGGCGTGAATATCCTTGCCGATGCAGTGAAGATCACTCTCGGCCCCAAGGGCCGCAACGCGGTGATCGAGAAGAAGTTCGGCGCGCCCGTCATCACCAAGGACGGCGTGACCGTAGCGAAGGAGATCGAGCTGAGGGATCCCCTCGAAAACATGGGCGCTCAGATGGTCCGCGAAGTCGCCTCGAAAACGAGCGACGTCGCCGGTGATGGCACCACCACCGCGACGGTGCTCGCGCAGGCTATCTTCCGCGAAGGCGTCAAGACTGTCGCCGCCGGCGCCAGCCCCACCGCTCTCAAGCGCGGCATCGACAAAGCCGTCGAAGTCGCTGTCGAGGAGATCAAGAAGCTCCACAAGGACGTCAAGGGCGAAATGATCGCGCAGGTCGGCACCATCTCCGCCAACAACGACAAGCAGATCGGCGGCATCATCGCCGAGGCCATGAAGAAGGTCGGCAAGGATGGCGTCATCACCGTCGAGGAATCCAAGACCATGGAGACGACCCTTGAAGTCGTGGAAGGAATGCAGTTCGACCGCGGCTATCTCTCCCCCTACTTCATCACCGATCCCGAGCGCATGGAGTGCGTGCTCGAAGACGTGCGCATCCTCATCCACGAGAAGAAAATCAGCTCGATGAAGGATCTGCTACCCTTGCTCGAAGGCATCGCCAAGATGGGCAAGCCCCTCTTGATTATCGCTGAGGACATCGAAGGCGAAGCCCTCGCGACGCTGGTGGTCAACAAGCTCCGTGGCACGCTGCAATGCGCCGCGGTGAAGGCGCCTGGCTTCGGCGATCGCCGCAAGGCTATGCTCGAAGACATCGCCACGCTGACCGGCGGCAAGGCCGTCACCGAGGATCTCGGCATCAAGCTCGAGAACGTGAAGGTCGAAGATCTCGGCCGCGCCAAGAAGATCACCATCGACAAGGACAACACGACGATCATCGAAGGCGGCGGCAAACCCTCCGAAATCGAAGGCCGCGTCAAACAGATCCGCCAGCAGGTTGATAACACCACATCCGACTATGACAAGGAAAAGCTCCAGGAGCGCCTTGCCAAGCTCGTCGGCGGCGTTGCCGTCATAAAGGTCGGCGCAGCTACCGAAACCGAGCTCAAGGAAAAGAAGGCTCGTGTCGAAGACGCCATGCACGCCACTCGCGCGGCCGTCGAGGAAGGCATCGTTGCCGGCGGCGGCTCGGCCCTACTCCGCTGCATCGCGGCCCTCGAGAAGGTCAAGCTCCATGATGACGAAGCCGTTGGCCTCGGCATCGTGAAGCGCGCTCTAGAAGAGCCAACCCGCCAGATCGCGCTCAACGCTGGCTCCGAAGGCGCCGTGGTGATTGGCAAAATCCGCGAGTCCAAGGACGAAAACTTCGGCTTCAACGCGGAAACCGGCGACTACGGCGATATGGTCAAGATGGGCGTCATCGACCCGGCCAAGGTCACCCGCCTCGCGCTGCAGAACGCAGCGTCCATCGCGGGCCTGATGCTCACCACCGAAGCGCTCGTCGCCGAGCTTAAGGAAGATGACAAGAAAGCGGCCGCTGCCGGCGCTCCCGGTGCAGGCGGCATGGGCGGCATGTACTAAGTTCTCCAGCTCGCCCACAACCTCAATCCTAAAGGGCGTCCCGGTTCAAACAGCCGGGACGCCCTTTTTGTTTTCTCTTCTATCACTTAAACTCCTATCTGAGTCGACTTTCCATGCGTGTTGAAAAGGCTCTCCTAGCCGCAGAAGAAATTCTCCCCGGAAGCGCAGCCCCTGAAGGCGCCGAAGATCCGCGTTGGCAAGCAATTATTGCGATCTCCGAATATGCACAGAGTCACCCAGATGCAATTTGGCCCTTCGTCTTGAAATGGGGATCTTACGCAGATGAAGATCTTCGAGCTGCCATTGCGACTTGTTTGTTAGAGGATCTGCTTGAACATCATTTCGACGCTTTGTTCCCACGCATCGATGCGGCGGCAAGAGCAAACACACTGTTCGCCCAAACCGTGGCCATGTGCTGGAAATTCGGTCAGGCAAAGGAACCAGGAAGGTCTGAACAACTCGATCGCTTGCAGTCCTACCTTCGAAAGGCAATCAGCTAACCGCCGAAGTTTTGCCGTCTATCAGCTACTTCCTTGCCTCCCGCACCCTCCTTCGCTACACTTCTCCCGCCTCAATATCGGACTCTTCGGAGGAGAGTCATAAGATGCCCGGACTTTTGCAGCGCCTCCTTCCGCGCGAAGAGGGTTTCCTCGACCTGTTCGCCAAGCAAGCGGTAAACATCCACCAGGGGGCTGAAGCACTGCTCAAGATGCTCTCGCATTACACCGGCGTGCCCGAGCAGGTGCAAATCGTCAAAGCCATCGAGCACGAAGGCGATGAACTCACTCACTCCATCTTCACCAAGCTGAACCAGACGTTTATCACGCCCTTCGACCGCGAAGACATCCACGAGCTTTGCAGCCAGCTCGACGACGTGATCGACCTTATCGACGCCGCCGCCAGCCGCT
>WNFB01002705.1_pt1 | contig 15465 bp, 12 predicted proteins | sample 5400501 | NCBI WGS metagenome assembly WNFB01 (sample SAMN13153341, study PRJNA577476) | soil metagenome | isolation source: 200 cm saprolite under Douglas fir tree site 2 hole 1 | place: USA:California | collected 2015-04-18
GTAGACGAGCTCGCGCACCGAGCGGAAGAAGGGCTTGCGGCCGTGGAGACCGGGATCCCTCGATCGCGCGACCGAGCCGACCTGGGAACCCCGACGGAACAGGAAGACCACATGGTCCAGATCGTCCTGCGATTCCAGGTCGACGACGACCGGCGGGTATCCGTGCTGTTCGAAGATCGTCGCGGCACAGAGGGCGCCCTCGAGGCAGTGGACCTTGTTCGCGCGCACGACGCCGCGAAACGTATGGAGGGTTTCGCCTCGTTCCTCATGGTTGTACGGGAGCGACTCGAGCCAGCGCTGCACCTTCTCCGGTGTATCGGCGGCCTCGAGGATGGCTCGTTCTCGCGGGGTGAACGCCGACCGAGGAGGGGCGGGACTCGTGCGAGGTTCGATGCAACCGCCCTTCTTGTAGATGCGGTGCCGCTCGAATCCGGGCTCGCGGTCCGTCCCTCAGGTCCGTTCGCTCATGGCGAATCGTTCGTCGAACCGCTTGTACTTCCAGTAGGCGACGGAGAAGGTCCACGCGACGACGAACAGCGCGATGATCGCGATCCCCATGGTTTCGAAGTTGAGGTTGGCCACCGAATCCCAGAAAGGGCCGGTGAGGCCCACTCGCGGCGCGATGAGCGAGAGGATTTCGATTCCTCCGATTCCAAAGGCGACGACGACGGAGACGATCGTCACGGTGAGGTTGTAGTACACCTTGCGAATCGGGTTGATGAACGCCCAGCCGTAGGCCGAGCGCATGATCACCCCGTCCGTCGTGTCGACGAGGACCATCCCGCACGTGAACATCAGGGGCAGGATCAGGATCATCCAAATCGGGATCGAGGAGGAGACGCCAACCCCTACGCTGATGGCGATCAGGGCGACCTCGGTCGCGGTGTCGAAGCCGAGGCCGAACAAGATGCCGACCGGGAAGATGTGCCACGGCTTCCGGATGAGTCGGAAGAGGGGTCCGAAAAGGCGGTTCAGGACGCCCCCCCGCTTGTTCAGCAGGTCTTCCAGCTCGGCCGCGTTGAGGTTCTGATTCCCTTTCTTCAGTTCGACGAACACCCGATAGATGCCGAGGACGATCAAAACGTTGACGAGGCCGATGGCAATGAGGAACGTGCCGGAGACCGCGAGTCCGATGATCTCTCCCGCACTCTGGACCGCCGGGAGTTCGGCTACGATCGCCCGTGTCGCGAGCACGAGCGCGACGATCAAGACGAAGACGATCAACGAGTGCCCGAGGGAAAACCACATGCCGACCGTGAACGGGCGTTTCCCTTCCTGCAGCAATTTTCGCGTTGTGTTGTCAATTGCCGCGATGTGATCCGCATCGACGCCGTGCCGCAAGCCGAACGCGTAGGCGACCAGACCGAGTCCTGCGAGGACGACGGACAGCTGTCCGATGATGAAGGCTGCGATGAAACCGAAGACCGTGGCAACAAGGATCAGACTGTAAACGACCGAGATCTGGATCCTCTCGCCGCGAGAAATTCCAAACTTCGAGGTGCCGTCCGTATCGGCGGACGCCCGAACGCGAACGGAAGCCGTATCACGCACATTCCTGGAGTAACACGCGGAGCATTAAGACTTTGTGAGATCTTCGGCCAAACGGAACCGTGTCCTTCTTGTGGCTGCGTCGTCTTGCGGAAGCCGAGGTTCCAATATGCCCGTTGCTCGAATCGGCGTCTCTCTCGAAGGTCTGCTTCTGAAAGCGTTCGACCGACTTGTGCGGGACGGAGGCTACCGGAGCCGTTCGGAGGCGTTGCGAAACCTGATCCGAAGTTCGCTCGCGCGTCGTGAGGTCGAAGCGGGAGGGCGTGCGGTGGGAACGATTACGTTCCTGTATCGCCACGACGTCGGAATGGTCACGCACCGCATCCTGCACGGCCAGCACGCGTTCCTCCGTTCGATCCGGGCGAGTGCGCATGCGCACCTTGGCGAGGAGACCTGTCTGGAGGTCGTCATCATGGAGGGCAGCCCGCGGGAGATCGGAGCGCTCACCGACCGACTCAAGGCCGTCCGGGGCGTGCTGTTCGCCGAGGCCGTCACGACCTCGCCCGACCTCCCGTGAGTTCATCCGAGGATGTTCTTTGCCTCGCGGACGGTCATCGGTCGACCGTAGATCGGCGATCCGGGCTGCTGGCGGCGTCCGCCGTCTCGCAACGAGCCGGTGTCGACCGACGCGAATCCGATGTCGTCGATCAGCTTCGCCACGGATGACTTCGCCGCGGCATCGTCACCCGCGATGAATACGACGAGCCGGCCCTCGTACGCGGGCCGCGAGCCGCTCGCGAGGGTGTTCCATCCCATCGTGTTGAAAGCCTTCACGACCCGCGCACCAGGAAGTCGCTTCGCGACCTCTTCGCTCGAGGTGCTCTCGCCCAGGTCCATGACCCGACCAACCGCGGAGTACGGATTCATCGCATCGATCACGATTTTGCCCGCGAACAGGCCGGGGGCCGGGAGCTGCTCCATCTTCCGATACGGGACCGCGAGCAGCACCGCGTCGCCGAACGTCACGGCGTCCTCGGGCGCCATGGCTTTCGCGTTCGTCCCGATTGACGCGACCAACGACGCCAACGATGCGGGCCCTCGCGAATTCGACACCGCGACGGAGTGTCCCGCCCGCGCGAACAACTTCGCCGCCGTTCCCCCGATGTGACCTGCGCCGACGACCCCTATTTTCACTCGCGGACCTCCCGGGCAGGCCGCGAAATCGTTCCCGCCCTATGGATGTTCGGAGTCCGAGGCCGCAATCGGAGGACTTCGTCGACGTTGTCGACCGGAAACTAGAAGGCGCGAGGTCGGATGGCCCGGCACCCCGGACACGAGGGAGGACCCATGGAGCCAGCGGGAACGGAACCGCCTTCCGTCCGCCGTCGGCTCGGGTTTTCCGAGATCCCGCAGAAGGTCCGTCGGATCGTGTTCGCGAACGTCCTCGGCGGGGTGGGCTTCGGCTACCTGTACGTGTTCATCGGCGCCTACCTCCCCCAGATCGGCGTCGGGGCCGAGGTCGTCGGCCTCCTCTTCGGCGCCCAGGGTGTGTCGATGGTACTGAGCGCGATTCCCCTCGGGATCTACTCGGACCGCCACGGTCGGAAGGGGCTCCTCCTGATCGCCTCCGTGATCCTGCCTCCCTCGGTGCTCGTGTTCGCCTTCACGACGGACCTCCGGTGGCTCGTCCTCGCGGCGGTCGTGTCGGGGATCGGGGAAGGCGCGTTCCTGTCCACGTGGAACGCGATCATCGCGGATCAGACGACGGTCGAGCAACGAAACGCCGCGTTCTCGCTTTCGTTCATCCTGAACAACGTCGCGGGAGGCGTGGGCTTCGCATTGCCCCTTGCCTTTCCCGTACTGCAAGCGTCGACGGGCTTGGACAGCCACACGATCCACATCGGCGCCCTCGTCGTAACGGATGCGTTCGGGTTCCTCATGCCGATCGCCTTCTACCTGCTCCTGCGCGGCTATCGGGAATCCGTGCGGCCCCGCGCCGCCCGACCGGAGTCCATGGACTGGCGGCCCCTCCTTAAGTTCTCCGGCCTCAACGGGCTCATCGGCCTTGGGGCCGGGTTCTTCATCCCGCTCGTGGCGACGTGGATGTTGCTCAAGTTCGCCGTCCTGGACACCTGGAGCGGCCCCCTCCTCGCCCTTGCGAACGTGACGATCGGGATCGCGGCAATCGGCAGCACGCCGCTCGCGAAGCGGTACGGTCCCGTCCGTGCGATCGTCATGGCGCAAGGCCTATCGACCGCGTTTATGTTGACCCTTGCCTTCACGACGAACGCGGTCCTCGCGGGCGGCCTGTACCTCGTCCGCGCGGCGCTCATGAACATGTCCGCGCCGATCGGCGACTCCTTCCTCATGGGGATCATCACGCCCGAGCAGCGCGGGCTCGCCAGCGCGGTGAACTCGATCATCTGGCGTCTCCCGAACAGCGTGACGACGGTCCTCGGCGGGATCCTGATGGCCGCGGGCTACTACGACCTGCCGATCTTCCTTGCAACCGCGTTCTACGTCGCATCGATTTCCCTATTCTTCACGGTCTTCCGGAACGTGCGGCCGAGCGGGTGACGAGCCAAGGGCTCGCCACTTCCCGTCGAGTTGGAATCAAGGCTGATTTCCATCGCGCGGGGCTTAAGTACGGTCCTCCGAACATGGCCCGGCATGAGCGACTTCGTCAGCGTGCCGCTCCGACGCTCCCTCGTGGCGGGATTCGTTTTCTTCGCGATGGTCATGAGCCTCGGCCAAGCATTGGCAGGAGACAGCTCGTCCCAAAGCGGCTCCGTCGGCGCGACGGTCAACGCGAACGCACCGCAAATCACCAACTTCGACATGAAGGACACGAGCGGGAGCCCCGCGACGATCATCGGCACGCAAATCGTGGTCCTCACCACATACACCTTCAACTTCCGAGTGAACGCCCCCAACGGTTGGGCCGACATCACCCACGTCTACGCACGGATGTGGCACGACGGCGGTAACGACGCGACAGACTATGCGGGCCAGACGACCGGAGCAAACTACAAAGCGAGTCTCGCGGCGACCTACAGCAGCGCGAGCGCACCCGCCGTGACGGACTTCAGCGCCGTCGACGGGAACCTTCAATATGTACAAGGCTCCAGCTCCGTGACAGCAGTCGTCGTCGGCCAGACCTACGACTTTGTCCTCGCCTTCCAAGACCACGCCCAGATGCGGGCCGCGAAGACGCCGACGTCTCTCAGCACGACGCAGTACAACAACGCGAACTCGTGGAACGCCGAGGTTGAGGCGACCGACATCTCGTTAAACGACGTCTTCCAGCACCAGCAAACCGGCACGAACGACTACTTCGAATTCGGCGTCGCGACGTATACGAGTGTGACGTTCACAGGACCGTGGACTGCGACCACGAGTATCGCGCCCGGCGGGAACTCGAACACGAACGCCGTAACGATTACGCGAATCTCGAACTTCGACTTCCAGCTGTACGCGTACTTCAGCACGGACCTAATCAAACAAGGCGACGCGACGAAGAAGATTCCGGTCTCCGGCAATGTGAAGATCCTGCAGACGGGCGACATGGGCGGGGACGGGACGTTCACCGGCACGGGCAGCGGGAACAAGGTCTACGTGTTGGGGAGTGCAACGCCCACGTACCACACGATGGACGCGAACGCCGACTCGGGCACCGTGAGCGTGACCTTCAACATCGCCGTGCCGCTCGGCACGTCGGCGGGAACGTACCAAGGCACCGTCGTCTTCACGGTCCAGCAGAAGACGCCGCTCCCGTGAGGGCGGACGTCTCGGTCCGAAGGGGCACGGATGGCTCGGATCCCGTACCGGAACGGGGTGCTCGGACCGATTGTCTTCCTATTATTGATTGCAATAGCGACGATGGTCCTGGGCCCGCCTGATGTGCAGGCCGCGGCACCCGACTTGAGCCTCCACATGGTGGGAGAGGCGCCCCAGTTCGACGGCGCGACCCCGATTTTGGTCGCAGGCATCTGGCACGAGATCGACGTGAACCTGACGGCCGCACCGTCCCAGAACGTGACGCTGCAGGCCTTCCTCCCCGGCGGAACCCCTGTCGGACCCGCGAACACATACGCATGGGACTTCAACCCCGTGACCGGGTCGTGGACCGATCCGCTGTACAACGCGTTCATCCGGACTGACTTGTCGTACGAGAGTGGCCCCATCGTCGTCTTCGTCGTCGGAGTTGACGCGGACGCGACGGTCGGACTTTGGACCCTGACCGCGTCCGTGGGAGGCACGACCGCCGCGAGCGAGACGATCGAGGTCCAAGCCGCCCAGGTGAGCTACGGCCTTTCCACGCCCGACTTCACGTTCCGGTTGGACCCGTTCACCAGCGCTCAAGCCAGTTCGCAGACCGGGAACGTGTACCTGCGCACGATCAACCAGGGGAACGTCCCCCTCGCGATGTCGGTCGGTTTCGACACACTCCAAAGCGCGTTCTCCGTCGTGAACCCGTCGAACGTGGCCCACCTCGGAAGCGACGCGAGGTATTTCCTCGCCCTGAGCCTCGGACCCTTGCCCCCGCAAGTGATCGCGGTAACCGCGCGGACGAACGTCACACCCCTCTATGTGGTCCCGTCGGCGGGGGCGTCGCGGATCGTGGCCGTCGTCCAGCAACCCTTTGCCATCGCGGTGGAGGTCGGCCACTCCGGCTACGCGATCCAAACGATTGGGAACATGGTCTTCCAGACGTTGGCGACCGTCAAGGCGACGTACGCCAGCCTGACGACATGGCAGGTGTACCTGACCGGCGCGCAAAACGTGACCCTGGAGGTCGCCGCAACGGGCGTCCGTCTGAAGAGCGTCTTCTCGGGCAGCCAAGCGCTCGCGTTCCCCGCGCCGTTGACGTTGGCGCCAACCGCGGAGCTTCCTCTGACTGTCCAAATCGAGGTGCCGAACGTGGGGGCGGGAAGCGTCACGTTCACGATTCATCTCCTGGGCACGGGCGACACGGAAGTGTTCACGACGCAGGTCGCGGTGATCGGGGGTCCGGATTCGAGTGGCGCCGCGACCGCCACGATGCTCTGGATTGCGGGGGCCGCGCTCGCGGCGAGCGTCTTCGGGCTCATCTCGCTCAACACGGTTCGCCACCGGAAGAAACTCCGGAGTGCGGCTTTGGAGAAATCAGTGAAGAAAGGGTACCACGCGCGGAGGGAGGAACGTGCGCGGAACCGGAATCGGCGACATCACAAAGGAGGCAAACGAAACGCGCGCTCGAGAGGAGCGGGACAGGGCCAACGAAAGACCGCGCCGGCGAAAGGCGCCCGCCCGTAGCCGACTCGTCCTACCGGGTTTGGTCTTACTCCTCGTCCTACTCAGCGTAACCGCCGCTCCGGCTCGGGGCGACGGCTCCGGAATCACGGTCATCAATGTCGCCCCGCAATTCAGCGGGCTCAGTATTCGCACGGAAGACGGCCTCAACTACATCGACGTCGTCGTGTCGGACTACAACTCGTGGTCGGACATCTTCCGCGTGCGGGTCGAGGTCCTGGATAGCCTCCAGGCCGCGGTGGCGGACGTCGTCTTCCAGCAGTATCCGGACAATGTGACGCTGACGCGGCAACCCCGGTTCACGGAACCCGTGGGGTCGTACCTCGTGTGGACCCTGTCGTCGGCAACGGTCAACTCGCAGCCCGTGACGGTCGAGGAGCGGACGGAGATGCGGGTGACGTTCGTCCTCAGCCCGGTCAAGGGGGCGTGGGTCAGCGTGACCGCGACGGACCTCGGAGGCCTCGAAGCGTTCGCCGAGGTGCAGTACAGCGCGGGCTTCTTCGGCGGCCTGCCCCAGATTCCGGCCTTGTTCGTCGCCGCCTTCGCGCTGGCGGCCGCGGCCGTGATCGTCCGCCTTCGGATTCGGAGGGATCGGCGTGGAGAGTAGGTACACCAATGTCCGGGATGCGGACCTCCGCGGCTCCTTGGCCGAAGTCTTCCGGCCCCGTTACATCGCCCTCGGCTTGAGTCTCTTCCTCGCGATGTACGTCGCGACGAAATTCGTCCTCGTCATCTTCAACGCGACGGACCCGGGGGAGCGATGGCCGTTCGACCTGACGCCGTTCGGTGCGCTGAACCTGCCGGACATTCAGCTCGCGCTCCTCTCGGCCGCCGCGACGGGCGCGAATGCGGCGCTGCACTACTCCGCCGACCGAAGGCATCGGTGGTGGTCCCTCGCCCTCGCAGCCTCGATCGTCGCGAGCCTGATCTTCGCCCTCCGTGCGTCCCCCGGGACCCTCGATACGGTCAACCTCACTCGGTTCGTCGTCCTCGCGGCGCTCCTCGTCATGGTCCTGCTCGATCACCTCGAGCTGCTCCGGACGGGAGCCGAGCCCAGGGCGGGGTTCCTCGAGTCGGAGCTTCGCTCGTTGCGCGAACGGGCTCAGGAGGGCGCCCTCGCACCGCGCGCCGTCACCCGGGCGCTCCAGGAGTTGCAAGCGCTCGTGGAGCAAATGCCCGAAGAGCCGGCGACCCCGGCCCAAGAGGCACAACCTTCCGCACCGCCGGCAACCCCGGCGGCCCCGGACGAAGACTACATGCGGGAACTCCTGACATCGATGCTCGAGGAGCTCGAGGACGAGGCGGCAGTACGATCCGCCCGGGGACAGGCTGCACAACCCGAGGAGGCGGCCGCCCCGGAAGACCAGGAAGGCGCGCCGAGTTTAGTCGAGCGCACCGCCTCGCGGTTCCCGCGGTTCCGACCGCCTCCCGAGGCGTTGCTCAAGGAGGCGAGGGATCTCGCGGATCGCGGCAAACTCGAGAAGGCGCTGAAGCGTCTCGACTGGATTGCCGACGTGGACGAGCGGTTCCCCGGACTCTGGGAACTTGCGGCGACGATCTACGACGAGCTGGGCGAGGACGAGGTGGCGGCCGAGTGCCGCCGTCGAGCGGCGGAGGGATCGCGGACGAAAAGCCCGGGTTGAATCCGGACGTCAGACCAAAGTCTTTTGACCGCGCATTCCGTTCTCCGCTATCCTCATGCGGCTCGTCCTCCTCGGCCCACCCGGAGCCGGCAAGGGAACCCAGGCCACGAAACTCGCGGCGTACCTCGGCGTGCCTCACGTCTCGACGGGCGACATCTTGCGGCACAACGTCACGGAACGCACGGAACTCGGGAAGAAGGCGAAGGCGTACATGGACGCGGGCGGGCTCGTGCCGGACGACCTCGTAATCGCGATGACGGAACGGCGGCTCAAGGAGCCCGATGCGAAGAAGGGGTTCATCCTCGACGGATTCCCACGGACGCTCGCCCAGGCGGAGGCGCTTTCGAAGTTCACGAAGCTCGACGCCGCGGTGAACTTGTTCCTCGAACCGGAGGAGCTGATCAAGCGGAACACGGGCCGTCGGGTCTGCCCGAAAGACGATACGGTCTATCACATCTTCATGAACCCGCCGAAGAAGTCGGGGATCTGCGACAAATGCGGCACGCCGTTGATCATCCGCGACGATGATCGAGAGGACGTCGTGCGAACCCGGATCGAGACGTACGAGAGGCAGACGGCGCCGCTGATCAAGTATTACCGGGACCGCGGGTTACTGCGCGAAGTCTACGCGAGCGGCCTGATCGAGGAGATTTTTCTCCGGACGATCGAAGTGCTCAAGGAATCCGTGCCGCCTCGCGGGCGATAACTGTTATATCGGCGCCGCGATGCGACCGGTGCGCCCGAGTGGGGTAGCTTGGATATCCTAGAAGCCTGCGGAGCTTCAGACCTGGGTTCGAATCCCAGCTCGGGCGTCGTGCTCCTCGGACGTTGGATGGAAGCGCGCAACCGTCGAAAAGCTGGTCGTGTACGGCGAATTCCCCCTGGCGTTTGCAAAATGCCATCTTCCATGGGAGAGCGCCCGGATATGGGATGGGGCCATGAAGGAAGAGAATGTAAGCGATGATTTCGCAAGCCTTCGGTTCCCCTCGCCGACGCAGAAGGTGTATCCCGGCAACTTGGCGCGGGGAGCCGCATGTGTGCTATTGGCCTTCACCGCGGTAGTCACCGGAGGGCTGGCTGTCAGTCAAATCCTGAGCCATGCCCCAATCGAGGGGCCCGGAGGTTTGTGGGGCTCCGTCTTCCTCTTAGGGGTCATCTGCTTCCTCGCGAGTTTCTACGGATTCATGGTGACCAGGGTCCGTGGGTTCCGTGTCCTGGACGGAATCATGACCCTCGTCGCGCCTGTACGCACAGTATCTGGGAGCCGCATCCGGCGCGTCGCGCTCGAGGAGATTGTCTCTGCGGAACGCATCAGACAGCCAGGCGCCGACCCTGGCATTCTGGTGACCTTGAAGGACGGCACGAAATTCCCAGTCTTCGACGGGGATCTCCCCGGGGGCGGCGGCCGGTCCTTCCTCGATCGCCTCGCTGCGGCCGTCGCTGGGCGCGTCAGAGCCCAGCCGACCGAGGTGAGAGGTGAAGGCTCGACGTGATAGGTTCTAGGTCAGACGACCATGGGACTCTCGGTCGAGTCCCTACCTCGCTCTCCGACTAACACTAGCACCGGTGTCATCGGTCAACATCGACTCGGTGATTCGCAAATGATCCGCGGTCTTGCGCTGCCGTGGTTCGATCCCGGCAGTGCTCGAACTCGAGAGTGGATTTAAGTCGGTTCACGTCATCTTTCTACGCGCGTGGCATCCCCCTACCCGTGCCTTCAAGCAGTTGCACTTTTCGTTGCTGGCCTCGCGGTCGTTTCGTCTGCGTGGGCTTCCCCAATCGCATCCCGGCGGCTCGCAGATAATCCTGGCCTCACGACCTTACCATCAGAACCCGCGGTGTCGTCAGCATCGAAGGTCGACTCCATCGTCCCACCGGGAGACCATGGGATTCGTCTCACCCAGACCGGATCCGCAGCACCCACAGTGAGTGCCGCCGTTCCAGTGGATTCGTTCGAGGGCCTTCATTTCGGGACGAACGGACCCTATCAGGACCGCTACGTCCCGCCCGACGTTCAGCTGGCCGCCGGGCCGCACCACATCGTCGAGATGGTGAACCTCCTCGGCCGGATCTCGACGAAACAGGGAGGCGAGGTCCGGACCTTCTCCCTCGCCCCGTTCTTCGGCGCCCCCTCGACCGATTTTCTGAGCGACCCGAAGGTCCACTTTGACGCCGCGAGTGGGCGGTGGTTCGCGACCGTCACGGACATCACCACGGGCAGCGTCCTCCTCGAGGTCTCCGCGACGGACGACCCGACCGGCGCCTGGAGCGGCTACGCGGTCTCGACGACGACGGGCTGCGCGGACCAGCCGTTGCTCGGGATCAGCGATCTCGTGGTCGTCTTGTCCGCGAACGACTACTCCTCGTGCACCTCGAGGCCGGTGTATCTCGGCGTCCAGTACTGGGTGTTGAACAAGACGGATCTCCTGAGCGGCGCGCCTGCGCGGTCGATGAGCTTCGGGCCGGACCCCACCCTGTTCTCCGTGCAGCCCGTCCAATCGCTCGCCCCCACGGACACCCAGTTCATGGTGACGCTCGGAAGCGGCCCGACGAGCACCTTGACGCTGTTCTCGATCACCGGGGTCCCACCCGGCCTCGTGCTCGTGTCGCGTCAAGACCTCGCGGTCCAAAGGACGGCAGTCCCGCCGAGCGCGCCGCAACCCGGCACGAAGAACAAGCTTGACACGGGAGACGCCCGGGTCCAAGACGCGATGTGGGTGGACGGCCGCCTCTGGCTCTCCCTGGACGACGGCTGCACGCCACCGGGCGACAATCTCGTGCGGTCGTGCGCGCGACTGATCGAGGTCGACACCGCGAACGCGTCGATTGTGCAAGACTTCGACCTGGGGGTCGTCGGAAAACACGTGTTCTACCCGGCCCTTCGGACGGACCGCGAAGGCCACCTCATCGTCGTCGTCGGCGAATCGTCGTCGGCCGAGTTCCCCGGGGTCATGGTCGCGGATCGGTCGGCGACCGACCCGCCGAACACGATTGGGACGCCTCAGCTCGTCCGGATTGGCGAAGCCCCGGAAACCCTCGCGTGTTCCGGCTCCGTGTGCCGGTACGGAGACTACTTCGGCGCGGCCCGCGACCCGTCGGATCCCGGGATCGTGTGGGTCGCGGGCGAGTACGGGACATCGTCCGGTTGGGCGACGTTCATCGCGGCGATGTCCGAGACGGTTCGGCTCACCCTGAGTTACTCGGTGCAGGGGGGCTCCGGATACACTCCGCCCACGCTGACCTACGTGAGCGGCGGCCAGGCCACAAATGCAACGCTCACCACCACGCCGACCGCCTACGTCCTCGATGCAGGCACGTCATGGTCCGTCCCGAACGTCCTCGGGGGCTCGACCGGGACCGAACGATGGGCGACGAACCAGGCCGCGTCCGGCACGGCAACGGGATCCGCGACGATTACGTTCGCCTATGCGCATCAGTTCTCGGAATCGTTCGCGTACCGGGTGGCGGGCGGAGGATCCGGCTACGCCGCGCCGTCGGTGAGCTACACCCAGTTCGCTCTCCCTGTCTCGAATGCAGCGAACGTGACGGCCTGGGTCGACGCGGGCAGCCCGTACGGATTCCCGTTGTCCCTCGGAGGCTCGAACGCGTCCGTGCGCTGGCAGGCCGATGCGCAGAGCGTGAACGGAACCGTGTTCTCGAGCGGCACGATCGAGGTTGGTTATCGGCATCAGGCGTTTCTCGCCTTCGCCGTCGAAGGGCCGTCCGGGTCCACCCTCTCGCCGTCTTCCGGTTGGTATGACGTCGGCGGGTCTGTCCAGCCGACGGTCGGAGTCCCCGCAGGATGGGCGGTGGGCGAGTGGCGAGGCGCGGGACCGGGCGCCTACTCCGGAACGCAGCCCTCTCCGACGATTCTCGTGATCGGTTCTTTCTCGGAGACCGCGATCCTCTACGCCGGTCTCACGATCACCGCAGGCGGGGGCGGTTCCGTTTTGTACACGTATTCCGGTGGAGCCGGGACGATTCCCGGGGGGACGTCGCACACCGTGTACGTGCCGCCCGGGACGAACGTCTCGCTCGTCGAGAACCCCTCGTCCGCCTACGCGTTTTCAGGATGGAGCGGCGCGGCCTCGGGGAATCAGTCGAGCGTCCGAGTCACGGTGACGGAGCCCGCCCGGGTGACCGCGAGCTTTTCCCTCACGGCAACCGCGGCGTTCGCGCTCTATTCCGCAATCGGCGCGGTGATCCTGGTCGCCATCCTGCTGGTCGTCGCGGTTGTGCGGCGGAGACGACGCGCCGTACCTCCCCCACCGCCGCCTCCGCCCCCGCTACCGCCCCCGCCGATGCCGCCACCCCAATGACCGTCGGCTCACATCGAAGGCGGCCCGTCGAGCTCACATGAAACCAAGGGGGCCGAGCTTCTCCGGCAGGTACGTGTCCGTGACATAGTCGAGACCGTACTTGGCGAGCGCCTGCTGCTCCGCTTTCTTGTTCATCTGGAGCATCGTCTGAATCTCGTTCCGCCAGAACTCATCGTTGAAGCGAGGGTCCGACATCTCCGCATTGAGGGCGCCAACGTCCCGGGGCGTCAACACGTCGGTCGGAAGCTCGTAGTTCAGGATGTCGCTGGCGGTGATCCCGACGAACTCCGCTGTGGGAGTCGCAAGGTACTCGGAGATGTGTGCTGTCTTGATCGCCCCATAGGCCACGGATGCGTGGATTCGAAAGCTCCAAGGGTCTCCGTCTGTAAAGGTCGCGCATGGGAGCTTCAGCTCTTCGTTCAGTCGCTTGAGCAAGCGCCGTGTGCTTCGACTCGGCTGCCCCTTCAGGTGAACCAGGATGCACTTCGCGTCCTCGTCAAATCCGTTCTCCACGAGGCGGTCGAACATACCGCCGGTCTCGATGGCCAGGATGAATTTCGCATCGGCTTCGACGAGCTTGACCTTCTCCTTCTCCACATTGTACGGGATCGTGTAGCCCGCGTCGCCAACGTCGTCGCGGCAGTTGATCCGCTTTCGGTCACCGGTCCGCGTGATTTCCTCGATCGTCAGGTTCCCGACGACGCTCGCCCCGCTCTCTTCCGGACGGAGTTTGAAGTCCTCCCGGAGGAGTTGCGTGATCACCTCGAGGTCCTCCGCGAGGAGGTTCGATTCTTCCTGCGCGTGGAACTTCGCGATGTCCCATCCTTCGGAGATGTAGTACATCTCCCTCAGGGTCGAGGACTTGTTCTCCCGGATCATGTCGCGGATGAATTCAAGGACGTACATCGTCCGAAGCAGCATGAGGGCCCCTTTGAGCTTCTTCGCGCTCCGAACGCCCATCAGGTGGCCGTACTTCCAGACCGCGTGTTTCGGGTCGAAGCGGATGTTCGCCTTCGTTCGGAGCGGGATCTTCATCTTCGGGATCTGCCCGCCGTCCAACTCGTCGTAGATTTCCTCCGCAATCCCGTAGAGCGCGTCGACGGCCTTGCTCGGCGCCGGCGCGGCGGCTTTCTTCTTATTCGTCATCGAGCGCCTCTTCCGTCTCGTCGTAATCGATCTCGCCCTCTTCCTCCGCCTCCGCGGCGGGCGCCTCTTCCCCTTCGAACTCGGCGTAGTTCAGCTCCCAGTCGCCTGGCAACGGCTCCGCGCCGATCACGAGGCCCGGGTTGATGCCGCTCACGTAGAGGTCGGACTCATCGTACTCGGCCTCGTCGAGCCCTTGGAGGGTGAAGCCGACCGTGGATTTCTTCACGCTGTCGATCCGCTTGAGTTCCCAGGTGATCTTCCCATCCTCTCGGACCTCGGACGGCTCCGGGTCGAACGACTTCGGCGCGATGCCGCGAGGCAGGAGCAAGTGGAGGTTCAGCTTCTTCCCCGCGTCCGTGAAGTTGTGCACGTTGATCGTGACCGTGTGCCGCTTCAGCTTGGGATCGTACGCGATGTCCTCGTCCATCCAGACGACGCCCATGATCTTCGTGATCGTCGCGTCCAGGACGGGGACCTTCTTGTTCACGATCTTCGCGGACTTGTCCGCGATCCGCGGCAGGATGAGCTGGACAATCTCGAACTTCTCCTTCGTCTTCGCGCGGTGGGCCTTCTTCGTCAGGTGCGTCTTGAGGCGACGCCCGCATTCCTTGACCGCGAGGTCGAGTTCCGTCAGGATCTCTTCGATCGGAGCGACCGCTTCCTTCGCTTCCGAAGCAAAGGGCACTTTCGTCGAGCAGAGGTGAACGAGGACGATTGCCGGGCCGAACGGCACGCCTTGACCCCCGCGTTGTTCGAGTCCGTACCGTCTCCAGTCGACGGCCATCACGGCCTGCGTGAGCGCGCAGCCGCCCGCCTGGTAGAGGAGCGGCACCCGGTTCGCGAATCGGAGGATTTCCGCGGGCTGGTCCGGCGGCAGCTCCCCGCCATACACAATTCCCACTTCGATCTGGAACGGGTTGCCCGCATAGACGGCCGGGTCCCTCGTGAGCGGAGGCGCATAGAACTCGGGTCGAAGGGTGCCGAGGACGTTCTTCAATCCCTTCTTGATGAGACGCTCCCCGATCGGGCTGAGGCAATCCGTCGGAGGGGCCATGAGCTTCGCGGTCTGCATCGCCTCGTGCAACGCCTTCGACTCTTCGAGATGCAGGCTCTTCGGCTTCACCTCCGGATCGAGGCCCGCCGCATCGCACATTTCCTTCGCGACCCGCGAGGAAACCCGCGAGAACTCTTCCTCCAGGAACGCCGACAGCTTGTACGACTTCGTCTCCTTCATCATCTGCATCAGGGTGCCGAGTTCGATCCCGTGCGGATGGGGAAGGATCTCATTCGTCTTCGGCGGGAGGTCTTCCGTCGCGCGCTCGTAGACGATCGATTCTCCATCGGGGGCTTTGTACGAAATCCGCGCGTGGGGATTGACGATCGCCGTGGCCTTCAGATACTCTGGAATCGACTGTTTTCCCGCGACGTACCGGCCTCTGAGCGGGATCTCGACGCGGGTGCCGTGGGCCTTCTCCCAGATGACGAAGTCTTCCGAGATGAGGTTCGGTCGGTTCTTCTTCGTGTCGAGGATCAGCTCGATCTCGTAGGCGACGTCGTCCTCGGCGGTCTTCGATCGG
>WNFB01002707.1_pt1 | contig 15463 bp, 19 predicted proteins | sample 5400501 | NCBI WGS metagenome assembly WNFB01 (sample SAMN13153341, study PRJNA577476) | soil metagenome | isolation source: 200 cm saprolite under Douglas fir tree site 2 hole 1 | place: USA:California | collected 2015-04-18
CCCCGCTGCATGCGCAGCCGGCGGTTGCGCACCGCGACGGGGGGAAGCTCCTGCTCGTAGATGTGGTCCTCCCCGTCGTAGACCAGCTCGTCCCCGCAGTCGGGGCAGAACCTGGGGAAGGGGACCACCACGTCCTCGTCGACGTGCTCGGGGATCGGGCGGTGGGCCTTGGTCCCATAGGACGGTCCCGCTCGCCGGCCCGGCCGGCGGGGATGCGATGTGGGGTTGTTCTTGGAGAAGGGAGCGCTCTGGCGCCGGGTGGAGCGCTGCAGGCTCTCCACCATCTCCTTGAGGTGGCAGACCTCCGCCCTCAGGGCGGCATTCTCGGCAAAGAGGCGGGTGTTTTCGTCGGCCAGCCCCCGGTGCTCGGACTCGAGCCTGGCGCACTGCGCCGCCAGGCGATCCCGATCCAGGATGACGCCCTCCAGGGCGAGTCGAGCCGCCACGCCCTCCTCCGCCAGCGCCCAGAGCTGGCGGTTCTCTACCTGAAGGAAGGCGCAGGTGGCCTCGAGGGCGGCGATCCTGCCCCGGGCCTGGCCCTCAGCCCGGTGGCCACGCTCCTTGACTCGCCCACCAATGGTTGACACCAGCATCAATAGTCACAGCAGTGTCATACGCAGTCAAGGATCTTGGGCCACCTATCGAGGGCGTTACCTGGACCAGGCCCACCTCAACCCGACCCACGGACAACCCGGACGGGTTGGGCGAGCAGGCGCTAGTAAGGTTTTCCCAGGTCGTCAGAGTACCGAAATCCGACGATCAGACGGCAGGAGCAGGTAGAACGATTTCCGGTTGTGGCCTGGCGGAACGATCAGCGCTTGAGGGGCTTCGGCCGCCTCGTGAGTTAGGTTGCGTCGTCCAGGCCTCGACCGGGGACTGACCCGATTCCGGAGAAGTGCGGGCACCCAGATCTGTCGGGCGCGCCGCGGTTTCATCACTAGCGTGGTGACGGTCTCTCTACTTGGCCCCGGTCGTCGGCGGACAACATCGTCCGGGCTCCACGACCATTGCTGGTGCCGCAGAAAGGAGTCTTCGGGGAAGGAGGAGAACAGATGGAACAAGTACCAGTCATCGGCATCGACCTCGCCGTCACGGCCGCCAGCGAGCTGGCGGTGGCGACGGGGGCAACGATCGAGGCCAGCCGCAAGGTCGCCTCGACGCCCAGGGGCCTGACCGAGGGGATCCGCAAGGCAGCCCAGGGCCGGGCGGTGGCGATCGTGGTCGAGTCCACCGCAATGGCGTGGTTCGTGGCTGCCGTGGCCGCGCTGCGCTCCGGGGTCGAGTACCGCCTGTACCGGGTGTCGGGACGCAAGTCCGCCGCGTTGCGGGCCTTCTACCGCTCCCACACCAAGACCGACCACATCGACGCCCGGGTGCTGGCCCGCATGCCGGCCGTGGACGACTCGCTGCTCGCCTACAGCTTGCCCACCTCCGCGGAGATGGCGCTGAAGCGCCTGGTGGTGGCCCGCCACAAGCTGACCACCGAGACCACCAAGATCCAGAACCGGGTGCGCTCGCTGCTGGCCTGGGCGGCGCCGGGGATGCTGAAAGCCGCGGGAGGGACGGTGTCCACCGGATTGGTTGGCGTGCTTGGCCGCTGGAGCGACCTGAGCTCCCTGGCCAAGGCACGGCTGGCCACCATCGCCCTCCAGGGCGACTGGGGCACCGAGCGGGCCGAGGCGGTGCGCACCGCGGTTGGCGAGGCGGTCGCCTTCTACGAGGGCCACGTCGACTTCTCGGCGGTCGGCCTCGAGCTGGAACTTTCGTTGGCACAGCTCGGTTTCCTGGCCAGCCAGGTCGCTCGCCTGGAGGACCGCATCGCCGCCCTGCACACCCAGCTCTACCCCAAGGACCGCCTCCTCTCCATCCCCGGCATCGGCCCGGTCGTGGCCGGGGTGGTCCGGGCCGTGGTGGGAGACCTGTCCCGCTTCGCCAACCAGGCGTCGTTCCGCGCCTACACCGGCCTGGTCCCACGGGAGAACTCCTCGGGCGAGGTCCGCCAGCGGGGCCGCATCTCCAAGGCGGGCCCCTCGGTGCTGCGCTGGGCGCTGTACCTGGCCGGGGACGCCGCCCGGCACTGCGACCCCGCCCTGGCGGATCTGTACCGCCGGCTGATGGTGCAGCGGGGCCGCACCCACACCCAGGCGGTGTGCGCCGTGGCCAGCCATCTCGCCGGGCGCATCTACGCCGTCGCCCGAGCGGGCCGGGACTACGTCTGGCGCGACCTGGAGGGCAACGAGATCACCAGGGAGGAGGCACGGTCGATCGCCCAGGGTCTGAGGGTTGATTCCGACACGAGGGCGAGGCTGCGGGCACGGCGCGAGGGAGGGCCGAGGACGCCGTATGCGAGGCAGCCGGTGGCTCCTCAAGGCGTCACTCAGCCCTCGGGCGACAAGCTTATCCAGGCGGCGCTCGAGCTGGCCAGCAAGGCATGACTCCCACCTGCCAGCCGGTAGGGAAGAGCCAGGTTTCGTCGCGTAACGAAACCTCGCCCGAGTCCACGTGCAACGCGCCAGGCTGTATCAACCCGCTCCGGGAACCGGGGCCGGGACGACCCGCCAGCTTCTGCTCGCAGGCCTGCCGGCAACGGGCCTGGAGGGCTCACCGGCACCGGCGAGGCACCCTCCTCGCCGAGGTCGACATGGGATCAACCAGTTCGAAGGGACGGACGCAGGGACAGATCTGGATGGTGCGCCTCCGCCGGGACAACGAGAAGCTGATCGTTGCCATCGGCCTACCCCGGGCGGCGGCAGACACCTTGGCCGAGGACATCAACGCACTTCTCTGAACACCTCAAGAAAGGAGTCTGAATGGCTTGACAAGGCTTAGAGAACCTAACTCAATACTCGCTATCTCATCGTCCGTAGGGCAAACCCGTTGGTACGCCGCAATATCTGCCCGCAAACGCTCCGTGCGGATGAGCCGATCCAAGGCCACATCAATCACCTCAGACGTGGACGAGCTCCCGAGCAAAGTCCGGGCCTGCGCAGCTTTGGTCCGGTCGAGCGTAATGGTGATCTTCTCCCTCGCCATACCTTCTATACTACCAACCGGGAATACGACCTGGCACCTCGGTCCACCCCGCAGCGGAGACTCAGTGCCCTGAAGCTCCCCTGACTCGACGCAGGGAACCTTGCGGGAGCATGCCGATCCCAAGATCGAGCAAGCGATCTGGCCGCGGCGTGGGCAAGCTCGAGCACGTCCGCCGCCCTTGCCTCCCGGCAGGTCTCATGGTGACGGCCCATCTCAGAGAAGGCAGGGCAATACCTGGTTGAACGTGCAATCCCAGACAGAGACGATCCGAAGCCCGCAGACCAATGTCAACGCCGCCGGGCTCGCGCACCAATGGCTGGCGCACCACAGGTTTGGGTGGCAGGTGGCACCCGATCAGGCGGGGTCTGGCCTGTGGGTGGCCGATCTCCTGACGGGCTTGCGCATCTACGCCGACGTGCCGGGCGCCGCCGCCGTCAACGACCCGTGGGCGGTCCTGCTGTGCCTCATGGTCTGCGATGACGGGATCTGGCGGGCGGGCGGGGGCGCGGTGGTGCTGAGCCCCACCGAGGGGGACAGCCTCGTGGCCCGGGCCATGGAGCTTTGCCGAGCAGGCGGTGCGGCGGTTCCCTGACTACCGAGACCGCACATCCCACGATCCCTGAAGTGTTGTCAGCAGTTCCTGTCCGAGCAGTCGGTCAGGCTGTCACCGAGGACCCTGGCGAGCTACCGGGAGGTTCGTCCAACTTCCTGACGGAATCCATCGACGGGGAGTCGTACATGGCCCTCCACCCCGACGAGACGGCGTTCTGGAGCCGCGATGGCAGCAGGATCCCGAGGCAAGCTCTGAAAAGCTCGCAGAGCACGTTGCGCGGTTCCCGTGATCCTCAAAAACTTCCTGGTGGACGCGGTGGTGGGTTTGCGGGAAGGGGCCTCGTCGCCCAACGGTGACGGTGACCAAGAGGCTCGCAGCCTTGCTGGAGGAACACGGCTACTCGGACCCTGAAGACACGACGGGGGCCAAAACCCTGCCACAAGAGCAGCCCGCGTCCTGCCGCGGGCGCAGGAGTGGGCGCCGCCCTTCCCGAGCTCTCAGAGGAAACCAAACCCAAAGCGGGCGAAGAGAGATTGGATGAACTCCATTCACGATGGCCCGGCTCGAGCCTGGCAGAATCCGGTTTGCGGGCTCGCAAGGAGAGACTGGCCCTGCTCGTCCCGCGAACGGTGAGCGACCTGGCCGAGGTTGGGTGGGGCGTAAGCAACCTGGTGCTGGCCCGGCGGTCCGGAGGCCATTGGAGGCTCGCGCAGGTCGGCACCGTCTACGGCGTGTGAGCCGGCCCGGGGTCGCAGCTCAGCCGGGCGGCGGCTGGGGGGCCGGCTTCCACTTCTTCACCCTCGCGTCAGGGTCCGACCCGGCGTGTCGGCGGGCTGCTTCGGCACCGTCCAGCTCGCACAGCCACTCCAGGGCAGCCAAGCGGACGCGGCCCTGACCTGACCGCAACCCCCGCCTGACCAGTTGCCGCCGCTGTTGCTCGTCAAGGCCGGCTGCGGCGTCAAGAAGGCCCTGGATCATCGCGTCGCGACGGTAGGGAAGGCACGCGTTGGCGATCCGCAACAGCTCATCCAGCCGCTGTGGATCCCCCCGGAGTATCCGGCTGGCAGCCCACCGGGGCAAGGGCGGGGCAACGGCGCGGTGGTCGGTGCCGGTGGCGTCGTCGGCGATTTTCGGCATCCCCACCTCGTCAGCCAACTCCTTCAGCCACTCCGGGGTCCACCAGTCCGGGGCCAGCCACGCCATTGAACAGCTGACGGTGACGTCCTCGCCGAGGGAGGACTCGGCCAACTCGTCAAGGTCTGGGGCCGTCAACAGCCGACTGGCCTCGATGGCGGCGATCACCTTTGCCGTCGCCCCCTCCCATCGCCGGCAGGTGCAGAGCAGTAGTGCGCAGAACGTGGCAGGGCAGGTTCCCGCACCCCGCACCCCGGCGAGCAGGTCTGCCGCCTCGCCACCGCGGCCACTTGACCCCCACCCCCCCGGCGTTTGCAGCAGGAGTCGGCAGAGATGGTCCGTGTCCTGAGCCGCCGACAGCTCCCGGAGGGGGCGAGCCTCGTCCTCCCACACGAGGACCACGATAGCGGTGTACTCAGGCGCGTGACCAGTGTGGTAGCCCGGCGTTCGGCCGAGGTTGGCCTCCCGCTCTGCCAAGAAGCTTTCAGCAGTCTTAATATATGTTATACTGCGTGGAATATGGTTCTCTACCGGATCGTTTTCGGGTCCGATACGATAGAGGGAGCAATATGGCCGTTCGACCCCAGCCGAGGCTGTTCACGGTCGAGGAATATGACCGGATGGTGGAAGCCGGCATCCTCGGTGAGAACGAACGCGTCGAACTAGTCAGTGGCGGGATCGTCCAGATGACCGCCATCGGCAGCCGGCAGGCTGCCTGCGTCAATCGACTCAACGCACTGTTCTCAAAGCATGTCTCTGACCGTGCGATCATCCAGGTCCAGAATCCCGTGCGAGCAAGCGAGCTGTCCGAGCCTGAGCCCGACCTGGGACTGCTGCGACCCCGAAGCGACTATTACGCGGCGGCACACCCGGGCGCGGGCGACGTGTTCTTGCTCATCGAGGTGCGGACACATCCTTGGACTACGATCGCTGGGTCAAAGCTGGGCTCTATGCCGCCGCTGGCGTGCCAGAGCTATGGATTGTGGACCTGAACTTCGGACAGATCGAAGCCTATCGGTCCCCGGGCCCCGATGGGTACGCCGAGGTCCTGTCGCTCGGGGCGAACGAACGCCTGGCCCCCCTGGCTTTCCCGGATGTGTCCCTCGCCGTGAAAGACATCCTGGGTTCGTGAACCACCTGGCGCCGGCCAGAGCGAGGTCGTCCACGCTGTCAGGATCGGCACGCCGTAGAGGGGCGGTGCGTGGGTCGTGGGTGGCGATCGTGGAGCCTTCCGCCATAGCTTGAGCCACAAGCATCCGGTCGAACGGATCATCGTGGTGCTGCGAGAGACCTCCCGCAGCCAACGAGTGACAGAGGGTCGACAACGGATCGAAACGGTGCTTCTTTGGCGCGAGAGGCGGGGCTGGTAAAAGGCCGAAGATGTTTGCCGAGGCCTCCATGGATGCAAGCCCGAACCCGGCCCCGGCCCCGAGTTGGTTGCCTCTTCCCTGCCCACCCTCAATCGCATCCAGGAGCCGCTCGAGGGCGTCCTGGCAAACGCGGCTTACGTTGATGTCGATGCCCCGCTCCCGGACCCTCTCGAGTCGGCGGCCGAGCTCGGGCGGGATGTAGACGTTGACCCGTGCCGACACCGGGCTGCGGCGGCGGCGTTGCCGAGTGGGGGCCTCGGGCCCCCACTCAGAACGCTCCCGAGACAAAGCCCCGGATCACCTCCGGCACGGTCGCATCCAGCCCCGCGCACTGCAGGGTCTCCGGATCCATCGGGTCCCCGACGGAGCTCCCCGCTGTCGTCTTCCAAGCCGCCCTGTCTGCGCCGGTCTCGCCACTCGCCTCATCTTGACATCGTCCGGCACCAGCCCGGCCCAGACTGAACCTCGCGCACTTTCCCCCTCGGGCTAAATGTGCCACCATCTGACCGATGACGACCGATGCCGGGGGCCTCTCCCAGAACGAGCCGGCCAGAACCGCCTCGGATTCCAGCGGCGCTGCAGCCGATGCTGGATCCGATCCTCACCTTGATCGAGGAGTTCTGCGCGTAGGACCTGGACGCCGAGTACGGCCGGCTCAGCCACAAGATGGCGGCGAAGCTTTCCCGCAGGCGCCCATCCCCACTCACGCGCGCCAATTCGCAGATCTGGGCGGCGTCGATCGTCTCCACGGTTGGCCAGGTCAACTTCGTCCCCGATCCCACCCGGACGCCACACCTGACGACGGACCCCTTCAGCGCACTCAATGGGGGCGGCCAAGCGTACCCTTGCAGGCAAGTCCCGGCTCATCGGGGACCTGGTCCGCACGGGCCAGGTCGACCCGGAGTGCTGCCGCCGGGATCTGCTCCTCCACATTCTGGCATGGATGATCGGGCGGACGGGCTGGTCGCGGACACCCGGATGTTCCCCTCTCAACGGCAGGCAGACGCTCGCCGGCGAGGCCTGCTCACCTACCTCGCTGCCCCGGGTAGGTTCTGAGGCCTCCGGAACGACTGAGAGTCTCGGCATCCATATGGGGATCACGACCAAGGACGCGCTCTGGGCTGAGGCGAAGAAGCGATGCAGGCTCTCGGCTGAGGCCGTGCGGATGGCCAAAGAGATGGGGCTCAACCCGCGGTCGCTGATCAAAAACATCCCGTCGCCAAGCCAGCCCTGGAAGCAGCCGGTCGAAGCCTGGGTCCGGGACATCTACGCCAAGCAGGCGCGCAGGAAGCAACGTCCCGGCAAAGGCCCGGATGCAGCGGCACACTCCGGAGGAGTACCGTGCGCTGCGCCGGATCCTCAAGCCATCTCCGAGGCACAACGGAGCGTGGAAGACTCGAGGGTGCGGGCCCGGGGGTATCCGATCGACAAGAACATTGCTCCCCTGGTGGATACGCTGAATCGCTTCCCCGGCCTGAGGACCTTCTCGTCCTGCGGCGGTCACCCTCCCCCGCTCACCGTCAACCAGGCGCCAGAGGGACACTATTGGGTCAACTTCAACGTCGATCCATCGGACGGCGGTTGGCCTTCGCTCCAGGCCCTGGCATACGTGGTGGCCGATCTCGAAGAGGTGACCATCAAGCTATGGCTTGCCGGTGACACGCCGGACACCATCGCCTTCGAACTTTCGGCGGTCGGCGATCCCTCGGACCTGACTGCCAGGCTTCAAGCCTTCAGAGCGACCTCAGGAAGGCCGTCGCCGTCCCGCTAGGACTGCCCATATAGGTGGATTGGTACCTACATCGGGCGCGAACCGGCTGAAGGGGACAGGGCGTCAGCGAATGAGCTTGTTACCAGTGGCTGGATCGAGGTCATTGGTCATCTCACGCTGCGAGGGTCGGCACGCCGTAGAGCGGGATGCGCGGGTCCCTGGTGGCAATCGTGAGACCTTCCGCCATAGCTTGAGCCACAAGCATCCGGTCGAAGGGATCCTCGTGATGGTGCGGGAGGCCCCCCGCAGCCAGCGCATGGCGCAGGGTGATCGGCAACGGGTCGAAACGGTGCCACTTGACCTGCGCCTCCAAGTCGCCCGGGCTCTCCAGTTTGCCGATCGCGCGCTTGATCGAGATCTCCCAGGCCGTCGCCGCGCTCACGTACACCGCATTCCCCTCGTCAGCAATGGCCGCGCTGGCCGCCCCCGAGAGGGTGGGGTCGCTGGTCAGCCACCACAGGAGCGCATGCGTGTCCAGGAGAAGCCTCATTCACGATCACCGCTAAACGCCGCTCCAACCTCTTCGGGCAGCTCCTCAAAATCGGGCGCCACCCGCACGCGACCCTCCCATCCTCCGGGAATCCGGGGGCCAACGGCGCCGTCATAGGGCACCAGCTTTGCGATGGGCTTCCCGGACTTCCCTATGACGATCTCCTCCCCAGCGGCAACCCGCTCGAGGAGCGCCGACAGATGGGTCTTCGCTTCGTGCACGTTAACAACCATGAGATTAGTCTATCAGACTTAGTCCAGTAGGTTCATCACGCCCTGGATACCGCTGGCCCCAAGCGGCCAGGGTGAAACTCGACCCCTGCCGGCAAGTCCAGTGGCGCGGGCTCGGGCTGCCAGGTTGGTCGTGTCGGTTCAGGCATCGAGGGGCGGAGGGCGGGAGAAAGCAGCCATCGCTTCATCCGGATATCTGGGGTTCGGGGAACACCACGGCGGGCTCGGGGGGGATCAACTCCCCCGACTCGGAGTCAGTCTCGAAGCAGAGTCCGAGGCTGTCTGCCGACAGGGGGACGAACGTGCCAGCGGTGAAGAGCCAGCCTCGAAGCTCTTTGATCGGCAAGCCGGTGTCAGCGTCGGTAGCTGCGGTGAACGTCCTCAAGGTCATGCCGCCACCCTCGTGCAGCAGCCGGAACAACTTGGCCTCCAGCAGCGCCTTGACGCCCTCGCAGTACGGCTCATGCCCGTATTGCAGCTCGCCCGCGTTCGTGCGCCAGATGTCAACTTTGAAGCCGGAAGAGAGGGTGCAGATGGCGCCCCGGACTGACACGTTGGGAGCCAGCGCTGCGAGCACGTCGCTGGCAGTCGCGGTCAGGGTGACCGCGTTGGGGTCCGGGAGCGGATAGCCCACGAAGCCGCCGCCAAGGCTGAGGTTCACATCCCACCGGCGGCGGGGCCCGAGCAGGTGGGCGGCCCGGCCGGCATTGTGGCAGGAGCGGCAGACGAGGAGCCACTTGGCCGCCGTCTTGGGGAACATGCGCACATCCGGGCCGCCGCCGCACACGAGGCACACGGGCCGGATCTTGCTCGCCTGCCGGCGAGCCTTTTGGGCCTTGCGTTTCTGGCGCTTGGCAAGCCACGGGGGCGGGTCTTTCTGCCACGCATCGAGGTCCGCCCGGGTGATTGGCCCAGTCACGCCGGCGCGCCGGAGGCTCCCTTGGCTGAGGCCAAGTTCGGCAGCGGCAACCCCGTAGGGGACATTCGGCGACATCATGTCCGCTCCTGTCCCCACGCGTCGTGGAGGCAGGCAAACCGGACATCCAGGTGGGCAGCCCACGGGGGCCTGTCTTTGGGTAGGGCGTGGATCGTGGACGGGGCACCCAGCCCGAACGTGACCTTCACCTCGGCGTAGCCGCCCGTCCGGAGGTTGGGCCAGGCCCGGCACCCCTCCTCCCGGGCCATATCGGCCGCCGCTGGGCGGTCTCGTTCATGGTCTCAAGCGTGGCCCGGAATGCGCCGCCATGGGCAGGCTTCAGCCTCATCACGCTGATGGGTTTCACGGTTCCAGTATCCGCGGGGGTACCGACAAAATGCGGCCCTTTTTCGCCGGGTGGGGCCAAGAAACTCAAGTTCCTTCGTCCAACGGGTCGACAGCCTATGCCTCCTCACCCACGATGAATCCCCGGAATCTCGGCGGTCAGTGACCGGCCCACCGGGTGAGGGTGGCGCCTAAGATTGGTGGTCCTTCCCTTCAGGGGGCTAGCTCACGTCCAGCCTGAGTGCCGCATGCGACCTCGTCCACCCAGCCAGGCACGGAGGTTGCCTCGAACCTACAGACAGGCGCAGGCCCGACCCTATGCCCGCCAGAAAATCCGAATGCAAGGTCCATAATTCACTGGCAAACCATGAGCATCTTCGTCGGTCGAACCCTAGAGGGGGATACTGAGACGTCCGGTTACCTCGACCGGTCGATTCGGGATCTGCTCAACGAGACTCGCTGCCTGCGGGAGCGGATCAGGGCCAAAGCAGGTTTCCGGCCTTTCGGTGCAGTGACCGGTGGTTGGAGTCGGTGGCAGAACTCCTTGCCTTCGAGGTGAAGCCGGCCTGGCAGGTGGCGAGCATCTCGTAGTTCGTCAATTCAGAGGGCGTTCTCCAGCGCCATCACTCTGGGGCGCGTCACCTCCAAAGGGGCCGCTCAGCCTCCGCCCCACCGGGACTTTGCCCGTTCAAGGAACGGCGGCTCCTCATGCCGGGTGCCGCTCACGAGCTCCTCGAAGCCCGACATGAAGCCCGTCTTGCGGTGATGCTCGGCCCGCACCTTGTCGACCACCTGCTGCCATTCTTCTTGAAGACCCGCCTTTTCATAGCATCGCTTCGCTTGTTCGAGGTACCGAAGGGCTCCGCCATACGACTTGCTCTTCTTCGCCTTGACGATGCTCATGCCCATCGCCCGCCACAGGGCCGCCGCGGCGCCGGGATGGGCACTCGCCAGCTTTCTTGCCGCAGGCTCCAAGGCGTAGGGGCTCACCGCCTCAAGCGCATCGGTGCCGGTTCGGCCCACCAGTTCGGCGAGACGCTCGCTCTCCTTGGCCTTGAGCAGGAGATCGATATGCGAGTGAAGATCGGTCCCGGCCGCCGCTTCGATTGCCCTCGCGTGCCAGGCAGCGCGCTCGGCGCGTGGAACAAACTTCATGAGCTCGGCGTAGGTATAGGTGCTCGGCCACGCTTGGTACCCGGCCCAGGCCGCATCGAGGGCCTCGTCCTCACGTCCCAGCTTCTTCAGGAGCTGACGCTTCAGCCGGGCGAGCTCGCCGCCTGCCGACGATCGGTGCCCATCTTTCAAGTCGACCTCGATTCCACGCTCAGCCCACGACAGGGCCTCCTCCGGCCGCCGCCGCGCGATCAGCATGGTTGCGATCGCATGGCAGTCCTCGGCGCCGAGCCCCGACTCCTCAGCGAGCTGGACGTATGCCTCGATGTCCTTCTGTGCCAAATGGAGCGCTCGGAGCACCTGGCCGCAGCGGTGGCGGGCATAGTCCTGGGCGTGCCGGGAGGAGCCTTCGGCCGGCGGTGGCGCAGCATCGAGACGCGCATGGACGAGTCCCACGAGGGCCGCGTGCCCGGGCCGGTCGAGGGCTCCCGCCAGATCCTTCTCCAGCTCGAAGCAGAAGCCGAACGGATCGTCGTCCATCCAGGCGAGCAAGCGGGCCGCGGTCTCCTCGGAAGCCACCCCCGCGGCCTGCCGGGCCTTAACCCATCCGCAGAACAAGGTTCCCACGAACATACCGAAGCTGCCGCTGGAATCATCAACCTCGTTCGCCTTCTCGTAGCAGCCGGCGAGGAAGGCCTCGTAGAGGCCGACAGCCCGGCTTGGCGCGCCGGAAACAAGCGCTGCGATGTCGTCCTCCACCTCCTCCAGGTCCTCGACGAAGGAGAAGCACCCGCGGTCTTCCACGAAGCGACCGGGATCGAGCGCCGCCTCGATCTGGCCTTCCACGGGGTCCCGCGGGTATCGCTTCCTCGTCACCGCCGCCTCCGCGGGTCCGCCTCACCGCTCACTGGTGCTCCATGTTCATCGCCGCCGCCCGAGCTCGTCGCCGGCACGCACCGCCTTGAAGCCCGAGTCGTCGCCAAGGTGAAGGTAGATATGCCCGCGGACGGATCCATCCTCCTCAAGGACTGCCCAGCCGCGGCCGCTGGCGTCGTCGTCGTCGTCGAATCCGTCCCAGGTGACCTCGGCACCGGGGCGGCCGTCGCGGTGCACCGGGCGCCAGTCGACGGAGCCTTCCACCGCGATGAAGCAGGCTGCCGGAGCGCTGCGCTGCCAACTCGATGAATGCGGGGCGGACCAGATCGAGGGCCTCACGGTCCCACAGATCCATCTCGACGATCCGCCACCTGCCCCTGCTCATCGCCGCATTCCCTCGGAGGGCCCCTCTGTCACCGGTCCAAGGCCGGCCCGGTCGAGGCGCCGGAGGAGGCTGGGTTTCTTCGAGTGTTGCTGGCGCAGGTCGTGGAGTTGGTGCTCGAAGGCCTCGAGGCGTCCTTCCCGCTCCCCGACCGCCCGCAAGTCCCTCAGGAGCTCGACGGCGGCGTCGTACTGCCCGGGCTGCCTGGTGTCGATCGCTGCGCGCACCCGCTGCCATGCCTGTCCCTGCCGCAACGCGAGCGCGGAGAGATGCCTCTCCCGGGCGGCCGCCTGGGCGCGCTCGTCTCGGGCCCTGGCTTCCGCCGTACGTTTGGCGGCGAGTTGCTTCCGCCTCTCGCGGATCCTTGCCGCCGCCTCCCGCAGCTCACTCACACTCCGGGTGCCATCCGCGTCTGGCTCCGCACAGGTGTCCCCCCGGAACCGGCGCAACAGCTCCAGCCGCGCGTTCGGGTCATCGCGGCCAACCAGCCGGGCGAGCAGAACGTCCTTGTCCTTCAGCGGCAGATTGGCGACCCAACGGCTGAGCTCCGAGGCGGACGGTTCGATGGCGCCGAGCGGCTCGCTTGCCTCCGTCGCGACCGCCAGAAGATCACCATCGACGTGAAGGAACTCGGCAACCGCCTGCAGCGACGGGCTCAGGTGCGCCAGGCCCGCGGGCACCGGAGGCTCCAACTCGTCGTCGGCCACCTCCCCAGCAGCCACCGAGATCAGCCATGCCAGGTACAGGAGGCGACGGTCGCCCGCCGCGAGCTCGGCGCGGGCCGGCACGATCAAGCCGAGCGACGTCCCGTCATCCTCGTCCCAGTAGTCGTCCGTCCCCTCCTGGGTCAACCCCACCACGACCTTGTCCCCCGACTGCCAGGCCCAGGCGGCGTCGCCCCTGCAGTAACGGCCCGCTGTCTCAAGGTCCAGCAGCGAGGACGGCAACCGGATCATGATCAGGCGAGTCCCCAGTTGGCGAGATACTAAGAAGGCATCGAAGTACCGCTCCATCAACACTCGGGGGTCCCCTTTGAAGTCTCCCCAGTGGTAGGTGTTGACGAAGCTCCTCGGCGTGATGCGCGCCCGGGTTGACAGCGCCCGCAGCTCGCCCATCTGGCGGTCGTCCAAGATCTCGTCGATAGCGAGGAACTCGTAGTACTGGTACTCGCTCAAGCCCAGGCCCCCTCAGCAGCTTCCCGTGACCATACACGGAGCCGGTGCGGAGACGGGTCGAGGCGCGGCCCCGTTGTGAGACTCGCCCACTTCCGCGGTCCCAATCGATGTAGGTACATGTGCTACGATGTTGCGATGAATGCTTCGGTATCGGTCCGTGAGCTGCGCAACCAGATCAGCGAGGTGCTCCGCCGGGTCGAGGGCGGCGAGCATGTCACCGTCACCGTGGACCGCCGGCCAGTCGCTGAGCTGGTACCCCTCAGACGACGGCGCGCCGTGCCTGTCCCGGACGCATTGAACATCGCCGCTCGCCACCCACTGGACCGGGATTTCGCCTCGGAGGTTCGGGCCGTTCTGAAGGAGACAACCGACGACATATGAGGGCGCTGCTGGATACCTCGTTCTTCATGGCCACGGAGTCAGGCCGGCCCCTTGGGGGGCTGCGGGAGGTCGACCAAACTGATATCTCCGTGGTCACGCTGGGGGAGTTGACCGCCGGCGTCCTTCTCGCCGACGAAGGGCAACGCGGCGACCGGCTGGCCACGCTGTCAGCGGTCGAGTCGACCTGGGACCCGCTTCCCGTCACCGCCGAAGTTGCACGTGCCTTCGGCCGCATCGTGGCCGACCTCCGGAGGCGTGAGCGGCGCGTTCGGATCCTCGATGCCCTGGTGGCCGCCACGGCAATCGTTGAACAAATCCCCGTGGTTACGCAGGACCGCGACTACGACGCAATCCCGGGCGTCGAGGTAATCCTCGTCTGACAGAGCGCCACGGACCTCTCCCAGGGGCTTCGAAGAATCAATCCCCCCCGACCCAGGTTCGAGTCCTCAGGTGGCGCGCTCTCACCGACGTATCCTGCACCCCCTAGCCTCAAGGGGCGCGGTCCGAGGCGGCTTCCCGGCAACATCCCCTTGGGGCGAGACCGCGGCGATGTGGTGAACTACACGGTTCGGGCAACGCTGTCGCTGCAGGCACCGATATACTGACCGGTGTCGCCAACCGCCCATCTCGACGAGGTCTTCCGCTTAAAGCGCGCCCAGCGATGGGACGAGGCGGTGATCGCCCTGGAGGAGATCCTCGGGCGGTCGCCCTCAGATGCCATAGCCCTGACCCACCTGGCCGACGTCCAGCTTCGCCGAAACAAGACCGCCGAAGCAGGAAGCGCCCTGGACCGGGCCGAGGCATTGGCCGGAACCACCGCATTCACCGCCCGGGTCCGGGGGGACCTGCGTTACCGCGAGCAACGCTGGCGCGAGGCCGCCGCCGCCTACCGGGAGGCATCGCTGCTCGGGGACCGGGGGACCTGGCCACTCCTCCAAGTCGCCCGCTGCCACCTACGACTCGGTGAGCTCGACGCGGCGCGCGGGGCGGCGGCCGAGGCGGCGGAGCGGGACCAGAGCGCTTCGGCCCCCTGGACGCTGCTGGGCGAGATCGCCCTGCGGGAGCACCACGACGATGCCGTGGAGCTCCTCGAGCGGGCACATGCGCGTGCCCCCAAGGACGAATACGCCTATGCCAAGCTCATCGAGGCGAGGCTCATGCAGCTCCCGGCCCCAGAGCGCGAGCGCGAGGTTCAGGTGCTGCTCCAGAGCAGCGCCCAGGGCAACCGCCATCTCCTCGGCGTGCTGGCGCAGTTGCGGAGCGAGGGAGGCGACGAGCACCGGGCGGCGGAAACCTGGCGGGCGAGGCGCGAGCAGCACGGGGATCCCTACGCCCGCAAGATGGAGGCCTACGCCCTGCGGAGGGCCGGCGAGCTCGAGCAGGCCGCGGCGCTCTTCCGAGCCTGCCTGCTTGAGGATCCGGAGGACCTCATCCTGATGCGGACCTACGTGCACATGCAGCGCAGCCGGGGGGCGCTGGACGAGCTCAGGTCCACGCTGGAGCAGATGATCCCGGTGGCCGGGAGGCGTCGCGGCGCCATCTACGGGGAGCTCCGCAAGCTGGGAGTCAGCTGACCATGAAGGCCGATTCGCAATCCGCCCCTCCGACGCGCCAAAGCGGGACCCCGGTGATCGCCGACCTGGTCCAGGTTGCCCCCGTGGAGACGGTCGTGCGCTTGGACGGGCGGCCGGGCC
>WNFB01002708.1_pt1 | contig 15459 bp, 17 predicted proteins | sample 5400501 | NCBI WGS metagenome assembly WNFB01 (sample SAMN13153341, study PRJNA577476) | soil metagenome | isolation source: 200 cm saprolite under Douglas fir tree site 2 hole 1 | place: USA:California | collected 2015-04-18
GATTTCGCCTCTTGGTCTGTGCCGAAGACGCCTACCGTGATCCCGTCCATGGCCTGCGACCTATTTCCTGCGTTTGAGGTGCTCGTCGAACCAGCGAATGTAGTGTTTGAGCCTCGAAGCCCTGTGCTTCGGCTTGCCCACCCTAGATAGGTCGTGGTTTTCCCCCGGAAAGAGAACCAGTTCCGCCTCTTTGCCGAGCATCTTGAGGGCCGTGTAGAATTCCAGACCCTCTACCATCCAGCACCTGTAGTCTTCCATGGAGTGAACGAGCATCAGTGGGGTCTCGACGTTGGGCGCGTACCTAAGGGGAGAATCATTGAGGAGCTTCTCTTCGGCATTCCATGGATCCCCTCCCACCTGGTCGTGGGTGAAGTAGGGCCCTATGTCCGACGTCCCCCAGAAACTAATCCAGCTGGCGATGCTTCTGTCTGTGACCGCCGCCTTGAACCTGTTGGTGTGGCCGATGGCCCAGTTGGTCATGAAGCCCCCGTATGACCCGCCTGCAATCGCCATCCTCGCGCCGTCGATTTGCGGGAACTTCTTCAGGACGATGTCGAGCCCTTCGATGAGGTCGTCGAAGTCCCGTGTCCCGTATCTCCCCCTGATATCGGCGAACTTCTCTGAGTATCCGTCGCTCCCTCGTGGGTTGAGGTAGATTACCGCGTAACCTGCACCGCTGAACGCTTGGAATTCGTGCATGTACGAGTGGCCGAAGGCTGTCTTGGGACCTCCGTGCACGTACAGAATCCCCGGGACCTTCGTCTTTCCCTCGGGCAGCAAGACCCACCCCTCTACCGTCTCGCCATCGCTCGCCTTGAAGCTCACGTGATGAGGCTCGAGGATTCTTAGCTCGTCGTAAACATGTGCGTTTAGGGAGGACAGAGCCCTTTCTTTGCTCGCGGAGAAATAGAGTTCCTCCAAGTGTGAGGCATCCATGGCGACAAAGGCCACCCCACCTTTATGCACGTCATAGCCTTCGATGCTCCTTTCTCCTCCTAGAACGAGTTCTGGAGTACTTCCTGGTTTTGCTCGGTAGAGTCGGACCGAGCCCCCGTCTGCCTGCAGGTAGTAGATCCCTTCATTCGTCCAGGCCAAGTTGCCCGGGCCGTGCGCCTTGGCACGGGCATCAGAGTTCAAGGCGTTGGCTTTGTTCTTGTCAACTCCTTCGACTCTCTCAAGTTTTCGAGAGCGGGGACTGACGGTCCAAACGCGGGTGTGCGACGCGAATCCTGAAGGAAGGTCGTCACCGGCGACGGCGAGAAGGTTGTCATCGGGGCTCCAGACCAATGTGCTGAGGGTCATGGTTGATTTCGTCAGCTTCTTCCCCTTCCTGCCCGACGTGCCTGCCACGAAAACGTCTGAGATGTATGGCCGCATATCGTCAGTCGAGGCGAGGTATGCCAGCTTCTTCCCGCCGTGCGAAATTGCAAAGTCTGACACGTCGAAGGCACCTCTGGTGAGCTGACGGACCTTGCCCCCGTCGAGCTGGGCCTTGAAGAGGTGCTTACGTCGGTTGTAAATGAAACCCAACCCGTTGAACCAGAAGGTCAACCTGTTGATCACCTTGACGTCCTCCTTGGATTTCTTGGGAACAAATGAAAGGAAGTAAACAGACTTTGAGTCTGGGGACCACTGGGGGTTTTCGATGCCGTCCTCCGACCTTCGCAAAAGCCTCGCCTCCCCGCCGTCAGCCGCAATGACGTACAGCGCGTTGCCCTTCTCCTCCTTCTTCATGTTGCGCTTGGAGAGGAATAGGATCAAGCGGCCGTCCGGGGACCATTTGGGGTCTGAGTCCTTCTTACCGGCGGTGAAAATAGAAACCTTCCCCGTCCTGACATTGGCTATGTAGACCTCCGAGTCGTAGGCATCTTCGTCGAGGTTGGCCCGCCTTGCCGAGAAGGCAACCCTACTGCCGTCAGGCGAAATACTTGGCTCAGAGAGCATCGAGTAGAGTTTGAAATCGGAGACGCCTACTGCCCTTGTCAACGAAGCTCGGGGTCAAGGGTGCCAATCTTATGTATTGTCCTACGGGCAATGGATAAATCGCCTATCCCGGGCGGCCAATGAGGATTGGCCGACCAGTTCATAATCATCGCGTCGTTCCTTCTCGCGTTCAAGGCAGTGCTGTTGGAAGGGAGCGAAGTGGCCATCCTTTCCGTGGCGACGGTCAAACAGCTTGGGCGAAACAACGTGCTGTTCGGCGTTCTGGCTGGCGGTGCGGTTTCTGCGTTCATCTTTCTCGGGGTAAGGCAGGTCCTCCTTCTTTTGCCGGAAGTCCTCATAGACATAGGGACAGGCCTAGTGATTCTGTACTTCTCGTCCAGGTTCCTCCGGGGATTCAAGAGGTACTACTTCGGAAAGAAGTCGTTCAGGGCGAAGATGGAGAAGATGGAGTCGGAAGTAGTGGAGAAGGACCTAGAGAGATATGGCGCGGAACGTCCCAATGTAGCTCCTTTCTCCTTGGTGAATTCCCTTCCCGTCTTCAGCATAACTCTGACCGAGGGCTTCGAGGCCAGCCTTGTTCTCGCCGCAGCAGGGACTTTCAATTTCGAATGGACTCTCGTGGGAGCTCTTGTCAGTCTGACGCTGATAATCGTGATTTCGGCGCTTTCTTACGAATATCTCCTAAGATTCCCGAGGTGGGCGCTTGATTTGATCGCGGGGAGCGTGCTCTTGACCTTCGGAAGCTATTTCCTAATATCCGGTCTGATCCTCGCAATCTTCGGCGGCCCCTGACCCGTCTAGAGGTTAGCTGTATTCTCTGATTGCCGAACGTAGTTCTCCGGCAAGTCGCCCGAGGGCAGTTGGCCCCAAGTCCCACTTGAGCCCTGCCGCATTGAACAGCTCAGGAAGCGACCTTGAGGCCCCGAGCGAGAGGGCGCGTTTGTAGGCCTCTATGGCTCCCTTCCTGTCTTTTCGATACTTTGCCCAGATTCCAAGAGCCCCGGTGGACGCAATCCCGTACTCGATGTAATAGAACGGGACCTCGAACAGGTGCAGCTGTCTCTGCCACCTGTAGGCTAGGCTCGCTTCGAGCCCGTCGTAGCTCTCGAGGCCGGAAAAACGTTTGAAGGTCGACACCCAGGCTTTTGTCCGTTCCTCGCTATCATGGTGAGGGTGCGTGTACACCCAATGCTGGAAAGCATCTATGGTTGCGACCCATGCAAATAGCTTGACAATGTCCACGGCCTCTTCCTTGTTGGAGCGACGGGCATCCTGTGGACTGTAAAATGCACCCTCGTAGTGCTCCCCGGAGATTAGTTCCATCGAGGTTGAGGCGACTTCTGCGAACTCGGTCTGGATATTCTGCCCCGAGTTGAAGTAAGGCAATCCCTTTTCCCGCATCAGGAAGGTGTGGAAGCTGTGCCCGCATTCGTGTAGGAGAGTCCTGACGTCATCGTCCCTCTTTGCAGCGTTCATGAAGATGAACGGGAGCTTGACCTCTGAGAGGTCTTCCTGATAGCCCCCAGGCGCCTTCCCTTTCCGGCTCTCAAGGTCGAGGAGCCCCAAGCTCGTCATCTTGCCGAAGTAGGAAGAGAAATCGGAGTCGATGCCGTCCACAACTTTGGCGGCACCGCGTACAAGGCCGGCGGCATCCTCGAATGGTGAGAGCGGGGGACGACCTTCCGGATCAACCCGTAGGTCCCAAGGCATCAGGGTGTCCACTCCAAGCTTCTCCATTCTCTCTTTGTCGATCTCTCTGCTGAGGGGGACGAAACTTTCCTCGACGGCCTCGTGGAAGCTCACGCAGTCTGATGGCGAGTAGTCGAACCGATCCTTCTTCACGAAAACATAGTCCCGGAAGTTGTCGAACCCGGCGTTTTGTGCAATGCTGTGGCGTATCCGCACCATCTCTCCGAAAATGTCGTCCAAAGGACCGCTGTCCCTAAGCGAGCGATCATCAGCCAACCGCCAAGCCTGTTCCCTAACTGACCTGTCTGTTTCTTCGTAGAACTTTGCCATCTGCTGCAGGGTCCTTTCCTGGCCGCGAAAGTTGACTGTCATAGCCCCAATTGTCTTCTCGTATTTCTGGGCGAGAGTTGAATCCGTCTTTTCGAGCTCGACGTTCTCGGTTCTGAAAATCGATACGGCATTTTGCCTGCGCTTGTCTTCTAGGCCGTAGACATCCCTGGGAAGTTGATCGCGGAACGGGGAGGAAACGTACTTCTTCTGGAGCTCGAAATTCGCGATTTTGATCTTGGGCTCGAGCTCCTCGACGTACTTCTCGTAGGGTCGAGTGTACTCTGGATCGTCCGTCTGTCGGGTGCTGTTGATGTACCTTAGACTCCTTTGTTCGTAGATGTAGGCGTCGAGTTCCGCCTGGTCCAGAAGCCATTTTGTAAGGTCGCCGGGCGACTTCAGGTTCCTGGCTGAGAGTTCGTTGAAGACCTTAGAGAGGTCTTCCCAGTCGAACTTGAGCTCAGATGAGAGGTACCTTCGAGGAAACTCTCGAGGTAGTGACGAATAATCGAAGACCATCGGGATGCCCTTTAGACGGTCAATACAGGCCTTTACTTATGTCTCGCTGAGAAATTTTGGCACGCGTTCTGATAAGTTCGCCTTTTGTATGGCTCCGCAATCAAATTAGAGACACTAGATAGCCAAAATTCAGCTTCTTCTGTTAAACAGGCTTATGTTCAAGGTATTCTGTCGACTAGGACGTTAAAATTCCCCCTGTTGGATCCATGTGGTGAAAAAAGGAGCCTGGGCGTTCTAACCGCCTACAAGATGGTAGGTAGCATCTCAACCCCATCAGGTGATTTCGCCGAGACTGCTCGTCATTGAGAATTCGAAGTCGTTGAACCGCTCAGGGCCGCTTTCGAGGGTGATGTCTCAAACTGCTTCTGAATAGGGGACCTTGAGGACCTAGTGCACTTTGTGCCCAGGGTCGAAGCGGAGAAGGACTTCTGGCTTGATCTTGAGCTTTTGCATTAATGGTTGAAAGCCGGCTTGAAGGGTCTTGTTCGACTCCTTGATCATCTTGTTCGATGACGGGCCCGTGTTTGGAAGATGGTTCGATACGACGACGTATTTTGGCATGCTCAGAGGCCACAACTGACAGACGGGGGAATAACGTTGCGACAGACCGCTTAGACACCTTCAAAGAAAAAAATTCTTTGGAAAATGCCCCGGGCGAGATTTGAACTCGCGTCGCTACCTCGAGAGGGTAACATGCTTGACCGGGCTACACCACCGGGGCTGTGACGGGCTTCATAGCGTGGGATTATAGCGGTTTCCGGTCTCAGAAAGCTTTCTGAGGCCCCGATAAGAAATTAGTGAGGAAATCCACTTCGAATGGACCGCAATCGTCGAGTCCGGAAACTACTGGCTCTGCTTTAGAACCGACTTTGCTGCTAATTTGATGTCAGAGGGTTTGACGGTCTTCCTTCCAGCGTGGGCAGCCAGCTCAACCGCCGCCTTCGAAATCTGCATACCTACCGACTCAAGCTCGCTCCTGAGCTCGATGGCAGCGTCGTCGCCGACTCTTTCCGCTCCCGCCTTCTTAATCACCCTGTAGACTGCCGCAAGGCCGAACTCGGAACTGGACATTCGAGTTTAAGTTATACGCGGTATGTTTAAAAACCTTTGGGCATTTTGGCGTGTTTTGCAGTCCTCTTTTGGCTCCAAAGAGCCCATCTCCACCCCTATTTTGAATACAGGTGTGAAAACCGAATCCAGTCCTCTCTACGTCCATCTTTGCGGCTTAGGGAGATAGAGTGGGCTGAAATACTACCCTGACAATGGCGGAGCGTGCGTTTCGTCGATTCACATCTACATTTGGACCCCCCTGATGGAGGGAACGAAGTGCGCGGTGCATTTGGCCTCGACGCGTTACTGTTTAGCTGCGGGGTAGACAAATCGACCTCTTTGGGAACTGTCCGGGCGGCAGCTCATCACCCTGAGAGCGTCAGGGCGTTCGTAGGGACTCATCCGTCTGAGGCCGCAAGAGAACCTGACCTGAATTGGCTCGCGGGGAGCATTGAGGCCGCCTCCGGTGTCGGGGAAATCGGCCTTGACTCGAAGTATTCAGGAATCGGGCCGGCGAGTGCCCAGAGGGAGGTGTTTACAGGACAACTTGAGGCCGCCCGCAACGGATCCAAGCCGGTCCAAGTCCATTCCAGGGGGGCGGAGCGGGAATGTCTCGAGATACTTGAGACCATTGGGACGAAATCAGTCCTCATGCACTGGTTTCAGGAAGAGACCCTTCTGACAAAGGTTGTAGACAGAGGATACTTCATTTCGTTCGGCCCGGCTCTGATTAATTCGAAGAAACTACAGAGGATGGCGTTGGAGTGCGACCCAAGGTCAGTCCTGACCGAATCCGACTCGCCGGTGAGCTACCGCCCCCTGGGCAGTGTTCACGGGCCATCTCTGATACCTTCCGTGGTATTCAAACTCGCGGAGCTGTGGGGTCACGCTTTTGACGAGACGAGGATTCTGACTGCCGAGAATGCGCTGAGGTACCTCAGTTCTGCCGAGAAAGGTTAATCATGTCACCGCGGCGGGCCTGAACAAAGTTGGACCGTACCAGAAGCCTTTCAGAGCAGATCTTGGAACGGCACCCTGAATCCTTCGGGTCGGACTTCGAAACGAACAAGAAGGCGCTGGAAGAACTTGCCATAATTCCGTCAAAGCAGCTTAGGAACCGTATGGCTGGGTACATCGCGAAGAAGCTCAAGGAAGATACCGACGGGAACGAAGAGCCCTCAGGTGACGACGCGAAGGAGTAGGACTTGGCCCTGGATGTTGCAGGGTTTAGTCTAAGTATTCGGTCGACGGAAACTCTCTTCCCCCATGAACAGACAATTCAATCCCACGTCGAGAGCCTAGCAAAGGAGATGCAGCGTGATGGTGTCCAGAAAGACCCGTTAATCGTCGACCGGGACAGCGGGACTGTACTCGATGGCATGCACAGACTCGCCGCGTTTTCTCGCCTTGGAATATCCAGGGCAGCTTGCTGCTCAGTCGACTATGGCTCGAGTTCTGTGACACTGAGCAGATGGGCGAGGGTCTACACTTTACCTCGAGCTGAGTCTTATCTATCTGCACTTCAATCTGAATCGATCACTCGTAGAGTCTCCCTGGCCGACGCACTCGAGGAGATTGAGCATGCGGAAGTAGGACTCGCCGTCCTAACATCCGACGCTGCATTTCTACCCACGCGAACAACGGACTTGATGGCGACGTTCGAGCTCGTCCTTGGATTGGACTCGATTTCAGAGGAGCAAGGCTGGAAGAGGGACTTCGTCCCTGAAGACGACCTAGACATCTCTTTGCAGGAGAAGAGGAACATCGTCGTCCTAGTCCGGAAGCTTAGCAAGGAAGACGTCGTATCTGCCGCGAAGAACAGGAGGCTTTTTCCCTGCAAGACCTCTTTGCACCGGATCGATCCCAGGCCTGTAGCCGTGAACTTTCCCCTTGCTGAGCTCAACTTCGCGACCACGGAGGCACTCAGGGATCGCCTCAAAGAAAGGCAGGAGCTCTTGTTGCCATCAGGTTCGATATACGGAGGAAGAAGGTATAAGGAACGGTTGCTACTCCTGAATCCGGTTTGATTCGTGTACGCTGTCTCGGCCACATCCAGACGAGCGTCGGCGCAGGAGAAGTGTCCCTCGAGGCACCCGAGCTCGAACCCTCGCAGATTGTGGAGCGGCTTAGGTCGATGTCGGGCAAGGTGGACCCGGGTTTTACAAAATTCAACACTCTTGTGATGGTTGAGTCAGGCGAGGCCTTCGTAACCGCTTCAGTGCGAAGAGTGGTAATGGATGGGGAGAAGGTCGTCCTGATCCCTTTTTCGCATGGCGGTTGACATGATGAAGGTCTTTGCAAAGGCCTACGTGTGCAAGGGGAGCGCCAGCCCCGACGAGGCCAAAAAGGAATTCGCATCCCTGAACCCGGGCTCAATCGTGCAGACAGGGAGCGCGGAATCCGCGAAGAATGAATTCTTCGTGGAGATGCTGGCCGCCCAAACCTTGCGCGCAGGATCGGTTGGGGGTCTCCTCGCCAAGAAACCTGAGATGGACTTCCTACTTAGGCTCGCGGGGACAACTCAGATCTCCAGGGCGATCAAACAATATGGCTCAACGAAGGGGGTGCCCTTCCTGCTCGTGGTCGCCGGACCACGAGAAATCAGGGAGTCTAGGTCGTTCAAAGCAATGGAACTACCTCGCAGAAAGCTGTCGAAGAAGGAGTTGGACAGAATCGAAGGTGCTGCCTTGCTCAGCGCCCTCAGACCCTAGGTCGCCCTTTTCAGCTTCTGGATACTGACGATTTCCCGTGGAGATATGACCGAAACTCCAGAGTACTCGCCGAAGATTTCCAGGAGGACGATTTTGTCAGGAGAGTCCAGGTTCACCTTCCTGTCGACCGCGTCTGCGATGGCATCGATTAGTTCCTTCTCCGAGTAGGGGGAATCTCTTGCTTCGATGGTGATCCTGAAAGTCTCCGCAGGGGAGATAACCGAGGAGAGTTCCTTTACAGCTTTGACGATGGCGTTGATTTTCGTGTCAACTACCTTGTCGACCGGGATGATTCTCATTATGAACCTCACCTTGAAGGGCTCAGATTTGACAAAATCCGTGATGAAGTTAAGGAGGGGTTTCGGGTTCTCCACATTCACTTCGATTACACCGTCATAGGCGGACCTGTCTATGGTTAGCTTTCGAATCCCTGAAAGCAGGGCAATTTCCTTGAATTCGGCCGACGCCCTGGCTTCCAGCCCCTTCGCGGAGGTGACTATGAGGTTCGTCGGCGCTTCATCTCCTCTCCGACCCCGATGGGACCGCTTCTTAAGATTGTGACCTCGGCTCCGACGACAAGTGCAACCGTGGACTCTTTTCCGACGAGCGAGCCTCCATCGAGTATCAAGTCAACTGAATCACTGAGTTGAGTCCTTGCTTCGTGCGCTGTCCGCGCAGGTGGTTGACCCGAGAGGTTCGCGCTTGTGCCCGTCAGCCACCCGCCGCAAGCAGAAATTAGCTTTAGGGAACCCTTGTGGTCAGGTACCCGTACACCGAGATTTCCGGTCCCCTGCGTGAGAATCGAGGGCAGCTGCTTCTTCAGCGGCGCTACGATAGTGAAAGGTCCTGGCCAATGGTTTCGGGCTAACTCAATTCCCCTCATACTCAATTCAACTAGCTCTGTTGCCTTCTGCCGAGAAGAGCAGAGAACAGGGACCGGCTTCGCAGTCCTGCCCTTGGCCGCGAAGAGTCGCTCGACAGCTTTCTCGTTGAAGGGGTCTGCGCCGAGGCCGTAGACGGTATCGGTCGGGTACACGACCAACCCTCCTTTCCCCACTATTCCAACAGCTTTCGCAATCGACGCTTGGCCGATCTTCATTATCGGCGCGGGCAAATGTTTCGGGTCTGCTTGACCGTGACGTTTAAAAGGTCAATTGAAATCGCGGGGGCCGAATATGTCCGAAGAGGACCAAGAACTCGACGAAGACTTGGACGAAGACCTCGACGAAGATGGATGGGAAGAGGACTCGGACGACGACGGGTTCTAAAAACCCTGACCAAGCCCGGGGCCAAACTAGAAGCCGGACCATCCTTTTAGGCACCGACGAGGGCGTCAGCGCGGTGTTCAGTTGAGGACGCTTATTGTCAACTTCAAGAATTATCCGGAGGCACTTGGGGAGGGGTCGGTCAGGCTGGCCGAAGCTGTTCAGAGGGTGGCCGAACAACTCCACGTAGAAGCGGTGGTAGCTCCGCCCATTCCGATGCTGAGCCTTGTTGCATGGAGGGTTAAGGTCCCGGTCTACAGCCAGACCTTGAGTGCCGAGTCGGGGGATAAGACAACAGGAGCGATACTAGTCGAATCAGTCAGGGCCGCTGGGGCATCAGGAACCATTCTCAACCACAGCGAATCGACCATGCCCATCGCGGAACTCAGGAAGCTTGTCCCGAAGCTTGACGCGGCCGGGATGGATGCATGCCTCTGTGCCAGGACTACGAAGGAGGCCGTGAGGCTGACCTCACTAGGGACGAAGTACCTCGCCATTGAGCCGCCGCAGCTAATCGGTTCAGGGATCGCGGTGTCCAAGGCAAGACCTGGATTGATCAGGGACACCGTATCGGAAGTTAGGAGGGCTGGATACAAGGGGAAGGTCCTTTGCGGTGCAGGAATCGTGAGCGGCGAAGATGTTGAGAAGTCGCTCGAGCTGGGGGCTGAAGGAGTGCTTGTTGCGAGCGGCGTTGTGAAGGCCGGAGACTGGGATTCGAAACTCAGGGAACTCGCCCATCCCCTTCGCTGAGAACCAGAATGGTTTGTTAAATACAACATAAAAAGGGCCCTCGATTGGCGCATTAGAGTATGCTAAATCAGATAGACCAGCCAAAACCAAGTGCCTTTGATAACGCCCTCGAGCAGCTTAGGATCGCTGCCGAGTACCTGAAGCTTGAGGATGGAATCCACCAGATGCTTTCTCACCCAAAGCGAGAGGTAACGGTTTCCCTTCCGACCAGGATGGATAGCGGCGAGACGCACGTGTTCACAGGATATAGGGTACAATATAGCGACGCGCGGGGTCCCTCCAAGGGAGGGATACGATATCACCCGAACGTGTCCTTGGACGAGGTGAAGGCCTTGGCATGTTGGATGACCTGGAAGTGCAGCATTGCTGACATTCCATTTGGAGGCGCGAAGGGGGGCGTGATCTGCAACCCGAAGGCCATGTCCCAGCACGAGTTGGAAAGGATGACACGGAGGTACACAGCGGCGATTGCCGACTTCATCGGCCCCTACAGGGACATCCCCGCCCCTGACGTGTACACCAACGCCCAGGTGATGGCTTGGATTGTTGACACTTACAGTGCGCTCAAAGGATACATGGTCCCTGAGGTGGTAACAGGGAAGCCTATCTCAATCGGAGGGTCACTCGGCAGGGACAAGGCAACTGGCAGGGGTGCGGTCTTTACAACGGTAGAGGCCGCCAAGGTGAAGAACTTGGACCTTAAGAAGACCACCTTCGCAGTCGAGGGTTTCGGAAACGCGGGCTCCAACTATGCAGAGATTCTGCAGGGCTACGGCTCAAAGCTAGTCGCTGCGAGCGATTCCAAGGGTGGAGTGATGAGCAAGACCGGCATTGACGCCGCCAAACTCATCGCCTTCAAGGAGAAAACGGGTTCGGTCGTGGGAATGGCCGGGACCCAGCCAGTCGACGACAACGGTCTGCTACAGCTCGACGTCGACGTCCTCTGCCCGGCAGCCCTCGAGAACGCCATAACCCCGGAAATCGCTAGAGGAGTGCGGGCAAAGATGATAGTTGAGTGCGCCAACGGCCCGACCACTCCTGCTGCGGACAAGATACTCGATTCCAACAGGGTGTTCTTGGTCCCAGATATTCTCGCCAACTCTGGTGGGGTCATTGTAAGCTACCTGGAGTGGGTCCAGAACCTCGACAGGATAAGCTGGCCTGAGTCTGAGGTCAACACTAAACTCGAGGACAAAATCACCGGAGCCTTCAAAGAAGTTTACAAGACCTCACAGAAGCATTCGACATCGATGAGGACGGCAGCCCTCATGGTCGGTGTCGGAAGGGTCGCCGATGCCATTAGGACTCTAGGAATATTCCCCTAGAGGCCGTTCCTACTTTTCTGACGATATCATTCGTTCGAGCTCGTGAACCAAAGGCGTGCTGCCTATGTAGGCTGGCGAGGTCTCTGAAAGTGTAGAAGGGGCGATGTCGAGGATGTCACGGCTTCCATCGCTGGCGTACCCCCCGGCCTCTTCGTTGATGTAAGCCATCGGGGCCGTCTCATAGAGCACTCTGAGCTTTCCCTGGGGCTTCTTCAGGAGCTGAGGGTAAGCGAAGATCCCTCCCCTAGAAAGGACCTGGTTGTAATCTCCGACGAACGTCCCACAATATCTGATCCTCATTCCCCTTTCCTCGAGGGAGTCTACGAACTTCCGGACTGGCGTAATCCAATCTTTCCTGAAGCCCCCGAAGCCGTAGACTTCTGGCTTGTCGGGGAGTTTCATGTTCACGCTGAGAAGCTCGAATGACATCTCTGCTCCATCCCTGGTGGCGACGAACCGGTGGACACCTTTCCCGAAAGAGAAAGTTAACGTTATCATGCTGCCGTAGGTTGCGTACAATGCACCCGCAAGGCTCCTGCCAGAAGTGGGGAGGCGTTTGGAGTAGAAACCGAAAATGCTCCCCAGTGGGTTGTTGGACTCGACGTTCGAACTCCCATCGAGTGGGTCCATGGCAACGCTGAATGCCCCCTTTCCCTCGACTGGCTCAGCCATCTCCTCGGAAGCGACCTCGCGTGCGCAGCCCGTGGCAGCAAGCGCCTCCACGAAAAGGTCGTTCGAAAAAACGTCAATGGCCTTCTGCTTGTCCCCCGAAGGATTGACTTCGGAGAGGAGGCTAGATTTGAAGGGGAGGTTGTCCCAGACAGAAACACTGGCCTTGGCTATTGCGGAAGTAAGCGAGGCAAGGTCCTCCGGCGCGTTGAGCCTTAGGAACTCTTCCAGTTTCACTTGAAACAGGGTCGGGCCATCCGTCCCCGGATTTAGACATATGGCGGTTGTGTTCGATGAGACATGAAATCTGCGGAAGACTGTTAAATAGCGAACGGCCGGGTCGGCCCATGAAGCAGGACCGCATGGCCCCGTTCTTGAAAGACGGGAAGAGCATGCTCCTAGCGTATGACCAGGGGTTAGAACACGGGCCCTCGGCAGACTTCAACGACAGAAACGTAGACCCTGCCATGATCATGGAGACCGCAGCCAAAGGTGGATTCAACGGGGTCGTCTTCCAGAAAGGAACTGCGGAGAGATTTTACGATGGGAAGGTCCCATTGATAGTGAAACTGAACGGCAAGACGAGTCTCCCAAAAGGGGAGCCGATTTCCCGGCAGGTGTGCAGCGTCGAGAGCGCCGTCTCCCTCGGGGCGAGGGGGGTTGGGTACACGATATACCTCGGGAGTGGATACGAGGCGGACATGTTTTCGGAATTTGGGAAAATCCAAGAGGAGGCGCATGAGAAGGGGCTTCCAGCCATCGCATGGATTTACCCTAGGGGAGCCGCTGTCCAGAACGATACTTCCAGCGAGATCGTGGCCTACGCTGCGAGGGCCGGGCTAGAGCTCGGGGCAGACGCAGTGAAGATCAAGTACACCGGCGATTCAAAAACGTTCTCCTGGGCAGTAAGGGCCGCTGCGGGTATCAGGGTGTTCATGAGCGGGGGACCAAAGGCGCCTACTGACGAGGACTTCCTTCGGCAGGTGAAGGGAGTTATGGATGCAGGAGCGACTGGTTTGGCTGTGGGCCGGAACGTGTGGCAGAACCAGGAGCCTTTGGAGATGGCCGAGAAACTGCGGAAGATTATTTTTGGGGACACCTGAGCCTGAAATCAGAAAGCAGAAGAGTCTCCGTCGAGAGAGATAGCCTGATTTCGGCTCGTGAACCTAATACACCGACGTCCAACCCATGATTTGACGGTAAATCCTCAAATGAGAGACTGTGAATTCCGGCTTTGGCATTTGGAAGACACACCGATTGACAGGCAGTTCGGGCTAGGGATGAAAGAGCTTGTGGATGCTGGATTGGATTTCGACAAGGTTGCCCAAGAGACGATTCGAGAGGTTGTCGGCGAAGGTCCCTTTGCAGTCCTCTTGCCGAGGATCGACGATCCAGTACAATCTCCGTCGACTTTCGTTGGGAAGCTAGCCTCAATCCTTCCGGTCTCGATTATCAGGAACTTGCTCTTACTGATTGTACGACGAGCCGTACAGAGTTTATCTTCCCCGGGGCGGTCGAGTACTTACCCCGAATTCCAATTACTCGTAAAAAAACTACTGGCATCGCCGACGACAGAACGTGCGCACGAAGGGGCACATCTTTTGCACGACCATCGAGAGGAAGATGAACTTGATCGTCTAGTCGGGCATAAGACCGACTGACTGTTGCAGACGAGCAGAAAATTAGCAAAATCAAAAAAAGCCTAATAAGTCCCCGTTGAAATCTCGTCGATTATCAACGCGCAACCCTTATGGCAATGGATTTCGATGAACTTTTGGATGAAACAGTCGCGAACACGTTGGGACAAGTTCTGGGAAACGAACCAGCCAACGCGTTGATGTTCCATATGGGCGCGAAGGCTTCTGCATCCGGAGCGAAGGCGTTCTCGGGAGCCTTGGAGCGAGTTACGGGTAGCGGCTCGGTCATCGTAGAGAAACTGATAATCAAGTCGTTGTACAGTAGGCTAGGAATGAAGTTGGATGATGACCGCGAGGTGTTCTCGTTTGAGAATTCCATACTTCGTGCTAAGAAGTTCATGACTCACGGAAGTAGGGCTTAGTGGTTCCATCTTTGGAAGGAAAGGAATTACTTGAACGACTCCTGAGCTCCGAATCGAAGGGAGAGCTTCTCATGCTTTTCCACAAGAATCCGGGCATCATCGACTCGATCGAGGGAGTCGCAAGGAGGATAGGGAAAGGGAAGGACCAGATTGAAAGCGACGTCAAAGACTTCATTGATCTCGGCCTGTTCAACACGGTCACTGCCGGGAAGATGGTCCTGATATCATTTAGCAAAGAAAAGGACAAAGAAATTCAAGATACAGTGACCCGGTACATCAAGGGAGGGCCGAAATGAGCTCTACTCGGAATGGACGAGTTCAGACGGGAATCCAAGACCTCGATAGGATGTTGCACGGAGGTTTCATGAAGGGAGATTCTGTCCTGCTAGCGGGCAGCGCAGGGACGGGGAAAACCACGATTGGTCTACAGTATCTTCTACAGGGCGTAACTCAGGGAGAGGCAGGTATCTACCTAACCTTCGAAGAGCTTCCTGACCAGCTGTACAGGGACGCGGGGAATTTTGGATGGGACCTAAGAAAGCTTGAGGAAGAAAACAAGTTGAAGGTAATCTGTACATCACCCGACGTCCTGATGGAGCCTAACGGGCTGGAAGCCATTCTGGCCTCGCCAGTCAAAGAAATGAATGCCCGAAGGATAGTCGTCGACTCCCTAAGTCATTTCAACATGTTCATGCGTCCTGAATCGCTCAGGATGCAGGTTTACAGGAACGTCATGTACTTCAAGACGAAGGGGTTGAGTTCCATACTGATTTGGGAGGCTTCTCAGTCGATTGGATCGTCATTTTCAATTTCAGAAGAAGGAATCAGCTTCCTCACAGATTGCATAGTCCTTTTGAAACTTATCGAAATCGATTCGACTTTGAGAAGAGGGGTCGTTATCATGAAGATGAGAGGGAGCCAGCACGACAATAAACTAAGAGAGTACGAAATCACCACAACAGGAGTGAAAGTTTCCGGTTCCTTCGAAAATTACGAGGGTCTCATGGGTGGCACCCCAACCAGGGCCGCTTCAGAGAAGTTTGCGGAACTCTTCAGCAAGGCCGCGAAAGGAAAGGGAAAATGAAAACATGGTCAGCGAAACAGTAGGAATCATTTACGCATACACGTTTCTCGAGCTGGCACTCGACGTG
>WNFB01004033.1_pt1 | contig 15459 bp, 12 predicted proteins | sample 5400501 | NCBI WGS metagenome assembly WNFB01 (sample SAMN13153341, study PRJNA577476) | soil metagenome | isolation source: 200 cm saprolite under Douglas fir tree site 2 hole 1 | place: USA:California | collected 2015-04-18
TGTACAGTCCTTTGACATCGCGTTGGTGACAGACTTCGATGGGGCACTTAACGTAGACCTCGACAAAATTTCCAATCTCCCTACGAGCCCATGCGCGTGCTTCCGCGTAGGGCGAGATGGCGGCAGAGATGCAGATGACCCCATTGCGTGTCAGTAAACTGCACACAAACGCGATGCGCTTGATATTCGTATCGCGGTCCTCGCGGCTGAAGCCCAATCCTTTGCTCAGGTTGGTACGAACGATATCGCCATCCAGTACCTCGACCTTTCGCCCTTGTGCTTTCAAGCGTTGCTCAATGACCTCAGAAAGGGTGCTTTTGCCCGATCCCGAAAATCCTGTAAACCATAGTGTGAATCCTGTAGTAGCCATTTTTATGCTCCTGTAAATTGAGTGGAATAAGTGTGAAGTGCAATTTGTCGTGTCCTGTTAGGACATGAGGCATGAATCTCTTCTCTCACACAATCAATATGCTCTATCAATATTGTAACGCGTGTTACCTTTCAAAGGAAAGAAAGCATGACAAATGGGCTACTTTGATGAAAAGAGCAACTGTTGTCACAAACTATGATCAAACAAGAGAATCGAGATGTGGTGCTTGCACTTCCTTCAGTAAGCTGCGTATAATTTTCTGTATAGAATGGGTCACATATCCTGGAAAGTCGAAACAAAGGAGTTTCGGAAGGAGTGAATTACGATGGCGACGGAACCTCGCATCATCAAATTTTTTGAAACCACGCTCCGTGACGGCGAACAGACGCCGGGAGTCAACTATTTTCCAGAAGAGAAACTGGCAATTGCTCAAGCCCTGGCGGATATGGGCTTTGATACCCTGGACTGCGGCTTTGGTGCATCCTCGCCAGGTGAAATGGAATGTATACGCCTCATCGCTTCGAAGGTGCGCAACGTTGAGGTCTGTTCAATCGCACGCACCAATCCCTCGGACATTGAATTGGCGTGGGAGGCGGTAAAGGATGCTGAGCATCCGGTTATTCATCCCTTTGTCAGTACCTCTGCTCTGCATCGCCAGGTAAAGTTGGGCAAGACACGCGATGAGGTGCGTGAAATGGCGCGGACAGCCGTGGCAAAGGCCCGCACCTATACAGACAACGTCGATTTTGCCCTGGAAGACTCAACCCGCACAGAGCACGACTTCATCCTGGAGGTGTGCGAGGCCGTCATAAAAGAGGGCGTGCGCTTTATCGCCATCTGTGACACTGTGGGCTTTGCCCTCCCATGGGAGTTTGGTAAACTGGTTGCTGATGTACGTCATGAGTTCCCCGGTGTTCGTATCTCTGCGCACTGCCACGATGATCTGGGCCTTGCCGTTGCCAATGCCCTGGAAGGGTTACGCAATGGTGCGGAGCGTGTTGACACCTGTATTAACGGCTTGGGTGAGCGTGCAGGCAATGCCGCGACTGAGGATGTAATTATGGCTATTCGCACTCGTTCAGTTGATCTGGGCCTGGATGTCAGGGTTGATACTACCAAGATTGTGCCAACCAGTCGGCTTGTGGCTAAGCTGTCAGGTATGCAGCCTCAGTGGACGAAATCGGTTGTTGGTCAAAATGCCTTCGCGCATGGCGGCGGCATTCACCAGGACGGGGTACTGAAAGATGCGCGTACTTATGAGATTATGACCCCCGAATCGATTGGCCTGACGGCTGCTGACCGTCGTATGCATATGGGTAAGCTCTCAGGACGTGCCGCGCTGGCTGCGCAGATGCGGGATTTAGGGTACGAGTTGGAGAAAGAGCAGTTAAATATGGCCTTTGATATGGCGAAGCTGCTGCTGGGCAAAAAGAAGGTGTTGGAGGAGATGGATATGCGCTATATCGCTGAGACGGCGATAACGACGACGACTGTGGTAGAGATCGGCAATGCCTGATCAGGTGAATAGCGTGCGGTTGGCTCTATCTGATTGGGAGCTTAGTTGCTGGGGTTAGATAGGGCCTCACGCCAGTATTGCACACTCTCGCGTAGTTCATCCAATACCATGTTATCATCAGCCTCGAAAGGATGGATCGGTTCAAGGAAGAGGAACACGTCTCCACGCATCAGCCAGGGTTTAATTGCCTGTAAAATATCATCTGCTCGTATCATGCCACGCGCGTTATAATCCCGCGTGAAAGGCCAATGGTGATCACCTGTGCGGTCTGTTTGCTGTAAATGGACGATCGGGAGGTGCGACCAGGGCTGCGCAAACCACGCGAGATAATCATCGCTGGCGGTTCCCGTATGTAAGGCGCAGGGATGCCCGACATCAAGACAAAGAACGAGTGGCACGCCACCACCCGTATCCAGGTTGGTGATCTGCTGCGCTTCCTCGATGCTGTGTCCCCACTCGCGTGTTACAGCCATGTTCTCGAATAGCAAATGAGACAACCCCTGGCGCGCGGCATAGTGTGAAAGCGCGGACAGCCGTTTCTGTAACTCATGCAGGAGGATTTGTTTGCGTTCCTGGTTCGCGGCATCCTGAACGCTGAACGCGCCGATATGGCCGCCCATACCGGACGCTCCCAGGCGGGTGGTAAAGTCGATGGCGCGCTCGAACCAGCGTGTTGCGGCGGCTCGCATGGCTGATTGTGGATGCAGTAATTGACTCCAGGAATAGGCCGCCAGCCCGGTGAATGTGCTGTGAATGGAGAGGTTATGAGCCGCAGCAAGCTCGCGGACGGCGTCAGCGTAGGGCATTGTCGCGGCCTCGTCGAGCAAAGGGTCAACCAGGTCTAAGCTAAACTGACAGCAATCCAGCCGCAGTTCGTGTTTTACGATGCGCACCCATTGTTCTGGTTCCGGCCAACGTTTGACTGCGAAACAGGTATTGATACCGAGATGCAGACGTGACATAGGGCATGCCTCCTGTGATTGTTGTTAGACACTCCCGGGTTTGCTCCAGCCCTGGAAATTTACCCGCTAACCATCTGATAACCTTTCAGTTTGCCTTTATGCAGGGTAGCCAGCACGCCATGTAGAACCCCCTCACTATAATCGCTGCCCGGGTTAATGCACACTGTACGCCCAATCTTGCACGAGGCGTGAGCTTCATGAATATGTCCATGCAGGCCCAATAATGGTTGATAGCGCTCGATAGCCGCCCGCACGGCAGTAGAACCGACGGGTTTGAAGCGCGTCTGACCCAGGCTGCTTTGCACTTTCAAGTCGGAGTTCAATTCTGGCGCATCATCCAATCCGCTCCCATACGGGGGAACATGCAGATTCATGACCAGCGCATCGGGTCGTTTTACCTGTGCCATCAGCGCATCAATGCGCTGCGCCAGTTCATCTTCGCTGCACTCGCGAGGCGTGTTCCAGGGGGTTGGATTCGACCAACCGAGGCTAATCATTTCACTGGCGTCATCGAGCTGGACGGGAGCACCTTCGGGATTGCGTACGATACGACCGGCGTCCAGCGCATCTAAAACCGCCGGTGGATCGTCGTTGCCACCCATTATATAACAACGCACTCCTGTACCGGCTAAACGTTCGTCTGCCAGCATGACCCACTCTACCAGGCGTACTTTCATCAGGCGTTCAAAGAGTGGCTCGACTTCGCCAGAGGCATAGAGCGCATCCTGCTCTCCCTCACGACAACGATAAGGATACAGTCCTTTATCGGCTGCTAGCTTCTCGAACTCCTGGACTTCGGCTTCTGAGCTCAGTTCTAGACGCTGACCACGTTCTTTCGTGGCATAGACCCCCTGCCGTGTCTCTTCAAGGAAGACAATGGCTTTCCCCAACACGTCGCCACCCATCACCAATACCTGGGCTTTGTAGAACTTCGCCGCGTTCAAAAACTTGCGAAAGCAGCGGTTGGAGCCATGCACATCGCTGGCATAGTAGATGGTAGTTGCCATCACTGCACCGTTTCTGACGCGCGTCCGGGGGTGTGCTTCCCGGCGAGAGTAACCTGCACGCCGCAGACCCGGAGTTGATCGAGCATCTCTGGTGGGGCAGAGTCGTCTGTTACCAGCGTCGTTACCATAGACGCGGGAGCTACAACGGCAGGCGCGCGGAATCCCAGTTTACTGTGATCGGCCAGCACGACGACGCGGCGCGACCGCTCCATCATCAGGCGATGCAGGGAGGCTACTTCATAGTCCAATTCAGTCACACCCACCTGGGGATCGACTCCCGCCGCACCAAGTATGCAAACATCCCCGTAAAAGCGATTGAGAGTGGCTTCAGCAATCGGGCCGGTCATCGTCAACTCATCGCCATCTAGTTTGCCGCCAAGCACAATGACGCGAATATGGCGCGAACCGAGCAAGCTAGCATGTGAGAGCGAGGCGGTGATAACCTGCAAGTGAGGGTGGGGGGGTAAAAACTGCGCAAACTGTGAAGTGGTTGTGCCTTCTCCCAGGAACAGCGTTTGTCCTGGCTCGATCATTTGTGCGGCGGAGGCACCGATCAAACGCTTTTGAGCAGCATACTGCAGGGCACGGCTGTTAAACCCCAGTTCCACGCTTTTCGTGATATGAGCCGTCGCACCGCCATATGTCTGGCGTAAGAAGCCGTCCTGTTCCAGGCGCTTGATATCGCGCCGAATCGTCATCACCGAGACCCTCAACTCATCAGCTAGCGCTAGAGCCTCAATCGATTGAAGCTTAGCCACGCGCTCCAGAATGAGCCTTCTCCGTTCACTCGCCAGCATAGATCTCTCTCCTCCACAAAACTGTCGCGACAAAATAAAACAAACTATCACATATTTTTATTGACAAAGCATGTTCTTTGCTGTATACTCTAGCTAATAAATCGTTGTCTGTCAAGTTTTATTTCTCCCCGTGGATCATCCGGCGTGTTGTATTTTACCTGGCGACAGGCTAAGGAGTAGACATGCAAACAGAGTCTTCTTCAACCTCATCCTCATCCTTTTATGTGCGGAAATCATCTGGACTTGTTCGCGAAGCATCGGTACTCGATGCGATCATTTTCAACGCGGTCTTCTCCGCGCCCGTTGGTGCTACCCTGGCCTTCGGCATTTTATACGCCCTGGGATTATTTCCCGGCGCGGACATGGTGGTAGCCTTGCTGATCGCTTTCGTGGTGAACATTCCGGTGTGCATCATGATGTCGATGATGGCATCAGCCATGCCTCGAACGGGTGGCGACTATGTATGGATCAGCCGTATCCTGCATCCTGCAGTGGCTGTGTTCAGCAATTTCTCTGCCGCGATCTCGGCCTTGATAGGCGCAGCATTCTGGGCGCGATCTTTCGCGGTACTGGCACTTGGCCCGGCACTGGCGGTACTGGGTGCGGTCACACAAAACAACGGGCTCATCAACGCGGGCAACGTGGTCAGCGGCACCGATGCAACGGGCCAGTGGTGGACATTCGGCCTGGGATTGGCCTTGATTATCATTCTGGCACTTGCTATGTCAGCCGGGACGAAGATATCGTTTCTCGTGCAAAACGTGTGCTGGATTATCGCCAGCCTGGGAACATTCCTGGCCTTTATCGCGCTGTTGATTAGCTCGAATGCCAGCTTCATCGCCAATTTCAACGCCTTCGCACAGCCATTTACACACAGCACCAATTCATTTCAGTCCATGCAGGCCGCTGCTGTGAAGACTGGCTTTGTTTTCATTGGGGGCCATCAATTCTCCTCGACGCTGCCGGTTGTCGCCATCATCATGACCTTCATGATGTGGAACTGGTGGTCGGTCTATATCGCGGGAGAACTCAAATCGGCTGGCAAACTGCGCCGCCAGCTTTCCGTCATGCTGGGCGCGCTCGTCTGGGACACACTCTTCATGATTATCGGCGTGCTGCTCCTGTATCACAGTGCGACTGAGCAATTTATCGCCAGTATCAACGCGCTGGCTGGCACGCCGGGCTATGTGCTGCCGGTGCAACCCTACTACAACCTGATAGCAAGTATTGCCGCCAACAACTCGGTCTTTGCTCTGCTCATCGCGGTTAGTTTCATCTTCTGGAACCTGCCAGCCATGTTCCCAAATACTTTTATGCCCGTGCGCACCATTTTTGCCTGGTCTTTTGACCGCATTCTCCCCAGCAGGCTTTCCGATGTGAGCGAGCGCACACATGCTCCGGTGCCGGCAATCATAGTGGCCTCGATCATCGTAGCAGGTATCCTGGCATGGTCGGTGCTCTCCAGTTCGTTTGCCACACTGCTCTCAATGGGCGTACTTGCCGGAGTGGTCACTATCCTCTCGGTGAGTGTGGCGGCAATCGCGTTCCCTTTCCGCCGCCCAGACCTTTTCAAGAACTCGCCTGCAAACGTGAGAATCGGCGGTATCCCCCTCCTGCCAATTGTTGCGGTACTCTCAATAGTGGTGATGATTGGCCTGGCATACCTGGTGCTCTCTTACCAGCAGCTTGGCATCGCCACCCCGCAATTGGGGCCACTGCCCGGCTTCATCTTTATGGGGTCGTTGATCGTGATTGGCCTGATTATCTTCTACGTAGCGCGTTTCGTGCGAGCCAGGCAGGGCATCAATCTGGATCTGATCTACAGCGAACTACCACCAGAGTAAAGCGCATGCCCTGTCACAGCCAGACGTTCTTTGCTGCGCTTGCAGGCTGTTTTCTGCAAGGGCAGTAGACGATCATATGTTATCTTTCTGGTAATCTCATGCATAGGAGGGTCCGATGTCTACTGTTAGTGATTCAAACGCCGGAGGCTCGACCTCAGTCTTTGTTCGCAATGCGACAGGCCTGGTGCGCGAACTTTCGCCCTTTGATGCTTTCAACCTGGTCTTTTCGGCTGTACTTATACCTGTCGGTATCACGCAGGTATTCTCGTTCGCGCCCACCTTCTGGCCCAATGCCAACGTGCTGGTCTCGTTTCTCCTGTCCATCCCGCTGGTCTTCTGCTTCGGTATGGTCTACCTGTACTTCACAGTGGCTATGCCGCGTTCCGGGGGAGATTACGTCTGGGTGAGCCGTATCCTGGGGCCAGGCGTTGGCTTCATTGCCAATCTCTCGCTTACCTTCGTCTTTACTACCTGGATCTCTTTCAACTTTACCACCATGATGACGCTGCTGCTGCCCAGCCTGGGCTACGTAGCAGGTTTTACATGGGCACCCAACCCGCTCACGCAATTCCTGATCGCCACCGTGCTTACTATCATCTTCGCCGGACTGATGATGCTTGGAACGAAGCGCGTCGCTCGCTACATGGCCTACAGTTTCGCGGTGGTCTGGCTTGGCATGATCATCTGGCTGATTGGGCTGGCTATTACTGGACATGATGCTTTCGTTGCCAATTTCAACGCGCAAAGTGGCACGACCATCCAACAGGTGACAAGCGCGGCGAGCAAGGCGGGCTTCTCTGCGGGAGGCGCGCTCGACTGGGCTGGCACGATTTTTGCTATGATCTACGCTTTCCAGGTCTTCACCGGCTTCCAGTGGACTGGCTACTTCGCGGGCGAGATCAAGAATGTGCACAGGACAGCAACTACATCGATCATCGGGGCTTTAGTCATCAGCGCGGTGCTGTATGTGCTGGCCTCGCTGCTGGTGTATAACACCTACGGCGTCGCGAATTTCGCCTCTATTGCTTATCTCGGCTTCAACACCTCGTCGCTGAGCTTCGCGCCTTACCTGCCGTCGCTGGTGAAATTCCTGGCGATCCCAGGCTTCCTGCAAGTGTTTGTGGCCGCCTGTTTCGTACTTTCGGTGCTGTGGTGGACTCCTACCGGCTTCTTGATCGCCACGCGTAACCTGTTTGCCTGGTCCTTTGATCGCCTGGCCCCGGGGAGTGTTGCCAACATCAATGATCGCCTGCATACGCCGGTGCTTGCCACCGTCATTGTAGCGGTCTGGGTCGAGTTCCTGAACTACATGAACATCTACCAGAATCTAGGTGCGCTGCTGCTCAATGTGATCGCGGTAATGGCGCTCGCCTTCATGCTGGTCGCGCTGGCGGCGATCGTCATGCCCTTTACGCGCCGTTCGCTCTTCGAATCGGCCCCGAAGATGGTGCAGGCGCGCATCGCTGGCGTCCCGGCGATCACGATTGTGGGTGTGATTATGCTGTTAAGCTGGGCTTTCGTACTCTACGTGGCATTCACCACGACCGCCTTCGGCCAGATAGGTGTCAAGCCTCTGATCGAGGCTTTTGCCGTCCCGATCGCGGGGGTGATATATTACGTTATTGTGCGCATAGTGCGCGCTCAACAGGGTATCCAGCTCAAGGCGGCCTTCCAGGAAATTCCGCCAGAGTAGGGCATCGCGCTTCGTATAGGGTACTGGCCGGGCTTCACCACTCTGCGGCGAAGCCCGGCCCTGAAAACCTAAATTGGTAGTGTATCAAAGTATTGGGGAGACTGAGTATGTCCAACGCCAATGAAAATGATCACCAGGATCGTTCAAATCGTTCGTTGCTGGAAACACTCTTTGGTCATTCCAAACCGGTGATTGCAATGCTGCACCTGCTGCCTCTACCCGGGCGACCGCTCTATGATAGCAAGGGGGGTATGGCAGCCATGGTAGACGCACTGCGCCGCGACCTGGATATTTTGCAGGACGGCGGCGTGGATGGCTTGCTGTTCTGTAACGAGGGGGATCGACCCTACTCCTTGCGCATTGATCGAGCTCCCATCGCGGCTATGGCAGCAGTGATCAGCGAACTGCGCCCATATATTCGCCTGCCCTATGGTGTTGATCTGCTCTGGGATCCCATGGCTGCCCTGGCTGTAGCGCAGGCAGTGCGTGCCAGTTTCGTGCGCGAGGTCTTCACAGGCGTTTATGATAGCGATATGGGCTTATGGCAGCCAGATGCTGCCGCCGCACTGGATTATCGTCGGCACATTGGCGCGGAGAATGTGCGCCTGTTCTTCAATATTGAGCCTGAGTTTGCGCGTCCCGTTTCTCCCCGCCCCATTGGCGCGCTGGCTCACAGCGTAGTAGTTTCCTCCTTGGCCGATGTCATCCTTATTTCTGGAGCGATGGCAGGCGCGGAAGCTAACCTCGATCACATTCGCGAGGCAAAGGTCGCCGTACCCAACACTCCTGTGCTGGCGAATACGGGCGTGAAGGTTGAGACCGTGCGCGCGACGCTGGCCGTAGCTGATGGTGTAATTGTTGGCACAGGACTAAAACACGATGGCTATACCTGGAACCCGGTTGATGCCGAGCGGGTGCGCCGTTTTATGGATGAGGTAAGTGCCGCACGCGAGTTCAGTGAGGCTCACGCATGACTTCCCGCTATGTGCTCGGTATCGATGTCGGTACGACCGCTTTGAAAGCCATCGCTTTAGAGCGTACACAGGGCATTGTGGCGCAGACCGAGCTATCTCACGAGTTGCTCTCTCCCCATCCTGGCTGGGCGGAAGAGGACCCCGAACGCTGGTGGATAACCACCCTGGAGGCCATACGCCGGTTGCTCTCTGTCATTCCGGCTGAGGCAGTCGAGGCCATCGGCGTCTCCGGTATGGTACCGGCCATGGTCATTCTGGACGCATCTGGCATGCCGCTGCGCCCAAGCATCCAACAAAATGATGCGCGAGCTATCACTGAAGTCGAAGAGTTACGAGCGGCTGTTGACCTGGGTGAATTTCTCAGCATTACCGGTGGTACGCCCAACCAACAAAATATCGATACCAAGTGGCGCTGGCTGCAGAGGCATGAACCAGAAGTGCTCGAACGCGCTGCGCATCTCTGCGGTTCCTATGATTTCATCGTCTACCGGCTGACGGGCCACTATTCGCTCGAGGAGAATTGGGCGGCGGAGAGCGGTTTTTACGATGTCGTGCGACATCGCTGGCACTTACCTTATATAGAACATGCTGGTATCGATGCTGCTCTATTGCCTCCAGTACATCAACCCATCGAAATCGTGGCCGGGGTGAGCGAAGAGGTAGGAGGGTTAACGGGCTTACTGGCAGGTACGCCGGTGGTAGCGGGCAGCGCCGATCATGTGGCGGCTGCCCTGGCGTCCGGGTTAACACAGAGCGGCGATATTTTGCTGAAATTTGGCGGCGCGGGCGACATTTTGTACTGTGATACTCGTCCTGATCCCGACCCGCATTTCTATTTTGACTACCACGATATTCCTGGTCTGACGCTTATCAATGGCTGCATGGCCTCCAGCGGTTCGCTGGTCAAGTGGTTTTCTAATGAACTGGCGGGTGGAATGGCTCCGCAAGTTCTGGATGGCGAGGCGCAGTCCATAGAGCCGGGAGCGGGCGGCATCATCGTACTTCCATACTTTCTTGGAGAGAAGACACCAATTTTCGACCCCGCGGCAAGAGGTGTTTTCGCGGGAGTGATGCTGCATCATACGCGAGCGCATCTCTATCGCGCCATTCTGGAAGCTGTATGTTACGGTTTCGCACATCACCTGGCGTTACTACGCCAGGCTGGCCGCCCGGTGCGCCGTGTCGTAGCAGCAGACGGGGGGAGCCGCAGTACGCTCTGGATGCAGATAGCCGCCGATGTGTTGAACCTGCCGGTGCAAGTTGTGGCAGGTGAAGCTGCATCGGCACTGGGAGCCGCCTACGTTGCGGCTATGGGCGTGGGTCTGTTTGGCGACTGGAGCGATATCGCACGTTTCATCTCGCAAGGTCCGACCTACCAGCCGCAAAGCGCGGCTGTCCCGCGTTATCGCAAAGGTTTTGCCTTGTACCGCGAACTCTATACGCGCTTGCAATCATATTTACCAGAGCTTGGTCAGCTTGACTCATAGGGAGTGCCAGTAAGGAGGAATCTGCATGTTGTTAGCAGGTTTACGCGGGTTTATTACGGGGGCAGGCAGTGGTATAGGCCGCGCCATCGCCCTTGAAATGGTGCGCGAAGGGGTTGATCTTGCCATTACCGACATCGATCTCAAGTCAGCGCAAAAGGTGGCCGGTGAGGCTCAGGCGCAGCGGACGGATGCGCGGGTGTGGGCCGCTCAACTTGATGTACGTGACGCTGCCAGTGTGACAGAACGGGTTGAGGAAGCGGCGAGCAGGATGGGAGGTCTCGAACTGGCAGTAAATAACGCAGGCGTCTCCTCAATGAAGCGCGTGGTAGACCTGACTGAAGCCGATTGGGACTTCAACATGGATATCAATGCCAAAGGTATATTTCTCTGCTGCCAGGCGGAAGTGCGCTACTTCTTGCGCCAGGGACGCCGGGATATAACCCGCAGCATCGTTAACACCGCATCAATGGCAGGGAAGAAAGCTGCGCCACTGCTGGCCCATTATTCGGCATCCAAGTTCGCCGTGATCGGTTTCACACAGGCACTGGCCCTTGAAACGGCGGCTGATGGCATTCGTGTCAATGCCGTTTGCCCCGGCTATGTGCGTACCTCGATGCAGGAACGTGAAGTCGTCTGGGAGGCCGATCTCAGAGGCATCACCCCCGAAGAAGTACGCCAGGATTACTTGCGCGCTATCCCCCTGGGCAGACTGGAAGAACCAGAAGATGTGGCGCGCGTGGTGGTTTTTCTGCTCAGCGACCGCGCCGCCTACATGATAGGGCAAGCCATTAATGTCACCGGCGGATCAATCATGTTCTAAGGTTCGCATACGGGCTTTTTCCCCTGGATAGGAGCGTCAATGAGTCACCGCACAACCATCTTTTTCGCAAGCGATATACATGGCTCGGAGCGCTGTTTTATCAAGTTCATTAATACCGCCAAATTCTTTCAGGCCAACGTCTTGATTCTCGGCGGCGACATCACCGGTAAAGCGCTGGTGCCAATTGTACGCAAGACGGGTACTGCCACCTATACGGCAAAGTTCCTTGGACAAGATGCCACACTCGAGTCGGAAGAGGACATCGCCGCTTTTGAACGCCAGGTGCGCCATGGTGGAGCGTATCCCTTTCGCACTATGCGGGATGAATTGATCGCTATGGAGTCTGATCGCGGACTGGTTGATAAACTCTTCACGCGCCTGATGGTCGAGAGCGTGCAGCGCTGGTGCGAAATCGCGGAGGAACGCTTGCGTGGGAGCGGTGTGCGCTGCTTTATCGACGCGGGCAACGACGATGAGCCGGAGGTCGTCGAGGTGCTGAAGCAGGCTTCGTATGTCGAGATGCCCGAAGGCCGCGTGGTGATGATCGATGATGAACACGAAATGGTCAGTTCAGGTTTTGCTAACACCACGCCCTGGCACGCGCCGCGTGACATCCCGGAAGAAGAGCTGGCAGCTTTTATCGATATGATGGCAGGCCAACTGCGAGCACCGGAGCGCGCCGTTTTCAATATACATGTGCCTCCCTTTGCCTCTGGACTGGATATCGCCCCACTGTTGACCGATGACCTGAAACCGGTCGTGGTTGGAGGTGAAATCGCCACCGGGCCGGTTGGCAGCAGGTCGGTGCGAGCCGCTATCGAACGCTACCAGCCCCTGGTTTCGCTGCATGGGCATATCCACGAATCGCGCGCCGTCAATAAGATTGGACGCACCACCAGTATCAATCCTGGCAGCGAATATGGTGATGGCAACCTGCGCGGTGCGCTGGTCAACCTGAAGGGCAATAAGCTGTTAAGCTATCAACTGGTGAACGGATAGGGGTTTAGGGTGTTGAGAGGAAATGGTCCTAACTGAGGCGATCCTGGAGTTCCCAGGCATGATCGAGCGCATGCCAGGCAGAGCGGCGCAGGGCAAATCGCGGCGTCCAGTCAAATCCATAGCGGCGATGAGGGGTAGTTTGCTCTCCAGGAGCAATCGCACGAAGTCGCAGGAGCAGCTGTTCGCGCACCCCGGTTTCCTGCTCTGCCAGACGATGCCGGTCTACCGGTCGAGCCGCTGGTCCAAATGCCGTCAAATGCATAAGATCTGTCTCCACCAGGTGCAATCGCATCGCCAGAGGCGAACGCCCTCGCTGCGGTTTGACATCCTGCAACGAGGCTGGAATCGCCTGCAGCACTTCATCAAACGTCGCCCAGCAGGCTTGAAGCAGTTTGACACACCGCTCGATCTCCTCTTCTTGCCAGGGCTGCGTGTCGAAAGCGCTGAGGACGCCTGGGGCTCCATAATCGGTCACAGCGGTTCCAGTGACACGGTCGACGACGGTGAAATCAGCAATCGAGGTTGGAAGGGAAAAGGACATTCCTGCCTGGGCCACTACGAGCCCGTAGCGAGCGCTGCTAGCGACCAACTCCTTGAGTGCGGCCTGTTCTTCTTTCTCCGCTCGCAGCCATCCAATCCAGTCTTGCACCTGGGCAAAGGTGCGGCGTTTTGGTCCACGCTCAATAGCGACAGCAAACATCTGGGGTATTTACCTCCTCCTGAACACGCTGGTGAGAACTCCATAGGACTCTGGTGAATTAGCTCGTCGTTCCTTGCTCGCTCATATTTCCTATATTATACCGTATTATCTAGCCTTATACCGTATTATCTAGCCCCTGCGCGGTTTTGTGCAACTGGATATTTTAAAGTTCTATATTTAGGATTATAAATGGTTCATTTGCCTGCTCCCATACCTGGATAGAGGAAAAAAGCTGTGTTTTATGAAAGTAAGAATATTCAAAGGCGAGGCGCAGCCATTTTTCAACCAACTCTGGGTTTGCAGTTTGTGCGCTGTGCTTTCCTATGGTTCTTTGCAGTCCTACTGCCAAGATGTAAGCCAGATCATGACCGCAGCAAACATACCAGGGGTCGTGAATATCGCTTTTAAGTTGGCCCATACTTTTTTCAGTATCATGTTCCCTGATGGCACGCTTCCGTGAATTGTCTATTTCAGTGTTATATGATCTCTCTTTCACTGCCTTGACCAGCTTCAGAACATCTATAGTTAATTCGCCCTTATTGACGAATTTATTGAAATCCAAACCTTCAAAGCTCAGAGATAGGCCTTCTCGCAGTGAAACCCATCGTAAGTAGCCAATAGGTGTACCACATTCAATCAATGTGGTACGAATATTTTTGCCATATGTCTGCTTAAAGGTAGCAATTTTGTCTGTAGATCCAAACTCAGAAAGGACTTTTTCAAGGGCAGAGGATTTGATAATCATCGTCTCAAGGTCATGCGTATCGGTGAACAACAAGTTCTGAGTAGCGGGGAACTTTTCTTCAAGCATATCGAAATCCGCATCCACGATAGCAAGTACGCCAGGGAATGTGTCTTTCTCCAGTAGTAATAGCACTTCTTTTACGTTGTCTCTACCAACTGCAACCGTTATCTCGCATTTATTAGTATCAATATATGTTTCATACAGTTTTGATGTTATTTCTTGCACATCTTTTAGAAACTGCTCCTGCCATACTACATGTAAGGACAACTCAGGTTCATCAATGAGGATAAGCGAACCGGGAGTAGGTTTGAACAATAGCTCGTAGAAAAGTACGAGTTCTTGTTGCTCACCGGAGGATAGATCTGTGGCTGATAGAGTATCATCTTCATCAGTTATAAATACAAAGCCCTGTTCCCTTCTGATTGTCATTACCTTATACAAGAAGCGTTTGTTAATGATTCTTGTCAGCAGGTCGATCTTATCAGCAATTTCATCGAAGACTCCCAGCTTCTTATCTGTATCTTCAATGTAGACTGATAACATAATTTTCTTGCTGTCATCTATTTGATCGCCCATCTGAAAAGCATCGCTATTATCCTGATCTATTAGACCAGCCGTCATAAGGCGTGAACGTTTCTTCTCCAGTTCGGCCAACTTCCTGCGAAGCTCATTTTCTGTTATGTTACTTTGTGCAACAGTTGGACCGAATGCTCGTGCCGGAAAAGTTCTATCAAGTGTTTGATTTAAGGTTGCTGATTCTGCAATCTTTTTCTCGATAGTTGCTGCCAGCTCTTTCGAGTATACTGTGACTGTGGGCATCATGCCTGGTTGCCTCTCGTATTCACGGCGCTTACTGAACTCTATTGGATTGAGCAACCTCTGCGCTTCAATGAGGCGAACAGAGATAGAACTTCTTATATCTTTCAACCGATCAGGTTGTCCCTCCAATAACTCCTCAGCTGGCAAACGATCACCAAAACGTTCTACAATATCCTCCATCGAAAGAATTTCCCCTGTGGGAAGATAACGCCAAATTTCAAGTCCTTCTCGTTCCAGAGGTAGAGATATCTGTAGCTCCCTTATGAAGGCTGGTCGATTTCGTGGAAAGGGGATTTTCAACGGCCATGCAAATGGGTGTTTCTCGACACTACGATCATTTATATGAAAGATAATCTTTTGGAGTGCGGAACTTTCTTTTTCTGCTTCTGCCTCCTCAGTGGGAGCATGATAAGATTTAGTTACCCAAAAAGCCGTATCATCATCAAAATCTATACGGAACTCGTCAAATGGTATTTTTCGTAGCACAGAACTGTTTTGACAGAAGAGAGCGTTCAACAACCTGAGTATAGCAGTCTTCCCGAAACCATTCGGACCGTGAATGATGGTTATCCGATTTTCCATATTGAGAGGAATCTGATAATTAAACCTACCAAAAAGGTTGGTAACTGAAATCTTTTTTATTCTTTTCATATGCTTAGCCGCCTTTGGTATTTCCACCCTTTTACAGCTCTTCTTAGCAATTATCTTCTCAGTATGGATACATCT
>WNFB01004234.1_pt1 | contig 15459 bp, 4 predicted proteins | sample 5400501 | NCBI WGS metagenome assembly WNFB01 (sample SAMN13153341, study PRJNA577476) | soil metagenome | isolation source: 200 cm saprolite under Douglas fir tree site 2 hole 1 | place: USA:California | collected 2015-04-18
CGACCCGCGTCCGCGCCGCCTCGGATGTCATCCCCTGCTCGCGGGCGAACGCCCCGAGCGGCCGCGCCTGGCGCGGCAGGCCGCGCCCTCCGGGGAACCGTCCGCCGTCCCCCAGGCCGAACCAGGCGATCGCGGGCGCGGCGTCGGAGGGGCCGAGGGCCTTTCGGACCTCCTCCGGCGTCCAGAGATAGTACCGGCCCTCCTCCCCTTCGCTGTCGGCATCGAGAGACGCGCAGAACCCTCCCCGGGGGTCGGTCATCTCGCGGGCCGCCCAGGCCAGGGTCTCCTCGGCCACCCGCCGGAAGTCGTCGCGCCCGGTGCGCTTCCAGGCCTCGAGGTAGAGCGGGACCAGGAGGGCGTTGTCGTAGAGCATCTTCTCGAAGTGCGGCACGAGCCAGGCGGCGTCGGTGGCATAGCGGTGGAAGCCGCCGCCGATCTGATCGTAGAGGCCGCCGCGCGCCATCGCCTCGAGCGTCCGGACGACGAGATCGAGCGCCCCGGCCTCGCCCCGCCGATCCGCCTCCAGCAGCAGGCGGAGCGCGCCGTGGGGCGGGAACTTTGGCGCGCGGCCGAACCCGCCGTTCGTCCGGTCGAAGGTCGACCCGAGTCGCGCCACCGCGTCGCGCAGCGAGCCGCGCGCCCCGCCCGCCTCGCGCGCCGCGCCACCCGCCTGCGATTCCCCCGGGTCGATCGCCGGCCGCGCCACGGGCAGGGCACGCGCCTGCTCCAGCGCCTCGCGCACCTTGTCGGCCGAGGCCAGGACCTCGGGGCGGCGGTGGGTCCAGGCGTCGTCGATCGCCAGGAGCATCTGCCGGAAGCGGTCCTTCGGCAGGTAGGTTCCCCCGTAGAACGGCTTCCGGTCGGGAGTCAGGAAGACCGACAGCGGCCAGCCTCCCGACCCGTTCATCGCCAGGACCGCCGTCATGTACAGGTCGTCCAGATCGGGCCGCTCCTCGCGATCGACCTTGATGGGGACGAAGCGCTCGTTCAGGATCCGGGCGATCCCCTCGTCCGAGAACGCCTCCCTCGCCATGACGTGGCACCAGTGGCAGGCGGAGTAGCCGATCGACAGGAAGATCGGCCTCCCCTCCCGGCGCGCGCGCTCGAGCGCCTCCTCGCCCCACGGGTACCAGTCGACCGGGTTGTCGAGATGCTCGAGGAGATAGGGGCTCGACTGGCCGAGGAGATGGTTCGGCCGCCTCCCGACGCTTGGCTCCGCGGCGGCGCGCGCCGCGGCGCCATCGACCGGCGGCGCGGCGGCCAGTGACAGGGCGACCGCGGCGGCGCGCATGAGGAACAAGGTGCGGGTCATGGCCGGATCATTCTACCGTAGGAGGACGCCGCCGACCCGAAGGTTGCCCGCATCTCGAGGCGGCGCACTCGCCCGCGGCCTCGTGCGTTACGATTTCGAAACCTCCGCCACGCCGTACGTAGCTATAACTACGTGCGTTTCCTTGACTTCCCCTCGTACACAAATGAAGTTGACGCAGGGTCAGCATGACCCTGGATGCGGTGCTTCATGAGCGTGCGCGGAGAAGATCCGGCCGGATCGCGGATCCTCGTCGTCGATGACGAGGAGACCATCAGGCACATCCTCGCCAACGTCCTGCAGGAGAACGGCTGCCAGACGCGCGAGGCGGCTTCCGCCGAGGAAGCGCTGGACCTGCTGCCCGGCTTTGCCCCCGCCGTGGCGCTGCTCGACATCGTGCTCCCCGGAAAGAACGGGCTCGATCTCATGGGCGACATCAAGAGGATGCTGCCCGACACGGAGGTCGTGATGATGACGAGCCACGCGTCCCCCGAGAGCGCGCTGCGCGCCATCAAAGAGGGAGCCTACGACTACCTTCGGAAGCCGTTCGAGGATCTCGACGAGATCTGGATCACCGTGCAGAGGGCCCTCGAGAGGAGGGCGCTCACGCTGAAGAACCGGGCCCTCCTGCGGCAGCAGGAGGAGCGCAGCGCGGCGCTGTCCGCGAACGTCGCGCTGGCGGCGCCTCCGGCCGCCGGCGGCGAGGTCCGTTCCTACGCCGAGCTGCTCGAATTCTTCCTGGACATGGTCACCCGGGAGATGAACGTCACGAGCGCCTTCCTCATGCTCGTCGACGAGCCGACCGGGACCCTGAAGGTCGCCGCCTCCCGGGGGCTGGCGGCCGGTGAGCCGGAGGCCGCTGCGGTGAAGCTGGGCGAGGGGATCCCGGGCTCCGTCGCGGCCAGCGGCGAGCCCTTTCTGGCTTTCCCTCCCCGGGCGAGAAGGGGATCGCGACGCGGTGCCGCCCAGCGCCCGCCGGATGGCCCCTCCGCTTCGCCGATCGCTCTCGCTGTCGCCGTCAAGACGGACCGGAAGGTCCTCGGGGTCTTCTGTCTCGGCCGGCGGAAGAGCGGCAAGGCTTTCGATGCCGGCGACGCCGCCCATCTGACGGCGCTCGGCAGCCAGCTCGCGGCGGCCATCGAGGGCGCGCAGCGGGTGGACCAGCTCCAGAAGGCCTACGAATCACTGAAGGCCGCCCAGGCTCAGCTGGTGTTCTCGGAGAGACTCAAGGCGATCGGCCACATGGCCGCCGGCGTGGCGCACGACTTCAACAACGCCTTGAGCGTCATCCTGGCCAGGGCGCAGCTGATGCGCAAGAACCTCGACAAGGAGCAGCCGGACAAGGCGAAGCTGCACTCGGACCTCGCGACCATCATCAAGACGTCTCTCAAGGGGGCGCAGACCATCCGGCGCATCCAGGACTACACGCGGACCCGCACGGACACCCCGCAGGCTCCCGTGGACCTCAACGCCGCGATCAGGGACGCCGTCGAGATCTCCCGGTCTAAGTGGAAGGACGAAGCCGAGGCGCGCGGCAAGCGGATCGATATCCAGACCGACCTCTCCGGAGTGCCCAACGTCACCGGGGACGCGGTGGTGGTCGAGGTGTCGGACACGGGGTCCGGCATGGACGAAGCGACCAGGGACCGGCTCTTCGAGCCCTTCTTCACCACCAAGGATGACGGCCAGGGCCTCGGCACGAGCATCGTCTTCAGCATCATCCAACGGCACCGCGGGGAGATCGTGGTCAACAGCAGGCCTGGTCAGGGGACCACCTTCACGATCACCCTGCCGCCCCACGTGTCCCGACAGGGCGGCGGCGGGAGCGCCCGGATGACGCACCAGGGACCGGCCCGAACCGCGCGCGTTCTCCTGGTCGACGACGAGGATCCGGTGCGGGACGCCCACGCGGACGGCCTCCGCGCGGAGGGCCACGAGGTGGTGGCCGCCTCCCGCGGCGAGGAGGCCCTGGCCCTCCTGGCCGGGGGGGCCTTCGATCTGGTCATCACCGACCTGAGCATGGCCGGGATGTCGGGGTTCGATGTCGCCCTGGGGGTGAAGAAGATCCGACCGGCGGTCCCGGTGATTCTGTTGACCGGCTGGGCGCTCAGCCAGTCGGAGGAGCGCACCAGGGCGGCGGGGGTCGATCGCGTCCTCGTCAAGCCGTGCCCGCTGGAAGACCTATGCAGCGCCGTCCAGGAGCTTCTTGGGATGCCCGCGAGGGCGTGAACGGTGCGCGGGTCCCGTGAGCGATCGCCGGGCCGCCCGTACCATCCTCGTCGTCCTGGCCCTCCTGGCGGCGCCGGTCCTCTCCCCGGCGGTCCGGGCGGCGACGTTCACGGTGGACACGACGCTCGACGTCGTCGATGCCAACCCCGGTGATGGAGTCTGTGCGACCGCGGCGGGCACCTGCTCGCTGCGCGCCGCCGTCCAGGAAAGCAGGGCCCTGCTCGGAGCCGACACGATCATCCTGCCATCCGGCATCTACACGCTGACGATCGCGGGCTCTTCCAACAACTCCACCACTTCGGGCGACCTGGATATCTCCGAGGATCTGACGATCATCGGCGCCGGAGCGCGGACGACCATCATCGACGGCAACCGCATCGACCGCGTGTTCGATGTCCGCAATCCGGTCCCGGTCGCCATCTCAGGCGTGACGATCCGCAACGGCGCCGCGCCCGGCACGAGCGACGGCGGGGGGATCGCCACGGTGAACGGTCCCCTCACGCTGACCGACGTCGCCTTCGTCAACAACTCGTGCGGCGGGAGCGGGGGGGCCATCTTCGTCGCCGGAGGCTCCACCGTCCTGAACCACGTCGTCCTCAGCGGCAACTCCGCGAATGCCGGAGGCGGGATCGCCATGCAGGCCGGCACGCTCTCCCTCACTAACGTCACCCTCGGCGGCAACACCGCCGCCACCCAGGGCGGGGGTCTCGACGTGATGACGGTCACCGCGATCCTGACCAACGTCACGATCGCGGGCAACTCGGCGGGCTCGGGGGGCGGCGTGTTCAGAATGAGCGGGACCGTCACCCTGAAGAACACGATCGTGGCGGACAACGCGCCGGGAGGGAACTGCAACGCCCCCGTCACGTCGGCGGGCAACAACCTCGACAGCGGCAACGCCTGCGGCCTGGCCGCGGCGGGAGACCTTGTCAACGCGAGCCCGTCCCTCGGACCCCTCCAGAACAACGGCGGCGCGACGGACACGATGGCCCTCCCGGCCGGCAGCCTCGCCATCGACTCCGGGAGCAACGCGGGGTGTCCGGCGGACGACCAGCGCGGGGTCGCACGGCCGTTCGACGGCAACGGCGACGGCACGCCCGTCTGCGACATCGGGGCTTACGAGTATCAAGGCCCTTCTCCGCCTTCGGCGGATCTGTCGCTCACGATGACCGTGGACAACGCCACGCCCAGCGTCGGCGGCACGATCACCTTCACCCTGACGGTCGCGAATGCGGGGCCCGGCGACGCCACCGGCGTCGTCGTGGCCGATCTGCTGCCCGCCGGCTACACCTTCGCCGGCGATTCGGGAAGCGGCACCTACAACAGCGGCACCGGCACCTGGACGGTGGGGACCGTGAGCGCCGGCGGCTCGGCCTCCCACACCATCTCGGTCGTCGTCAAGCCCACGGGTCCGTACACGAACGCCGCGCAGATCACCGCGTCCAACCAGACCGACCCCGACTCGACGCCCGGCAACGGCATCGGCAACGGCGAGGACGACGAGGCATCGGTCGCGGTCACGCCCGTCGGCACGGCCGATCTGTCGCTCACCAAGTCCGTGGACCAGCCGACGCCGAACGTCGGAGGCACCGTGGTGTTCACCGTCACCGTCGGCAACGCCGGCCCGAGCGCCGCCACCGGCGTCGCCGCGACCGACCTGCTGCCCTCTGGCTACACCTACGCCGGCGATGACAGCGCGGGCAGCGGCACGACCTACGCCGCCGGCTCGGGGCTGTGGAGCATCGGCTCGCTGGCCGCCGGGGCCTCCATCGCCCTCAAAATCAGCGCCACCGTCAATGCCACGGGCTCCTACACGAACGGCGCGCAGATCACCGCGTCCGATCAGATCGACCCCGACTCGACGCCCAACAACGGCGTCGGCAACGGCGAGGACGACCAGGCCAGCCAGGCGACGGCACCGCTCGCGGTCGACGCCGTCGTCCTGTCCAAGACCGCGACCCGGCGCGAGGTGACGGTCGGCGGGCTGGCGGACTACCTCCTCACGGTGGAGAACATCTCGGGCGGCGGGCTGGCCTCCGTAAGCGTCAGCGACCAGATCCCGCCGGGGTTCAAGATGGCGCCCGGGACGGCGCGGCTCGTACGGGCGGGGCCCGACGGGCGGATCGGAACCGCCGACGACCTCGTGTCCGCGCTGGCGGAGAGCGGCGCGCGGCCGGTCCTCCTCGGCCCGTTCGATCTGACGGCCGGCGAGAGCGTGGCGATCCGCTACGTTCTGCGCGTCGGCAGCGGTGTCTTCCCCGGCGAGCACGACAACCGGGCGACGCCCTTCCAGGGCGCGCTCCAGGTCGGCAACAGCGCCAGCGCCAGCGTCGAGGTCCGCCAGGACCCCGTCTTCGACCTCTCGACGATCATCGGGAAGGTGTTCCGCGACGACGACCGGAACGGCTGGCAGGACCCCGGCGAGACGGGAATACCGGGCGCCATGGTGGCCCTCGACGACGGGACCTACGCCGTGACGGACGGCCAGGGACGCTACCACTTCCCGGCGGTGAAGCCGGGACAGCGCATGGTGAAGATCAACCGGCACAGCCTGCCGCCGGGCGCGGAGATCGTCACGGACGAGAGCCGCGTCCTCTGGGTCTCTCCCGGGCTGATCGCCCGCGCCGACTTCGGCGTCGTCCCGAGGTCGGAGAGCGAGTCGATCGGCAAGCCTGCGCGACCCGGACTCGCGGTCACGGGAGAGGCCCAGGAAGGCCCCATCGACGTGCGCGGGAGCGCCGAGGCCCTCTCGGCTCTCGTCAACGGCCGGCGGGTCGATTTCCCGTCGAGCGACGTGCAGCTCATGGTCCGGGGCGTGGACGACACGGTGGAGATCGGCGCGTCCGGTCCGGAGGCGCCGATCGCGTTCGAAATCCAGGCCGCCGGCAGGTCGGCGGTCCGCGGCTGGACCCTGACGATCCAGGACGAGCAGGGGGCGGCGTTCCGCGTCTTCCACGGAGATCGCGCGCCGCCCAGGAGGATCGCCTGGGATGGCCGGTCGGGCACGGGGGAGCTGGCCGGCGCCGGCGGCATCTACCAGTACCAGATCGAGCTGCAGTACGCCGACGGCTCGCGCAGTGCCTCCGCCCGCCGCGTCCTGGGCGTCAACCGCAGCCGGCGGATCTCCCTGAGGCTGACGGGCGACGCCTTCGTCTCCGGGAAGGCCGACCTGAGCGACAAGGCGAAGCGGGCCCTCGATGACGCGTCCGCGACGCTCCGGGACCTGGGAGACGAGAAGGTCGTAATCGAGGGACACACCGATTCTCTCGGCCCACCCGAGCTCAACCGCGATCTGTCGCGGCGCCGGGCGGAGGCCGCCGCCGCGTACCTCCACGAGACCCTCGGCGTCCCCGCGGATCGGATCGTCACCGCCTGGTACGGGTCGGAGCGGCCGATCGCTCCCAACGGGACGCCGGAGGGACGCGCCACGAACCGGCGGGTCGAGATCGTCATCGAGGCGAAGAAGGTGACGCGCGCCAGGCTGCACGATCACTACCGGGCGGAGCCCGCGGCGGCGGTCAACGGCAGGCCGGTCGAGGTCGAGCGGGACGGCCGGTTCGCGACGAAGGTCCCCCCCGAAGGCGCCGATCGGGTGAAGGTGACCCTGTCGGACGAAGAGGGCCGGGCCGTCGAGGCGGCCGTGCCGCTCCCCCGTCTGACGATCGCCTCGCCCCTCGGACGGCACGTCCTCCCGTTCGGGGAGTCCGATGAGATCTGCCGGGTCGAGCCCCGTCCCGCGGCGGGCTTGAAGGGGTCCCCGATCGCCGCCGTGTGCCGGCTGCGCGGCTCGACCGAGGCGGGGAATCTCGTGGAGTTCAATGGCGCCCCGCTCAGGGTGGCCGCCGACGGGACGTTCTCCAGCGACCTGAAGCTCCCTCCGGGCGACAGCGTCTTCGGCCTCCTTGTCCGGGATCGCGCCGGCCACACGCGCATCGCCGGCCTCGAGGTCAAGGTGACCGACCGGGACGACTCCGGCCTGGTCGTGATCGGCGAGCAGGCGATCCCGCATCTCTCGATCGAGCTCCCGCCGGCCGATGCCACCCTGACGTCCACGACTCTCGGGATCACGGGCCGGACCGATCCGGGAGATCGGGTTGCGGTCAACGGACAGGGACTCGAGGTCGGGCCCGACGGCGCCTTCGGCGGGGGCGTCGAGCTGCCGCAGGGCACGAGCCGGCTGATCGTGGAGGTGACCGATCGGGAGGGGCGCGTCGGCCGGATCGAGCGCGACGTCCGGGTCGGTCCGCCGCCCCTCTTCCTGATGGCCCTCGCGGACGGAGCGATCGGCCGGCTGAAAGGCGACGGCTTCGTCGAGGCCGCCGGACTCGGGGGGGGCGACCGGCTGTTCACCGAGGGGCGGCTGGCCCTGTACCTCAAGGGGACCGTGGCCGGGAAGTATCTGATCGCCGCGGGGTTCGACAGCGACCGGGGCAAGGCGAGCTCCATTTTCGGGGATCGCGACGCGGACGAGACCCGCCGCCTGCTCACCAATCTCGATCCGGACAAGTTCTATCCGATTTACGGCGATGCGGGCACCGTGGTCTACGACGTCCAGAGCCAGGGGAAGCTGTATCTCTCGCTGGAGGGGGACGCGATCCGGGCGGTGTACGGGAACTATCCACTCTCCCTGAACGACACCGAGCTCGCGGCCTACCGGCGCACCCTCCACGGAGGGAGGCTCGCGTACCAGTCGGTCTCGCGGACGCAGTACGGGGAGCCCGACACGCGGGTCGTCCTGTTCGAGGCGGAGGGACGGCAGACCCACTTCCACGACGAGCTGCGCGCGACGGGCGGCTCGCTCTATTACCTGAGCCAGCAGAACGTCGTCGAAGGAAGCGAGGAGATCACGCTCGTCGTGCGGGACAGGAACACGGGCCTCGTCCTCAGCCGCGATCGCCAGAAGCAGAACGTCGATTACACCATCAAGTACGAGGAGGGGCGGCTGACGTTCCACGGTGCGATCGGGAGCGTCACACCGAGCGGCTCGCTCGTGAGCGCGCAACCGCTGGCGGGCCACCCGGTCTTCATCCAGGTGGACTACGAGGCCGTCCCGAACGGCTTCGACAGGACCTCCTACGGGGCGCGGGCCCGGCGCCAGCTGGGGGATCACGTGGCCGTCGGCGCGACCTACGTCGACGACCGCCAGGGCGCCGCGCCGTACGAGCTGAAGGGCGTGGACGCCGAGGTCCGCCTCGGGGGCGACTCACGGATCACGGCGGAGTACGCGGAGAGCGACGGCGCGGACTCGGTGACGTTCGTCAGCGAGGACGGCGGCCTGTCCTTCACCTCCGTCCCGACGACCGGCCTGGAGGGGGGATCGGCCGTCAAGGCGGCGGCCGACCTCGACGTCGGCGAGTGGTTCGGCCGCCCCGGCGTGCTCCGCCTGCGCGGGTACGTCAAGAACCTCGACCCCGGATTCTTCTCGAACGGCAACGCCGCGGAGCAGGGGACGGACAAGGCCGGCGTTCAGGCCGATTGGAAGATCGGCGACGCGGACACCGTGCACCTCCGGCGCGACGGGGAGGACCGCACCGGGACGGTCCCGCCCGGCGCGGCCGCCCGGACGACGCTCTCCTCCGCGCAGTGGGACCACCGGAAGGAGCGCTGGGGGCTCGGCACGGAGCTGCTCGAGAACGAGCAGCGCAACGCCGCCGGGGATCCGCTGGCGCTCTCCCGGCTGGGGGCGGCGCGCTTCTGGGCGAAGCTGACCGAGAGGTTCCTCGTCCGGCTGGGGCGGCAGGAGACTCTCGAAGGGGCCGCGAATGATCAGACGACGCTCGATCTCGAATACCGGGTGATGCGGTCGCTCGCGCTGACGGCCCGCGGCGCCGAGGGGTCGCTCGGAAGAGCGACCGAGGCAGGCGCGGTGCTGACCGTCGGCGGAGCCAGGGCCTACGTGACCGAGCGGGCGATCGATGATCGGGCGGGCGATCGGACGGCGACGGTGGTCGGGGCGCGGGCGCCGATCGGGCCCGACAGCACGGTCTACACCGAGTACCAGTGGGAGGAGGGCGACGCCGGCGCGCGCAGGGTGTCGCTGCTCGGGGTGCAGCGCCAGTGGGAGATCGGCCCGGGCTTCCGCTTCGTCGTGAGCGGGGAGACGGCGGACGTCGCGGGCGGCACGCTCATCAGCAAGCGCTCCGCCGGGACGGTCGGCCTGTCCTACTCCAACGACCTCTGCCTGACGGCCGTGACGCGCCAGCAGGTCCGCTTCGAGAGCGGGGCCGCGTCCCGGGAGCAGTGGCTGAGCTTCACCCAGATCGACTACCGCCTGAACCCCTCGATCACCCTCCTGGGGAAGTTCCGGTACAGCCGCACCTCCGACCGCGACACCGGCGAGGTCGAGGCCCGCCTCGAGGAGCGCGGCGTCGGCTTCGCCTACCGCCCGGTCGCCCACGACCGCTTCAACGCCGTGACGCGCTACACCCGCGTGCTCGACCTGCGGCCGCTCCCGGGCGGTTCCCCGGAGGCCTCCGAGAGGATCCTCGACGTGATCGCCGTGGACACGGCCTACGCGCTCAGCCGGCGTCTCGAGTGGCTCTCCAAGCTCGCGTACCGGAGCCAGGAGGAGCGGAGCGAGGCCGTCCCGAGCGTCATCTCCCGCGCCGTCCTCGCCATCCAGCGCCTCAACTTCGGGGTTTGGAAGCCGATCGCGCTGGGGATCGAGTACCGGGTGCTGGACCAGAGGGACACGGCCGACCGACGGCAGGGATGGCTGACCGAGATCCTGTGGGGCCTGCACAAGAACTTCCGGATCGGCGGCGGCTTCAACTTCACCGACTTCTCCGACGACCTCTCCGCGGCGAACAACTATCGGGTCACCGGGTGGTTCCTCCGGGTCCAGGGAAGATATTGAGCCGCATGGTCGGGAGAGTCGTCCGCTTCCTCGTCGCGTGGGGCGCCGAGATCCTGCTCGCGGTCGGCCTCGTGCTCTCGTTCTTCCTCGTCTTCATGTGGATCCTCGGCCGCAGCGTCCCGCGCGGCACCAGCCTCCTCGATCTCATGCGATCCGGCGACAGCCGCGGCGAGGAGACCTCGGGGGGCCCGGGGCAGATCGACTCCGGAACGGGCGGGTCCGGCGACGATGCGCGGGAGGCGGTCGCGCGTCTCTCACGCATCCACCGGGACGTCAAGGACAAGGCCGCCGCCGCCATCGCCTGGACGGCTTCGCGCGAGGGCATGAGCCTCGGCGACTACCACGCGGTCCAGACCTTCGACCGCTCCGGCGCCACGATCACCTTCAGCGAGTCGGGCGAGATGACTCTCGGGGAGAACACTCTGGTCGTCCTGAAGAGGTCGGAGCCCCTGACCTCACGGAACCGCAGGCTGGCCTCCCTGATCGTGGTCGGCGGCGAGCTGCACGGGACGATCGCGTCCTCCCGGGACGCTCCGGTGAGCATGGAAATCGTGGCGGCCTCGAAATCGGTGCGCGTCCTCTCGGGCGCCGGCCCCTTGGCGCCGGCCGAATTCTCGGTGCGGGTGGACGAGGGCGCCTCGTCCACCGTCACCGTGTTCAAGGGCAGCGCCGAGGTCAGCTCGGAGCAGGGCACGCTGATCGTGGCGCCGAACCAGGCGGTCACGGTCGATCGGACCGGATCGCTCGGAGCACCCCGGGAGATCCCGCCGCCTCCCGTGCTTCTCGAGCCGGAGCAGGGAGCCCGCCTCACCTTCCGCGCCTCCCGGTCGCGGATGCACTTCGCGTGGTCGGGTGCCGGAGAGAACGACCTCTACGCTCTCGCGGTCGCGCGCGATCCGGAGTTCCGCGACGTGGTCGACAGCGAGCTCCTCCTGACGCCGGAGTTCATCCTGGGCAACCTGAGGGCGGGGACCTACTACTGGCGGGTCGGCACCCGGCGCGGTGACCTGGAGGGTCCGTACGGCGCCGCGCGGCAGTTCCGGATCACGCGCGAGCTCAGGGAGCCGTCGCTGGAGGTGGCGTTCCCCGGCCGGGTCGTGACCACGCCGCAGATCGTGGTCGCCGGATTCGCGCAGCCGGGAGCCAGGGTGTTCGTCAACAACGAGGAGGCGCCGATCGATCCCTCCGGCCGTTTTTCGCGGGTGGTGACGCTGCAGCGCGGCGTGAACATGGTGGTCGTGGAGGCGATCGACGCCGCGGGAAACGTCGCGTACCGCTCGGAGACGATCGATGCGCGCTATTAGGCACCCATGAGACGACCCTTCATCCCCATCCGCATCAAGATCATGATCGCGCTTCTCACGGTCACGACCGCCGTGGTGAGCGTCATCACGTTCACCATGGCGAACCTGTTCCAGCAGGACAAGAGGGCCTACATCAACGATCTCGCCGCGATCGTGGCCCTCAACACTGCCGAGGAGAGCCGCGCCCTCCTGGCCGGATACCGCGATCGCCTCGAAGCCTGCGCGCTCGTCATCGACCGTCCCGACGTCACGCCCGAAGAGAGGTCGGAGTTCCTGGACCGGTTCTTCCGGGATTTCCCCGCCCTCCTCGGGATCGCGTTCTACGCGGACGGCCGAGAAGTGACCGCGGCCTACGACGCCGCGGCGTTGAGCGCCGCGGGACTCTCCAGGCAGGACGTGCAGAGGCGCCGACGGGAGGTCCCCCTCCCGCTCGAGCGGATCGGGGCGGGCGAGGTCTACGTCGAAAACTCGACGCTCTCTCCGAGGCTGCCCAGCCTGACCCTGGCGGTCGCGCACCGGATCGAGGGACGCTCGCGGCCGGCGATCGTGACCGGGATCGTGCGTCTGGACGGCCTCCTGCGCCTCACCTCCCGCTCCGGCGTGTTCGAGGTCTTCATCGCCGATCGCTCGGGGACGCTCCTGTCCCATCCCGACCGGCAACGCGTGAGCCGGCGCGAAGCGGTCACGCTGAGGCCGGAGGTCGCGGCGGCGCACTCCGAGCACAGCGCGGGAATCACCCTGGAGTACGTCGAGGGCGGGACGGAGATGATCGGCGGGTTCGCGAGCGTCGGCGTCGGCGGTCTCATCGCGGCGGCGCAGATCCCAAAGTCGGCGGCGTACGTCGCCTCGCGCGCCCTCCTGAACCGGCTCCTGGTCGCCGCCCTGGGGCTGCTCCTGGCCGCCGCGCTGACGGGCGTCTTCTGGTCGCGCCGCTTCACCCGGCCGGTCGAGCAGCTCTCGCGCGCCACGCGCGAGGTCGCCCGGGGCCGGTTCGACATCAAGGTGCCGGTCTCCTCGAGGGACGAGATCGGGACGCTCGCCGCCTCGTTCAACCAGATGGCCTCCCGCCTCCGGGATCGCGAGGCGGCCCTGCGGGACGCGCAGGCGAAGATCATCCAGTCGGAAAAGCTGGCCGCCTTCGGGCAGCTCGGCGCGGGCATCGCGCACGAAGTCAAGAATCCGCTGGCCGGCATCCTGGGATGCGCGCAGCTCTCCCTGAGGAAAGTCGAGGCCGGCTCGCCGCTCGAGAAGAACCTGCAGCTCATCGAGAAGGAGACCAAGCGCTGCAAGACCATCATCGAGAATCTGCTCAAGTTCGCGCGCCAGGAGAAGGCCGTGCGGGAGCCGATCGAAATCAACCCCGTGGTCGAGGACGCGGTGGCGATCGTCCGGCATCAGCTCGAGGTGAACCGGGTGGCGATCACGAAGGATCTGGCCGACGACCTGCCGCTGATCCGGGGCAACGCGAACCAGCTGCAGCAGGTGTTGATGAACCTGATGATCAACGCCCAGCAGGCCATGGAGGGACGTGCGGGCAGGGTCACGATCGCGACGCGCCGGCCCGACCCCGCACGCGTCCAGGTGAGCGTGACCGACGACGGGCCGGGCATTCCGAAGGAGATCCAGGAGAAGCTCTTCGAGCCCTTCTTCACCACGAAGCCCAGGGGCAAGGGAACGGGCCTGGGGCTGGCGGTGACCTACGGCATCGTCAACGACCACGGCGGCCAGATACGGCTGGAGAGCGAGCCCGGCCACGGCGCGACCTTCGTCATCACCCTGCCGGCCCTGGAAGGCGAGGAGGGCTGGCCGGACGCGGCGCCTCCCGAAGGAACGTCCGGGACGGCGGCCGACCCCTCCTCGGCGAACGCCGGGTGATCCGCGTTTCGGCCATCGTCGGCAGCCTGCTGACTAACCGACCCAGGCGTAGCCGATCTTGAAGAAGATCGAGCGGTCCTTCCGGGTCAGGTCGAGGGAGACGGTGTCCTCGGTCGTGCGGCTGTCGGAGTACCCGATGTAGACCAGCGTCTGGGGGTTCACCTTGTAGGAGAAGAGGAGCTGGCTCAGGAGCTCGCTCGTGCGCGGCTCGACCGGATCGAGGTAGAGGTCGGCGTTGCGGATCGTGTCGTTGTATTGCAGGATCGCCCGGGCGAAGGCGCGCACGGTGAACTGGTAGACGAGGCGCATCTGCGTCAGGTTCGCCTGGTAGAGCCGGCCCGCCGAGACGTCGAGCGTCTCGCGCGTGTGGTCGAGCTGCAGGTGCAGGCGCCGGCCGAAGTCGTAGGCGATCCCGGGGGCCAGGCGGACGATCCGTCCGGCCCGCGAGTTGTCGTAGTCGACGGCGTCCCCCAGCCTGCCCGCGAGCGACAGCCCCAGATCCCCGGTGGGGCGGATATTGAAGGAGAACTCCCCGGACGTCTTGTCGTAGGTCGTGCCGTCGAAGAACTCCTTCTGCCGGGCCAGGCGGGCGAACAGGATCGACTGTCGCGGGCCGAACAGCACCGTGTGGATGCCCAGGTCCTGGTCGGTGAGGACGCCGTCGTGGTCCTCGATCCTCCAGTCCCAGGTGCCGAAGAGCCAGCGGGTGAACCACTGACCCGGCGTCCCGTAGAGAACCCGCTCGATCCCGCCCTCCTCCTTGCGGGTGTCGACGCGCGGGATGAAGCCGGTGTCGGCGCGGAAGCGGCGGGCCAGGTCCTCGTAGCTGCTCCAGACGTTCCAGTCCCGCGCGGCGTGGCTGTAGCGGACGGTGAGCGCCGAGCCGCCGAAGGCCCCCTGCGGCTGCCCGAAGTCGGCCGCGACGCGATCCGGGTAGAGCGTGTCCGAGCCGAGATACTGGAAGCGCAGGGTGCCGACCGGCGACAGCCGCAGGAGGCCGTCGGCCCCGTAGAGACGGTTGTGGTAGCCGACCCCCTGGCGATCGGTGATCAGGAGGCCGAGCGTCGAAAATTGCCCGAGGTCATGCCGGTAACGGAAGCCGGCCACGGTGTTCCCCTCGTCGTACGAGCGATCGTCGGTGTTGTCGTCGGACTCCTGGTTCGACGGAAAGATCAGGCTGGTCTTGTCATCGCGCCCGACGAAGAATCCCAGCGCGTGCGGCCCATCCTTCCCGGTCAGCTTGGCGCCCCAGGCCGGCTGCACCGCGGTCCGGGTGTAGATCACGTTGAACGGCGTCGTGAAGAAGTCGGCCCCCTCCATGAAGAAGGGGCGCTTCTCCGGGTAGAAGAGCTTGAAGCGCGTGTTGATGGTGAGCTGCTGGGTGTCGGCCTCGACCTGGGAGAAGTCGGGATTGAGGGTGGCGTTGAGGCTGAGGTTGGGGGTGACGCCCCAGCGCGCCGTCAGCCCGCCGGATCCGGCGACCGCTCCCCGGGCGAGCGGCCCGTCCGGAAACGCCTCCCGCTCGTCGGTGCGGTGCGCGGTGACGGTCGGGTCGAGCTCCAGGTTCCGGCCGGGGTCGATCCCGGCGAACCCGACGAGCTTCGCCGCCTGGCAGAGTGTGCAGGAGCGGTTGCGGTCGACCGGCACGAGGCCGATCTGGTGCCGCAGGTTCCGCGGATAGGAGCGCAGGGGCAGGAAACCCCAGGTCTGCTCTCCGGGGAGCCGCGGGAAGCGGAGCGAGGAGAACGGGATCGCGATCTCGACCTCGTACCCATCGCCGGTGATGCGGGCCGCCGAGCTCCAGATGGCGTCCCAGGTCGGGTCCTCCGTCGACTCCCCGCCGGTGTCGGTCAGGTTGCCGACGTCGTTGCGGGAGGCGTCCATCT
>WNFB01011236.1_pt1 | contig 15453 bp, 16 predicted proteins | sample 5400501 | NCBI WGS metagenome assembly WNFB01 (sample SAMN13153341, study PRJNA577476) | soil metagenome | isolation source: 200 cm saprolite under Douglas fir tree site 2 hole 1 | place: USA:California | collected 2015-04-18
TGCAAGAAAAAAACACCATTTCGGGCCTCGTCGGCGGCCCGGAAGGCGGCTCGCGGCGCCCGCGCGACGCCGCTCCGAGCCCCTGCCGCGGCCCCCGATCCGCACTTTCCTCTTGCATCCGCTCGCGCGGCCGGTAGAGTGACGAAGGATCGATGTCGAAGACGGTCACGATGGCGGCGGCGACGGTCGGCAGCGCGGAAGGCGGCTCTCCCCTCAACGCCTTCGACAACGCGCTGCTGGCGGCGGGCATCGGCAACGTCAACCTGATCAAAGTCTCGAGCATCATCCCGCCCGACGTCACGATCGTGGACCTTCCGAAAATCAAGCCGGGCGCGCTCATCCCGACGGCGTACGCCGCGATGACGAGCGACGTGCCCGGCCAGACGGTAGCCGCCGCCGTCGGCTACGCGCTGCCCGACGACGCGTCGAAGCCCGGCGTCATCATGGAGTTCCACGATGCCGCCACGCGCCGGGACGCCGAGCGGGCGGTCCGCGCGATGCTCGAGGAGGCGTTCTCCGTCCGGGGCGAGCCGATTCGCGAGCTGAAGGTTTTCGCCGTCGAGCACACGGTCGCGCGCGTCGGGTGCGTCCTGGCCGCGGTCGTCCTGCTCGCCGAAGAAGACCTCGCGTAGCGGCGCATGCGCCCCGTCTCGCCCCGCTTCATCGCCTGCGAGGGCACGCTCGCCAACTCGAAGATCATCGTCTACGGCATCCCGTTCGTCGGCCGGGTCAACCTCCGCAAGGGCGCCGAGGACGGCCCGCGCGACCTCCGGCTCGCCTCGGACTCGGTCGAGACCTACTCGCCGTGGGTGAACCGGGACCTCGAGGACCTGCCGATCGCCGACATCGGCGACTGCGAGCTGCCTGACGGCGCGTCGCCGCGGGAGCAGCTCGACGCCGCCCGGGAGGAGATCGCCGCCTGGTGGCGGCCGGGCCTCATCCCCTTCATGATCGGCGGCGACCACACCGCGACCGTGCCCGTCATGGAGGCGATCGCGCCCTCCTTCCCCGACCTCCGCATCCTCCACCTCGACGCCCACCCCGACACCCGCGAGGAGTTCCTGGGCGAGCGCTACAACTACGCCTCGGCCATGGCGCGGGTGATGGACGTGGTCCCGGCCGAGCGGGTCTACCAGGTCGGCATGCGCACCGGCTCCCGCGAGGAGTACGCGCGCCGCAAGCCCCATTTCTTCCCGGTCCTCGCCGGCCACCCGGTGGACGTCGTCCGCGGGCTCCTGCCGGAGCTCCGGGGCCACCCGCTCTACGTCACGATCGACGTGGACGTCCTCGACCCGGCGGACGCCCCGGGCACGGGCTCGCCCGAACCCGGCGGGCTCCGAGTGCCCGAGCTGGTCGAGATCGTCCGGATGCTCGACGGCTGCCAGGTGATCGGCGGCGACCTCGTCGAGGTGGCCCACGCGTGGGACCCGACCGGCCGCACCGGCATCGCGGCCGCCTGGGTGATGCGCGAAGCCTTCCTGACCTGGTGGGGCACCGTGAGGTGACCAGCCAGTACAGCGCCCCGCGCCTCTACGAGATCGCGTTCGACACCAACCGGAAGCTCGAGGTGGACTTCCTCGTCCACTGCTTCAAGCGCTACGCCCGAGGACGGGTCAGCCGGGTGCTCGACATCGCCTGCGGCACGGGCCCGCATCTGATCCGCCTCGCCGACCGCGGCTACCGGATGTCCGGGCTCGACCTCTCCCGCGAGTGCATCGAGTTCGTCGGGCAGCGCCTGGCGGCGAAGGGCCACCGGGGCCAGCTGGTCGTCGGCGACATGACCGACTTCCGCCTCGAGCGCCCGGTGGACGCGGCGATCTGCATGCAGGACTCCCAGGGCCACCTCCTGACGAACGCGCAGCTCGTCGCCCACCTGCGCGCGACGGCGCGCGCGGTGCGCAAGGGCGGGCTCTACGTCTTCGACCGCTACATGGCCTCGTCGTGGACCGACCCGGCGCGCGCCTGGTCGTGGTCGAAGCGCCGCGGGAGACTGATCGTGCGCGCGTCGTTCTCGGCGCTGAATGACGTCAATCCCGTGACGCAGGTCTTCAGCGAGCGGATGACGCTCGAGGCGGTCGAGAACGGCTCGCGCCGGCTCTACCGCCAGACGCACCTCTCGCGGATGGTCTTCCCGCAGGAGCTCCGCGCGCTGATCGAGCTGGCGGGCGGCTTCGAGTTCGTCCAGTGGTTCTTCGGCTTCAAGCCCCACCAGATCCTCGAGCGGTCGAAGCACCCGCTCATCATGGTCGTCGTCCTGCGCAAGAAGTAGCGCCGGGCGCCATGCGGCCGGCGCGCGCGGCGGTCCTGAGGCTCAAGCGGGGCCGCGACCGGCCGCGCCACCACCCCTGGATCTTCAAGAACGACGTCGCCGACGTGAGCGACGTCGCGCCGGGCTCGGCCGTCACCGTGGTGGACTCCGCGGGCCGGTTCGTCGGACGCGGCCACTACAACCCGCGCCCGGCCCTCTGCTGCCGCGTCCTCACCTGGGCCGACGAGCCCGTCGACGCCGGATTCTTCGAGCGCAGGATTGCCGGGGCCGTCGCCCTTCGGGCGGCCGCCAGCGCGCCGCCGGAGCTTGGCCGGCTCGTCTGGAGCGAGGCCGACGGCCTCCCCGGGCTCGTCGTGGACCGCTACGGCCCCGTGCTCGTCGTCCAGAGCCTGACCCTCGGCATGGCCCTGGCCCGCCGCCAGATCGGCGCCGCGCTCGCGCGGGCGCTCGGTGGGCTGCCGGTCTTCCACAAGGACGAGGACGCCGCGGCGCGGCTCGAGGGCTTCGAGCCGGCCCAGGGCTGGGCGGGCCCGGCGGGGCCGTCGACCGTCGAGGTGACGGAGGACGGCGTCAGGTTCACCGTGGCGGTCGGCGGGGGCCACAAGACCGGGCTCTATCTCGATCAACGGGAGAACCGCGGCCGCTTCGGAGCGCTCGCCCGGGGCCGGGACGTCCTCGACGGCTTCGCCTACACGGGCGGCTTCGCCTGCCATGCCCTCGCCGGCGGGGCCCGGCGCGCTGTCCTGATCGAGTCGGGGCCGGAGGCGCTCGCGGGCGCGCGCGACAACCTCGCACTCAACGGCGTCGCCGACCGGGCCGAGCTGGTCGCGGCCAACGCCTTCGACGAGCTCCGCCGCCTCGAGCGCGCCGGGGCGCGCTTCGGCGCCATCGCGCTCGACCCGCCGCCCTTCGCGAAGGGCCGCACGCAGCTCGAGGCCGCCGCGCGCGGCTACAAGGAGATCAACCTCCGCGCGCTGCGCCTGCTCGAGCGCGGCGGGAGTCTCCTCACCTTCTCGTGCTCCTACCACGTGTCGGCGGAGCGCTTCGAGGCGATCTGCCGCGAGGCGGCCGCCGACGCCGGCGTGCGCGCGCGCGTCGTGGCGCCGCTCGGCCAGGGGCGGGACCACCCGATCGTCCTCACGATCCCCGAGACCCGCTACCTCAAGGGACTGCTCCTCGAAGCCGTGTGACGGGCTGCTGGCGGGGTGGCGCTGGTGACGTGCCGCGGGCGGGGTGCGAGCTGCTCCGAGACCCGTGTAGTCAGCGCACGGAGGCCACACGCCGGTAAGCCGAAGGTGCGTGAACGATAGCCGTCGTGGTCGAGGAGCAGCTCACACCCGGCCTACGGCCCGTCACCAGCGCCGAGTCTCGCCGTGCTTCAGGATCCACAGACGCTCGGCGTCGAGGCCGAGCCGCCGCGCCTCGGCCTCGAGGCGCTTGGGCGGCTCCTCGATCGGCTCCTCGGCGAGGTCGAAGGTGCCCCAGTGGATCGGGACGATGCGCCGGCCGCGGACGTCGGCGAGCACCTGCAGCGCCTCCTCGGGCGACGTGTGGCTCGGCTTCATGATCGTGGCCGGCAGGTAGGCGCCGATCGGGATCGCGGCGAGGTCGAAGGGGCCGAGCCGCGCGCCGATCTCCTTGAGCCCGTCGTAGTAGGCCGTGTCCCCGGCGAAGTAGAGGCGCTTCGACCGGCCGGCGACCGTGAAGCCGCTCCAGAGGCGGCGGTTCCTGTCGAAGAGGCCGCGCCCGGAGAAGTGCTGCGCGGGCACGCACGTGAAGGTGAGCCCGCGCACCGTCCGGCCGTCCCACCAGTCGAGCTCCTCGACGTCGGTGATGCCGCGCTGGGCGAGCCAGGCCTTGATCCCGAGCGGCACCAGGAAGTGGGGCCGGTGGGTCGCGGCGAGCCGCCGGACCGTCGCGTCGTCGAGGTGGTCGTAGTGGTCGTGCGAGATGATCACGACATGGATCGGCGGCAGGTCCTCGAAGCGGAGCCCCGGCGGAGTCACGCGCTTGGGCCCCGCGAAGCCGACGGGGCTCGCGCGCGCCGACCAGTGCGGGTCGGTGAGGACGTTGACGCCGTCGAGCTGGAGCAGCAGCGTCGCGTGGCCGACCCAGGTCACCGTGGCGGCGCCGGCGGGCCCGCGGAGCGTTGCCAGGTCGCTCGCGATGACGGCGAGATTGGCAGTGCGCGGCGAGAAGGTCGAGGCCCAGACGCGCCCGACGAAGAAGGTGAGCCGCGTCCACGCCCCCGCGGGCGCGTAGGCCGGGTTCGTGTTGGCGAAGCCTCGCTCGCGGTGGTGCGGGGGCGCGCCGGGCACGGGCGCCCCGGCGCCGGCGCACGCGGTCAGGGCCAGCGCGAGCGCCGGGAACAGGAGCGCGGAGCGGCGGGCCACCAACCGCGCTACTTCGATAGCGCCTTCCGGTCCACCGCGGGCAGCTCGAGGATGAACGACGCGCCGCCCTCGGGCCGGTTGTGGACCTGGAGGGTACCCCCCAGCTCGGTGATGATCCCGTAGGACACCGAGAGTCCGAGCCCGCTGCCCTCGCCGGGCGGCTTGGTCGTGAAGAAGGGGTCGAAGATCCGCGGCATGACCTCCGGGGGAATGCCCGGGCCCGTGTCGCGCACCTCGAGGCAGACGGTGACGCCGTTGGGCCACGTCCGGACGGTGAGCACCCGCGGCCCGGGGCGCTTCGCCATCGCGTAGTGCGCATTCTGGACGAGGTTCAGCAGCACCTGCTGGAGCTGGTTTTCGTCGCCCAGCACGAGGGGGCTCGCCCTGAACTCGGTCACCACGCGGATGCTGTCCTGCTGGAGCTGGTAGCCCTTCAGGTCGAGCACGCGCTTCGCCTGGTCGGGCAGCGAGCACGGCCGCCGCTCGGGCGTGTACTGGCGCGCGAACAGGAGCAGGTTCTGGACGATCTTCGCCGCGCGCGAGGCCTCCTCGGCGACGATCTTGAGGCGCTCGTTGAAGTGCGGCGTCACGTCCGGGTGCGTGAGCAGCAGGTGCGCCTGGCCGAGGATCGTCGTCAGCGGGTTGTTGATCTCGTGGGCGACGCCGGAGGCGAGCTCGCCGACCGCCGACAGCTTCTCGGCGTGGATGAGCTGCGCGTGCGCGCGCTTGAGCTCGTCGAGCTGGCGCACCGTCTCCTCGAAGAGCCGCGCGTTGTCGAGCGCCAGGCCGATCTGGTAGGCCGTCGCCTTGACGAGCGAGATCTCGTGGACGTCGAACCGGTCGGGGGTCTGACGGCCGAGCGAGAGCGTGCCGAGGATCCGGCCGCGGCAGCGGATCGGGACGCAGACGAAGCCGCGGATCTGGTCGAGGCGGACCGCCGCCTTCGCCGGCGGAAACAGGTTGCGGTCCCGGACGACGTTCTCGGACTGCGTGGACCGGCCCGTCTTGGCGACCCGGCCGATCAGCCCCTCGCCCACCGGCAGGCGCCGGTTGACCTCACGCAGCCGCGCCGACATTCCCCGCTCGCCCTCGAGCTCGAGCGTCTTGCCGTCGGACGAGAGTAGGTGCAGGCTCGCGATCTCGTGGCCGGTGACGTGCGTGAGGGCCTCGAGCGCCGTGCGCAGGACGTCGCGGACGTCGAGCGTGCGGCTGACAGTCTCGGCGACGGTGCGGAGGATCTCGAGGTGGGCGCTGACGTCCGAATGGCCGCGCGACCGCTGGCGGCCGTCGGCCGGGGGATCGGAGCGCGGGGCGCGCCGCTTCGCGCGCGGCGTCGGGCGGCTCATCGCCGGTATTCTAAACCGTTTTGGGCGGCCTAGGCGGGGGCGCGGGCGACCAGGTCGTAGACGCGCGCGAGGGCCGCGTCGAGTTTGTCGGGCTCGGGGCCGCCGCCCTGGGCGAGGTCGGGCCGGCCGCCGCCGCGGCCGCCGACCGCCGCGGCGACCTCCTGGACGAGCTTGCCGGCCTGGACGCGCTTGGTCAGATCCTTCGTGACGGCGGCGACGAGGTTCACCTTGCCGTCGACGACGCTGGCGACGCACACGACGCCCGAGCCCAGGCGGTCGCGGAGCGTGTCGGCGACCGAGCGGAGACCTTCCGCGTCGAGCCCGTCCACGCGCGCGGCGATCACGGCGACGCCGTTGACCTGCCGCGCCGACGCGACGAGCTCCTCCGCCCGCGAGCGGGCCGCGCGCGCCTCGAGCGTCTCGAGCTGCTTCTCGAGGGCCTTCTGCTCCTCGAGGAGCTTCTGGAGGCGCCGCGGCACCTCGAGCGGCGCGATCTTGAGGATCTCGGCCGCCTCGCGGAGCGCCGCCTCCTTCTTCGCGACGGCCTCGAGGGCCGCCGGGCCGGCGACGGCCTCGATGCGCCGGACCCCCGAGGCCACGGCGCCCTCCATCTGGACCTTGAGGAGGCCGATCTCGCCCGTCTGGTCGAGGTGGGTGCCGCCGCAGAGCTCGGTCGAGAAGTCGCCGATCTTGATGACGCGCACGCGGTCGCCGTACTTCTCGCCGAAGAGCGCCAGGGCGCCCAGCCGGAGCGCCTCGTCGAGGCTCATCTCGCGATGCGTGACGGGCGTGTTCGCCTGGACCTGCTCGTTCACCAGCTCCTCGATCTGCGCGAGCTCGCGGTCCTTCACCTGGCTTCCGTGCGAGAAGTCGAAGCGCAGGTGGTCGGGCGCCACGAGCGAGCCCGCCTGGGTCACGTGCGTGCCCAGCACCCTCCGCAGCGCCGCGTGGAGCAGGTGCGTCCCCGTGTGGTGCTGGCGCAGCCCCTGGCGCCGCGGCGTCTCGACGCTCACCGCGACGTCCTCGTTCTCGTGGAACCCGCCCTGGACGACGCGGACGCGGTGGACGATGAGCTTCGGGCCGCGGTAGTAAGTGTCGAGGATCCGCCCGCGCCCGGCGCGGCCCGCGAGCGTCCCCGTGTCGCCCACCTGGCCGCCGGACTCGGCGTACGCCGGCGTGCGGTCGAGGATCATCTCGACCTCGGCGCCCTCGGCGGCCTCACGCACGCGCCGGACGCCGCCGTCGGCCGGGTCCACGATCGCGAGGATGCGCGCCGGCGCGGTGAGCGTGTCGTAGCCGACGAACTTCACGGGCGGGAGCTCGGCGCCGAGGCGCTGGTAGACCGCCCCCGCCTCGGTCTCCTGGCCCCCGAACGCGGCGCCCGCGCGCGCCCGCTCGCGCTGCGCCTCCATCTCGGCTTCGGCCGCGGCGCGCGTCTCGTCGGTCACGCGCCAGCCGGCGTCCTCGAAGACTTCCGCGGCGAGGTCCATCGGGAAGCCGTAAGTGTCGTAGAGGGTGAACAGGAAGCGCCGTGTCGAGCGTCTCGGCGAAGCGCTCCTCCTCGGTGCGGACGGCCTCCTCGATGCGCACGCGCTCGGCCACCAGCTCCGGGTAGGCGTCGCGCATGAGCTCGGCGACCCAGTCCACCGCGCGCCAGAGGAACGGCTCGGTGAGGCCGAGCATGCGCCCGTGGCGCATCGCGCGGCGCATGATGCGCCGGAGCACGTACCCGCGCCACTCGTTCGAGGGCGTGACACCGTCGGCGATGAGGAACGCGGTCGCGCGCGCGTGATCGGCGATCACCTGCATGGAGACGTCGTCCTGCTCGCGCGCGCGGTAGGGCTTGCGCGCGAGAGCCGAGACGCGCTCGATCAGCGGCGCGAACAGGTCCGTATCGTAGTCCGACATCTTGCCCTGCAGGACCGCGGCGACGCGCTCGAGCCCCATGCCGGTGTCGATCGACGGCCGCGGCAGCGGCGTCATCGCGCCGCTCGCGTCGCGGTTGAATTGCATGAAGACGAGGTTCCAGATCTCGAGCCACCGGTCGCACTCGCAGGCGGGTCCGAGGCACCGGCGGCCCGCGGCTTCCTCGGCGCACGGGAGATGGTCGCCCTGGTGGAAGTGGACCTCCGAGCATGGGCCGCACGGTCCCGTGTCGCCCATCGCCCAGAAATTGTCCTTCTCGCCGAGCCGGAGGACGTCGGCGTCGCCGAGCCCGGCCACCTTCTTCCACAGCGCGTGCGCCTCGTCGTCGTCGGTGAAGACGGTCGCCCTGAGCCGGCGCGGGTCGAGGCCGAGGTCGCGCGTGAGGAACTCCCACGCAAACTTGATCGCGTCGGCCTTGAAGTAATCGCCGAACGAGAAGTTGCCGAGCATCTCGAAGAACGTGTGATGGCGCGCCGTGCGCCCGACGTTCTCGAGGTCGTTGTGCTTGCCGCCCGCGCGCACGCACTTCTGGCAGCTCGTGGCACGCACGTAGTCGCGCCGTTCCTCGCCGAGGAAGACAGACTTGAACTGGACCATGCCAGAGTTGGTGAAGAGGAGCGTCGGGTCGTCGCCGGGCACGAGCGAGGACGAGCGCACGCGCGTGTGGCCCTGCGCCTCGAAATACTTGAGGAACCGTTCGCGGAGCTCGGCGCCGGTCATCGGAGCGCTAATTGTACCATCGGGCCGCGTTCGCCCCCGGACCCTCGCCGTCTGAATGGAAGCGAAGGAGAAGGCCGGTCAAAACTCGCTACTACACAAGCCGAGCGGCACGCTCATCGTGGGCGGCCGACGGCGAACGCGCACGCTCCCCGGATAGGTTCAATGTCTGCCCGAGCCCCACTCAGGGTGATTCGACAGGCCAGTCTCACATGCCCAGTCTGCCGGAACTCACGCACGCTGTCGTAGGGCAGATTCACCGAGTGCCCGGTACTTACGTTCAGTCTCAATCCATCTCGGGAGGGATTTGACCGGTCCCGGGGTCCCGACCAATGGCGATGGGCATATTTTCACATACCGCCGCGCATCACCTTATCTCCGGTCGTGAACCGACCCGTTGAGCCTCGCTTCTTCCGGGCATGGTCGTCTGCTGGCCCCGGAAGGCGAAGAGGAGCCAGAGACCCACACAGAGCAGCGGGATCACGACGAGGAAGAGCGTGGCGATCGTGAGGTCACGGTGAGGGCCGATCGCCAAGCCGGTCCATAGGGAGAACAGAATCGCGGTCGGAAAGACGATCGCCCGGAACCACGTCATCAGATGCCTCCCCGGCTCTAAGCGTTCGTGACCGCTCGCCGACCTCTCGCCTTCACCCATCCGCTCCGTGCCGGACAGCGATCGCGAGCTCAACGCGGCCGGCCCTCGAGACCTAACACCTTTTCTCCAGAAGCCCTTCACGCCGCAGCCGGCAGCCGGGCGGCTACTTGCGACCCTCCACTCGGCGTTGAAGCCAGCAGGTCGCGTGAAAGACCGCACCCTTGTCCACGACGGCCTTTGGTTCGTCGGTGATCGCCAGGCCACAGGTGCCACACCACGAGCGCGACACGGCCGCTTCGTCCGATGGTGTAGCGACAGCAGCACGCCGATCAGGCCTGAACGGCAGCACGACGCCATGACGCGGCTTCTGCCGTCCGACGGCCACGGCGAGGCCGACCACGTGGTCGAGCCGCTCGAAATTGAAGGGCTTCCGCACGTAGTCGAACGCCCCCGCCTTGAGCAGCGAACGGGCCAAGTCCTCGTCATCCGTTCCGCTCAGCATCACGACAGCCATTGACTCGTCGAGCGCCCGAAGCTGGCTGAGGACTTCGGCGCCGCTGATACCAGGCAGGTGGATGTCGAGGAGCACCGCGTCCGGTCGGTTCTGTGAGGCGAGCATGAGGGCATCACCGCCGTTCATCGCCACCTCGACGTCGTAGCCCTGCGCGACAAAATAGTCGCGCAGCATCTCAGCAATGACCGCTTCGTCCTCGATGATGAGGATGGACCCCTGCGCCGTCATCGCGCCGGCCCTGTCGGCGCATCGTGGCCGGCGCGGCTCCTCAACGCAAGATCCACGAGACAGCAGACGTAGCGGAGATCCACAGGCTTCGGGAGATAGGCGAACACCCCGGACGACAGCCCCTGCGAAGCCGATCGACAATCCGTCCCCGTGACCAACAACACCGGCAACATCGGGTCGAGTGCACGGATGTGCTCGAGCGCTTCCAGCCCGCTCATCACCGGCATGTGGACATCGAGCAGCACGAGATCGGGCGGATCGTGCCGTACGGCCTCGACGGCAGCCTGACCGTTGTGGGCGACAGTGATGGTGGGGGGTTCGGGGAGTTCCGCGAGGAACTCTGCCATCAAGGCCACAAAGTCAGGCTCATCGTCGACGATGAGCACCCGGCGTTGCTGCCGACCGCTGCGTTCGCTCGGCTCCATGAGGACCCTCCAGTGTCGTGGGTCCTCGCGGTTCGGTGGCCTGGCGGCCCCGGCGTTCGTTGCCGGGGTCCATGGCTTTGCGTCCCAGCCTCACGGCTGGTTTGCCTTTGTCGGGGCGAGGCTGGGGGGCAGAAGCAGCAACTCGCGTGCCGCAGCGAGGCGCTCCGCAATTTCCTACTGTTGCAGTCTTCACGGCCGCGTATCGTCCCGCTTTAGCGGTTGATCTCTGACCATACGGATACCGGCGGGCGGCCAGAGGCTGCGCACAAGGCGAGGTGGTCGCGTCTATTGGTGTTTCTCCGGGCCGGCTGACCACCGGCCAGGCCGTCCGCCCGCAATTCCGGAATCGACCGTGTGATCGCGCCGATCCTGACGCCGGGGAGCGTTCGAGCTTAGCCGTCGAGGTCGGCGCCCACGGTCTCGCGCAGCACGCGCGCGACGACACCGGCGGCGAAGCCCCGGCGCAGGAGCTGGTCGCGGAGGCGCGCGGCGGCGCGCGCGGGGCTCGCGCGGCGGAGCGCGGGCAGGCGCTTCTCGGCGAGGGCACGCGCCTGGGCGAGCTGGTCCTCGCCCTCGAGGGTCGCGAGCGCCGCGTCCGCGAGCGTCGCGGCGACGCCGCGGGCGCGGAGCTCGGCGCGGAGGCGCGCGGCGCCGTAGCCGCGCGCGGCGCGCGTCTGGACCCAGTGGCGGGCGAACGCGGCGTCGTCCACGTGGCCGCGGCCGGCGAGCTCGGCCACCACCGCGGCCGCGACGTCCTTCGGGGCGCCGCGGCGCGCGAGACGCACGGCGAGCTCGCGCGCGGTCCACGCGCGACGGGAGAGGAGATCGGCCGCGGCGAGGCGCGCGGCCCGGGCGTCGAGGGCCTTCCTGGGCGCGCTTATCGCTTGAAGAAGGACGTGCCGGCCGGCGTCGTGACCGGCTTCTCGTCCTTCTTCTGCTCGAACGACGCCTCGCCCGCGGAGAAGATGCCGCGCACCTTCAGGTCGAAGTCGTCGGCGTTGGTCGCCGCCTCGCGCGCCGTCTCGTACGAGATCATGCCCTCGCGGTAGAGCCTGAGCAGGCACTGGTCGAAGGTCTGCATCCCGTACTGCGACTGGCCCTGCGCGATGAACACCGGGATCTCGGGCGTGCGCTTCGCGTCGCGGATGCAATCCTTGATGACGCCCGTCCCGACGAGCACCTCGACGGCGGGGATGCGCCCCTCGCCCCCGATCTTCGGGATGAGCCGCTGCGAGATGATGCCGACGACGACCGCCGCCAGCTGGTCGCGGATCTGCTGCTCCTGGTGGGGCGGGAACGTGCCGACGATACGGTTGACCGTCTCCGTCGCGTTCAGCGTGTGCAGGGTCGAGAAGACGAGGTGGCCGGTCTCCGCCGCGTGGAGCGCGACCGACATGGTCTCGGGGTCGCGCATCTCGCCCACGAGGATGACGTCCGGGTCCTCGCGGAGGGCGGCCCGGAGCGCGGTGGCGAAGCTCGAGGTGTCGTGGCCGACCTCGCGCTGGCTGACCACGCAGTTGATGTCCTCGTGCGTGAACTCGATCGGGTCCTCGATCGTGACGATGTGGTCGTTCCGCGTCCGGTTGATGAAGTCGATCATCGCCGCGAGCGTCGTGGACTTACCGGAGCCGGTGATGCCCGTGACGAGGATGAGCCCGCGCCGCTCCATGCCGAGCTGCTCGAGGACGACCGGCAGCCCGAGCTCCTCGAACTTCGGCTTCCGCGAGGGGATCGAGCGGAGGACGGCGCGGACGACGCCGAGCGACAGGAACATGTTCACGCGGAAGCGGCCGAAGTTCGGCACGGCGTACGCGCTGTCCACTTCCTTGCCGTCGTGGAGCTGGGCGTAGTAGCGCTCGTGCAGGCACTTCTTCGCGATCGCGTCCATCTCGTCGGCCGTGATCACGCCGAGGTCGGACTGCGGCACGAGCCGTCCGTGGATCCGGAGGATCGGCGGCGCGCCGGGCTTCAGGTGCAGGTCCGACGCGCCGCGTTCGACGCCGGAGACCAGGAGCTTGTCGAGGTCGATCGGCATGAGGGACTCCTACCTGAGGGGCGTGACCGGGCGGAGCCCGAGCGCCTCTCGGATTTTCGCTTCCAGGTCGGCGAGGACCGCCGCGTTCTCCTGCAGCCACTTCTTCGCGTTCTCGCGCCCCTGCCCGATCCGCTCGTTCTTGTAGGTGTACCAGGTGCCCGACTTCTCGATGATCGACTGCTCCACGCCCGCGTCGAGGATGGCGCCGGCCTTCGAGATGCCCTCGCCGTAGATGACGTCGAATTCCGCCTCGCGGAACGGCGGCGCCAGCTTGTTCTTCACGACCTTGACCTTCGTGCGCACCCCGAGCGACTCCGTGCCCTGCTTGATCGCGTCCTGCCGCCGGATGTCCATGCGGATCGACGCGTAGAACTTGAGCGCGCGCCCGCCCGTCGTTGTTTCGGGCGAGTTGTGGACGACGACGCCGTCGACGAGATACGTGTGGTGACCCTCGATCTCCAGGTCGAAGCGGTGCGTCGCCCGCGTCCGAGGCTTCACGTACTTCCTGAGAATCCGCGCCGACACGACCCGCAGGAACTCGCGATGCGCGAGCTCTGCCGTCTCGAGCGGCGCGTGCCAGGCGAAGCGGCCCCGCTGGCTCGGGTGGAGCTTGTAGTCGAGCGAGGGGTGAAGGTATGGCGCGATGAGGGCATGGAGCCGGGCGCTCTGCTCGGAGCTGAACCAGAACCCGCGACCGTCGTCGCGCGGCCGCCCGATTCCGAGCCGCTCGGGGAGCGCCACAACCCGTGCGCGCGACTCGCCGCTGAGCGCCGTGTTATAGATGACGGCCTTGCCCTTGCCCCAGCGGGCGTAGGAGCCCGCGAACGAGCCGTCGTCGCCATACCATACCGCGAGCGCCCGGGCATCCAGACGATCGAGGATCCGATTCGTGGCCCGACGCTCCCGGCCCTCTCCGTAGTACTCAGCGCGGAGCTCAGCGAGCGCCGGCATCGCCACGGTATCGAAGCCCCAGCCGTTGCCGGTCCGCCTGATAGCGCCGGCGAACGGCGCGAGCATCTCGTGCTTCCAGCGGAGGTAGTCCTTCTGCGCGTCGCCGTGGCCGACCCGGAAGTGTGCGGCGTGGGTACCGACCCTGCGCACCGAGCCGTCACCGAAGCTGCCGCCGAGGATGACCTGCCATTGGTCGTCGGTCAGCTCGTAATCCTTGACCGACACGAGGACGTCGTCGCCGACCGAGAGGTCGCCGGCGCGGGCCGGCCCGTTTGGCGTGAATATGACGTGGCTCTCGGTCGCCGCGAAGTGCCGTCGCCCTGCCCGACCGCCTTCCACCTCGAACTGCACGAAGTGGTCGGTGCGGCCGTTGTCGAACCAGCTGACGATGCGGCGGGGCTCGACCTTGCCGCTCTTCGGGTCCCAGGAGAGCACCTCGAGCGGCAGACGTTGATTGACGATCTTGCCGATCTTCATGCCCGTCCCGTCGGCGAGCGTGACCCGCGTGTTGTAGTGGAAGCACCCGAACATTACTCCGATCTTCTCGCGGATCTGGTTGATGAAGATGACGATGGCGCCCGAGCGCGAGATGGCGGCGGTGAGCTTGCGCAGGGCCTGCGACATGAGGCGCGCCTGGAGGCCCGGCAGCGAGTCGCCCATGTCGCCGTCGAGCTCGGCCCGCGGCACGAGCGCCGCGACGGAGTCGATGACGATGACGTCCACCGCGTTGGAGCGGACGAGCGTCTCGGTGATCTCGAGCGCCTGCTCGCCGGTGTCGGGCTGGGAGATCAGGAGCTCGTCGATGTTGATGCCGAGCCGCTGGGCGTACTTGGGGTCGAGCGCGTGCTCGGCGTCGATGAACGCCGCGATGCCGCCGAGCCGCTGCGCTTCGGCGATGACGTGCAGCGCGAGCGTGGTCTTGCCCGAGGACTCCGGCCCATAGATCTCGGTGACGCGCCCGCGCGGCAGGCCGCCGATCCCGAGCGCCACGTCGAGCGGGAGGGCGCCCGTCGGGATGACGGAGATCTCCTCGAGCGGCCCGCCGACGCCCAGGCGCATGATCGAGCCCTTGCCGAACTGCCGCTCGATCTGCGCGATCGCCAGATCCAGGGCCTGCTTCCGGTCGCTCTTCACTTCCGCCGCCATGCGCCTCTCCTTGTGTGGGCCGTTGCGAGCATTCTAGGAGTCGCGGGGGGACGGCGTCAATGTCCAGGAATCGTGACGGCCCGCGCGGGCCTCACCCGAGGGGGGCGCTCCCGCGCTCGGTGTAACGGGCGCCGCGCGGCGAGAGCCGGCTCTCCATCAGGACGACGCGCTCGACGCGCACGCGGCCGAACGCCTCGCCGGCGGCCGCGTCGAGGAGGCCGGCGAGCCGCGCGCCGCGTCGTGGGATGCGGACGCGCCCCAGCGTGATGTGGGGCGAGAAGGGGCGGTCCTCGGGCGGGAAGCCGAGCGCGGCGCAGGCCCGCTCCACGCGCGCCGCCAGGTCGGTCAGCCTGGGAGCGCCCTCGGCGACGCCGGCCCAGACGACGCGCGGGCGGGTCGAGGACGGAAACGCCCCGAGCCCGGCCACCACCGCATCGAACCCCGCGAGACCGGTGGCGGCGTCGCGGAGCCCGGCCGCGATCGCGTCGAGACGCGCGGCGTCCACCTGGCCCAGGAACTTGAGCGTCATGTGAAGATTCGCGGGCGCGACCCAGGCGACGTCGTGGGCCGCGCCGCGCAGGCGCTCGATGGCGGCGCCGAGCGCCGCGCGTACGGTGTCGTCGATGAGGACGGCGAGGAAGGCGCGGACCGACTCTATTGGGAGCCGTCCAGCAGGCGGAGCAGGTTCTGGATTCCCTGGCGCCGCTCGGGGTCCGTCTCCTTCTCGAGCGCGGCCTTCAGGTCCTCGATCGCGCCCGCGTGATTGCCCTGGAGCTCGCGCGTGAGCGCGCGGCTGGCGAGGGCGCGCGCGTCCAGCGCCTCGGCGGGCGGTGCCGTGGGCGGCGGCGCGACGGCCGCAGGGGGCGTTGCGGGCGGCGGCGCCACGGCCGGCGGCGGTGAGGCCGGCG
>WNFB01007966.1_pt1 | contig 15445 bp, 14 predicted proteins | sample 5400501 | NCBI WGS metagenome assembly WNFB01 (sample SAMN13153341, study PRJNA577476) | soil metagenome | isolation source: 200 cm saprolite under Douglas fir tree site 2 hole 1 | place: USA:California | collected 2015-04-18
TGTATGCGTGGTTGAAGAATCTTCCGTCCGCGCGCCGGCTCCTCGGGCGCCTGGATCTGGCTCGGACCCGCAAGCCGAGCTCGTTCAGCAGGAGCTGCTACGACAATCTTTCAGGTGAGGTCGCTCTGGCCGAGGGCAGGACTGCCCAAGCCATCGAGTGCTTTCTCACGGCAACCGCGGAGTACGACAGGTTCGTCTCCCATCAGGGTCTGGCCCGCGCTTACTCGGCTCAGGGGGACTGGCCGCGCGCACGGGATGCCTGGCAGCGGGTCATCGACGCTCGCGGCGACGTCTTTCATCTGGGCTTTGCGGCCGACCTGCCCCTGGCGCAGTTGTCTCTGGGTCGCGTGCTCAGGCAGTTGAACGACGTGGCGTCGGCGCGGACCCATTACCGCCTGTTCCTGGAGGCGTGGGATCGCGCCGACGATCTGGCGATCCGCCGTGAGGCGATCGCCGAATCGCAGCAGCTCGAAAAGTAGCCCGGCCTTCCGTCCTACGGATTCGGACGCGGGGTGCCCGCCGGTGCCGGGCTGGCCGGGATCGTCGTACCCGGGGCGGTCGTGAGCGTCGCGTCGGCAGCGTTGACCTTCGCAGCGTTGCAGGGCCAGTAGGGGCAAGCGGCCAGCGTGCCACGCGCCATGACCACTGGCTGCTGGCTGGCGAGCAGGATCTGGTAGATGTACAGCTTCTCTTGCTTGGCCGCCGGGTTGATCGTGGCCTTGATCTCGAGTCTGTCTGCGGCGTTGCCCTTCTTCTCGTTGCCCGTCGGATCGTCACCCTCGAACTGGAGGATCACTTCATGGTCCGCGCATTCGTCCTTACGGGCTCGGATCTTCCACGTCACTGTCCGTCCCGCCTTCGTGATGACCCGAGAAGGCAGGTCGACGACCACGCATTGGCCCTGGGGGGACTTGATCACCGTGATCGTCACGTCTTCACTCAACCACGGCTGGATGGGTGGGTAGGGGAACGCGACGAGGCGTCGTTCACCCGCGAACCATAGTGCCGCCAGGAGAATCGCGAGAATCGCGACGACGACCAGCAGCGTGCGGCAGATTTTCATGGTCCCCCCTATCGAACCGTTGCTGGGACCCTCCCCGAACCGACCGACGGGGACGCGAGGCTGGAGTAATGTGGCAGAACGCTACTCCGACCCCCTCCGGGGGTCAAGCACAAAGAAACAAACCGGAATAGCTTGCCTGGAACCGCCTGTCTTGACACCACGGGTCCGGGCTCCTACTCTCGGAGCATGGACGGTCCGATCTGGACGGGCCTCGTTCCCTCGCTTGCGATGGGCATCGGCCTCGCCGCCTGCGCCGGCCTCCGCGCGTGGCTGCCGCTGCTGCTCGCCGGCCTCCTGGCGCGCGCGGGCGTGCTGGAGCTCGGTCCCTCGTTCCGCTTCATCGCCTCGAACCAGGCCCTGATCCTCTTCGGGGTCGCCACCGCCGTCGAGATGCTGGGCGACAAGATACCGGCGGTGGACCACACGCTCGATGCCCTTTCGACGGTGCTGCGGCCGGCCGCCGGATCGCTGCTCGCGGCCTCCGTCCTGTGGAGGATCCCCGATCCCCTGACCGCCCTCGCCCTCGGCGTCGCCGTGGGCGCGCCGACGGCGCTCGTGCCCCACGCGGCGAAGTCCGCCCTGCGCGCCGCCTCCACCGCCTTCACCGGAGGCCTGGCCAACCCGCTGTTGAGCCTCCTCGAGGACCTGGCCGCGGTTCTCGTGTTCGTCTTCACGATCGTGTTGCCGGTCGCGGTCGCTCTCGTGATCCTCCTCGTCGCCGTCCTCCTCGTTCGCCGCCTCTCGCGGCGGCGTCTGCAGACCACCGTCTCCGCCACGTGATCCGGCCCCTGGCGCTCGCCGCCGTCGCGGGGGCTCTCCTGTGCTCCGCGGCGGTCCGCGCTCAGGCGCCCGCGCCGTCCCCGCCGACGTCGCCGTCCATCCGCCCGTTCACGCTCGAGGTGGACGTGGACGTGGTGTCGGTCACGGCGGTGGTGCATGACAAGTCCGGCCGGTTCGTGCGCGGCCTGGGGCCGGGCGACATCGAGGTGTACGAGGACGGCGTACGGCAGGACGTGTCGTACTTCCGCGAGGTCTCGGGCCCCGCGGCGGACAAGATCCCCCTCTCGGTGGTGCTCGTCCTCGACGCCAGCGGCAGCATGCGCAACAACATGCACTTCCTCCAGGAGGCCGCCATCACCTTCGTGCACAGGCTCGAGGACGTGGACTCCGCGCTGGTGGTCGACTTCAACGAGGGCGTGCGGGGCAGCGCGGACTTCACCGGCGACACCGACCGCCTCGAGCAGTTCGTGGAGGCCCTGCAGGCCTGGGGAGGGACGGCGCTCTACGACGCCATCCACTACGGCCTCAACCACGTCAAGGACCAGCCGGGGCGCAAGGCCGTCATCGTGTTCTCCGACGGGGCCGACAACCGGAGCAGCATGAAGGAGGAGGAGCTCCTGGACTATGCCCGCTCCGTGGAGGCCACGGTGTACTGCGTAGGAATCCGGGGGGAGTCCGGGCTGCTCGCGCGCAGCCCCCGCGGGTTCATGCGCAAGCTGGCCAGGGAGACCGGGGGAGAGTTCTTCTTCCCGGACCGCGTGGGCGACCTCATCAAGGTGTTCGCGGGCATCTCCGACGAGCTGCATAACCACTACCTGCTCGCATACACGCCCAAGCGGGCGCCGGACAGCTCCTGGCGGGCCATCGAGGTGCGGCTCAAGAAGAACGATGCCGAGATCCGCGTCCGCAAGGGCTACTTCGCGGTGAGGCGCCGCCGCGGCGTTACCCCGACTGTGCCCACCAACAACTGATAAGCAACAGCCGCGAGCGGAGCGGGATTGCTGCGCGCCTCCACTGCGTGGAGCCGCGCCAGCGGGACCTCGCTGACGCTCGGTCCACACTCCCGCGTAGCGAGCGGGGGTTGCTGGGCACCTTCGCACAGCGAAGCTGCCCCAGCGCGCCCTTGCTGGCGCTCGGGCGACAAGGGGGTGCGCCGCTAGCACCCCCTTGTTCGATGAAGTATCGTCAGCTTCCCAGAACGTCATGGCGGAGTTGAAGATCCAGACGGCCGACGGGTCCCGCGAGCGCTTCCCGCTGTCGAAGCCGCGCATCACCATCGGCCGCGCGCGCAGCAGCGACGTCTTCCTCCCCGACCAGTGGCTCTCCCGCCACCATGCGGCCGTCGAGCAGCGGCTGGGCAGCTACTACCTGCTGGACCTCGGGAGCAAGAACGGCACCCTGCTGAACGGCGAGCGAGTGACCGGCGACCGCCGCCTTCGCGACGGGGACGTCATCACCCTCGGCGAGCACCTGCTGACGTTCTCCCTCGAGGACGAGCTCGAGGAGCGGCCGCCGGAGGGCACGCGCGTCTTCTCCGCGAAGGAGCTCTCCGACATCAAGACCAAGCCCACCATCGACCCCGAGGAGCTGGCCCGGCAGAACCGCATCCTGGGCGTGCTGAGCGAGGCGGCCAAGCAGCTGATCGTCCATCGTCCGATCGACGAGCTGTTCGAGAAGGTGCTGGACCTCCTCTTCGAGGCGGTGCCGGCGGAGCGGGGCGCCATCATGCTCCTCGAAGGCACGCCGCCCGAGCCGACGATCAAGGCCTCCCGCAGCCGGCAGGGAGGACCCATCGCCCGGCTCAGCCGGTCGATCGTGCGGCGGGTCCTGGAGAAGAAGGAGGCCCTCCTCATCTCCAGCGTGATGGACGACGCGTCCTTCAGCACGCAGGACAGCATCCTCGCGACCGGGATCCGCTCCGCGATGAGCGCCCCGCTGTGGTACACCGCCACGGGCACCGAGGAGGACGAGGTCATCGGCCTGGTCTACGTCGACTCCCTGATGGCCTCCCACTCCTTCAATGAAGAGGACGTCCGCATCCTGACCGCGCTCGCCAACGTGGCGGCGGCGAAGATCGAGAACGCGCGCCTGCTCGAGGAGAACCTCGAGAAGAGGGTCCTCGAGGAGGAGATGCGGACGGCGGCCGAGATCCAGCGGGGCCTCCTGCCGGATCATGCCCCCGCCGTGCCCGGCTACGGTGTCGTCGGCTCCAACCGCCCCTGCCGCACGGTCGGCGGCGATTACTACGACTTCGGGATGGACGGGGGCCGCTTGCACTTCGCGCTCGGCGACGTCTCCGGCAAGGGGACGGGTGCGGCCCTGCTCATGACCGTGCTGCGGGCGGCGGTCCGGGGCCATTGGGGCGAGGGCGAGCCGGCGGACGCGGTCAGCCGCATCAACCGCACCGTGTGCCAGAACGTGACCCCCGGCAAGTACGTGACGTTTTTCATGGGCCGCCTCGATCCCGACACCGGCAGGCTGGCCTACGTCAACGCCGGCCACAACCCGCCCATCGTCGTGCGCGCCGACGGGAGCCTCGACACCCTCACCACGGGCGGGGTCGTGCTCGGGCTCTTCGACAAGGGCGCGTACGAGCAGGCGACGACGCGGCTGGATCGCGGAGACGTGCTGGTCGTGTTCTCGGACGGCGTGACGGAGACCTGGAACCGTGACGACGTGGAGTTCGGCGACGCCCGCCTGGCCGAGCTGATCCGTCAGGGACGCGAGCTGGACGCGGCCGCCCTGGAGGCCGAGATCCTGCGCGAGCTCGACCGTTTCTCCCAGGGGACCAAGGCCACCGACGACCGCACGCTGATAGTCATTAAGCGCAATTGACCTTGACCCACCGCAAGCCCTGTACTCTACTTGAGGCGGAGCGTCGATGAGCGTCATGAGAAAGCCTTCCCGCCCCGGCCATCCGGACCTGGCGCTCCTCCACCAGGAGCTGAGCCAGCTCATCGGCCGCCTGGTGGAGTTCGACCGGGTCGACCGCGCGGGCCTCGGCGACTGGCTGCCCAGCGTGGACGTCTTCGAGTGCCGGGGCACGCTCACCGTCGTGGTCGAGGTGCCGGGCTTGAGCCCCGAGTCGCTGCGCGTCGCGTGCAGCAACGGCCAGCTCGTGGTGAGCGGGGAGCGGCGCGAGCGCCGCGCCCCCGGCGCGGCCGGCTTCCTGTGCATGGAGCGGCCCCACGGGCGCTTCAGCCGCACGATCCTCCTCGACTCGCCCGTGGATGTCCCCCAGGCCGCCGCCTGCCTCGCGGCGGGCCTGCTGACGATCACCCTTCCGCGCTTGAAGGACCGGCGGGGCCGCGAAGCGGTCATCGCCGTCACCCGGGAAGAAGAAGAGCAATGAGCGACGAGCTCCGCAAGGAAAAGGACGAGGAGGCGGCGAAGATCCCCGACGTCCTCCCTGTCCTGCCCCTGCGGGACATCGTGATCTTCCCCTTCATGATCGTCCCGCTCTACGTGAGCCGCGACCGGTCGATCAAGGCGGTGGACCAGGCCCTGGCTGACAACCGGATGATCCTGCTCGTTGCACAGAAGCGGCAGGACGACGAGGACCCGGGCCCGGAGGACGTCTACTCCGTGGGCACCGTCGCGCTCATCATGCGCATGCTGAAGCTGCCCGACGGACGGATCCGCGTCCTCGTCCAGGGCATCGGCCGCGCCCGCATCCAGTCCTTCGAGGAGGGCCACCCGCACCTGCAGGCGCGGGTGGAGCCGGTGGTGGAGCCGGAGGTGGGCGAGAAGGGCCTCGAGGTCGAAGCGCTGATGCGCAACGTGAAGGCGGCGCTCGAGAAGTCGGCCAACCTCGGCAAGCCGATCTCGCCCGAGGTGATCGTCATCGCCACCAACATGGAAGAGCCCGGCCGCCTGGCCGACCTCACGGCCTCGAACCTGGACCTGAAGGTCGAAGGCGCGCAGGAGATCCTGGAGGCCGTCGACCCCGTGGAAAGGCTGCGCAAGGTGCACGAGCTGACCGCGAAGGAGCTCGAGGTCCTGGCCATGCAGCAGGAGATCTCCTCCCAGGCCAAGGGGGAGATGGACCGCTCCCAGCGGGAGTTCTTCCTCCGCCAGCAGCTGAAGGCGATCCAGTCGGAGCTGGGCGAGGGCAACGAGCTCTCGGAGGAGATCACCCAGCTCCGGGACAAGGCCCACAAGGCCAAGATGCCCAAGCCGGTGCTGGAGGAAGTGGAGCGCCAGCTCAAGAAGCTCGAGCGCATGCATCCCGACTCCGCGGAGACGGCCACGCTGCGCAACTGGCTCGACTGGATGGTGACGCTGCCGTGGGGCAAGTCCACCAAGGACAACCTGGACCTGGCCGAGGCCCAGAAGATCCTCGACGAGGACCACTACGGAGTTCGTCCGCCTCAGCCTGGGCGGCGTGAAGGACGAAGCGGAGATCCGCGGCCACCGCCGCACGTACGTCGGATCCATGCCCGGGCGCATCATCCAGGGCATCCAGCAGGCGGGCTCGAACAACCCCGTGTTCATGATGGACGAGGTGGACAAGATCGGGGCCGATTACCGCGGCGACCCGTCGTCGGCGCTGCTCGAGGTGCTGGACCCGGAGCAGAACAACAGCTTCCGCGACCACTACCTCGGCGTGCCCTTCGACCTCTCCAACGTGATGTTCATCTGCACGGCCAACCTCACCGACACCATCCAGGCCGCCTTCCTCGACCGCATGGAGGTGATCCGTCTCTCGGGCTACACGGAGGAGGAGAAGGTGGAGATCGCCAAGCGCCACCTCATCCCCAAGCAGCTCGAGGAGCACGGCATCACCACCCAGAACCTCGTCTTCACGGACAAGGCCCTGCGGGCGATGATCAACAGCTACACGCGGGAGGCGGGCCTGCGGAACCTCGAGCGGGAGATCGCCTCCATCGCGCGCAAGGTGGCCCGCCGGGTGGCGGAGGGCAAGCCGGACCTCGTCCGGATCACGCCCGCCTCGCTTTCGAAGTTCCTCGGCGCGCCCAAGATCCTGCCCGACGAGATCCTCAAGAAGGACGCGGTGGGGATCGCCCTCGGCCTGGCCTGGACGGCCACCGGGGGCGACATCATGTTCATCGAAGCCACCGCCTTCAGGGGCAAGGGCCGCCTCACCCTCACCGGCTCGCTGGGCGACGTGATGAAGGAGTCGGCCCAGGCCGCGCTCTCGTACGCGCGCACGCGGGCGCGCCAGTTCGGCATCAAGGACGACTTCTTCGCCACCCACGACCTGCACGTGCACGTCCCCGAGGGCGCCATCCCGAAGGACGGGCCGTCGGCGGGCATCACCATCGCCACCGCGATGCTCTCGGTGTTCACCAACCGTCCGGTGAAGCGCTCGCTGGCCATGACCGGCGAGATCACGCTGCGCGGCAACGTGCTCCCGATCGGCGGCCTGAAGGAGAAGATCCTGGCCGCCCGCCGGGCGGGCATCACGACGGTGGTCATCCCGAAGCTCAACCGGAAGGAGCTGGAGGAGATCGCGCCCCACCTCCGGCGCGGCCTGCAGATCCACCTGGTGGACGAGGTGGAGGAGGTCCTGAGGCTGGCCCTCATACCGCCCCTGGAAGTGCGCGCCCTGCCCGCCGGCCCGCGCCCGCCGAAAGCGCTGCCGTCCAAGCCGCCGATCGTCGTTTGAGCTGGGGGGTGCTAGCGGCGCACCCCCCAGGCCCCCCGGTCGCTACCCGCGAATGAATCGCGCTTCGCTCGCAGCCTGTGGCCGCGAGCCGGGGCTCGGGCAACGCCTTGAACCCTGCGCGCTTCGCGGGAGTGTGGTCCGAGCGCAGCGAGGACCCGCTGGCGTGGCTCCACGCAGTGGAGGCGCGCAGCAATCCCGCTCCGCTCGCATCCTTTGCTCGCTAGCGGGCGTGCTCGCGGCGCACCCCCCAGGAACCGAGGTGCGACGCTGGCGGGTCGCGTCGTATCGTGGGGTTGGCGCTCGCGGCGCGGTATGTTGATAGAATATCCACATGAAACCTATACAGGTCATGTTCGACGAGAAGCTGCTGAAGCAATTGGACGCCGACGGAGAGGTCCGCCGGGTCGGCCGATCGGCCGTCCTGCGGCGAGCCACCGTCGAGTACCTCCGGCGCTCCCGATCGAAGCGGATTGCCGACGCCTACCGGCAGGCGTACCGACGCTCCGGCGGGCTCGCACCTGAGTTCGCCGGCTGGGAAGATGAGGGCTCATGGCCCGAGTAGTGAGCCGCGGCGAGATCTGGAGGTACCGGTTCGCCGCCCCCGACAAGAAGCGGCCGGTCGTCGTGCTCAGCCGCCAGGAAGTGATCGGCCTCCTCCACACCGTGATGGTGGCACCGGTGACATCGACGATCCACGGAGCCCCGAGCGAGGTGCTCGTCGGCGTCAGAGAGGGCCTCAAGCACGAATCCGCCGTCAACCTGGATCATGTCCAGACCGTGGAGCAGTCGCGGCTCGAACGGTACGTCGGGCACCTCGGCGTCGAGAAGATGCGGGAGGTCTGCCGAGCCCTGGCCGTGGCCGTGGGGTGCGACGCCTGATTCATCGTCCGAGCAGCTCCTTGCTCCTGCCCGCCGCGCGCGCTACGCTACGAGTTCGCCCGCTTTCAAGGCACGACAGACAATATGAACATCCTGATCATCGGCGACGTCGTGGGAAATCCGGGGCGGGCGATCATGAAGAAGGCCCTGCCCGGCGTCTTCCGCAAGTACGACGTCGACTACTGCATCGCCAACGTGGAGAACGCGGCGGGCGGCTTCGGGGTGACGCGCGAGATCTGTGACGAGATCCTGGGCCTGGGCGTCGATTGCATGACCTCCGGCAACCACATCTGGGACAAGCGGGAGATCATCGCCGTCGTGGACCAGATCCCCCAGCTGATCCGCCCGCTCAACTACCCGGCCGGCCAGCCCGGACGGGGCTCGCACGTCGGGCGGGCGAAGGACTCGCGGGTGGCGGTGGCGACGCTGAACCTGAGCGGCCGCGTCTTCATGAACGGAGCGATGGACGATCCCTTCACGAAGGGGCTGGCCGAGGTGGAGCGGCTGCGCAAGGAAGCGTCGGTCATCATCGTCGACATGCATGCCGAAGCGACGTCGGAGAAGGTGGCGATGGGGTGCTACCTCGACGGGAAGGTGACGGCGGTGGTGGGGACCCACACCCACGTCCCGACCTGCGACCACCGCCTGCTGCCGAAAGGGACGGCCTACTGCACCGACCTGGGGATGACCGGGCCGTACGACTCGGTGATCGGCGTCGAGAAGGACGCGATCATCCAGCGCTTCCTGACCGCCATGCCGGGCCGCTTCGAGACGGCCAAGGGCGATCCGCGGCTGGCGGCGGTCGTGGTGGACGTCGATCCGGAGAGCGGGCGCGCCCGCGGTATCGACAGGATGCTGATCGCAGAGAGGGATCTGGAGAAACTTTGACGCGGGCTGAACGCTGATCGCTGATCGCTTCCGTCAGGCCCTGCCCGTCAGGCGAACCATCACCTCCACCAGCTGCTCGGGATCGATCGGTTTGGCCATGTGGCTCTGGAAGCCGGCGCGCAGCGACTCGAGCCGGTCCGAAACGATGACCCGAGCGGTCAGGGCGGCGGCGGGGACGCGTCCACCCTTGTCGGGCGGGCAGGCTCGCACGCGGCGAAGGAACGAGTACCCATCCTCGATGGGCATGGCAATGTCGACGAGCAGGGCGTCCGGAGTCGATCGCTCGAACTCGGCCCATGCCTCGTGCGCCGACCCCGCCGCCATCACCTCCGCCCCGCACCCCTCCAGGACGCGGGTGAGGAGCTCGCGGGTGTCGTCATCGTCGTCCACGACGAGGATCCGCACGCCGTGGAGGGCCGGTTGCCGATCGTCCGTCATCCTCCCATTATGGCGCGGAGGAAGGCCGTCACGGCCCCGCACCCTGCGACTCGTGCGGCCCCTATGACGCACAACGCGGGGCGGGTGCCCTTGACCACCCCCCGACCGCGGTCTATTCTTTCGTCCGTGAGCCTCACGATGAACCGCCCCGAGCCATCCGCGCGGCGAATGACCATTAGCCGGCGGGGGTGGCCCGCGCGCTAGGTAGCCAGCGCGGCGGGAAGGCCCCCGGCGACGGTGCTGGGGTTTTTTTTTGGCCGCGGCGGAGGGAGGCATGAGCCGAGTGGTCGGGCTGCGATGCAAGGAGTGCGGAAAGGAGCGGGCCAAGGACCCGGTGGCGGCCTGCCCCGAGTGCTGGGGCGGCCTCGAGCCGGTCTACGACCTCGAGGAGGTTCGCCGCAGCTTCACGCCGGCGACGATCGCTTCGCGGCCCCGCGACCTCTGGCGGTATCGGGAGCTGCTTCCGCTCGACGGTGAGCCGACCGTCGGCCACGGCACCGGCTTCACCCCGCTCCTCCCCGCTCCCCGCCTCGGCCAGCGCCTGGGTATCGCCGACCTCTGGGTGAAGTACGACGCGGCCTGCCATCCCACGCTGTCCTTCAAGGACCGGCTGGTGGCGGTGGCGCTCAGCAAGGCGCGGGAGTTCGGCATGGACACGGTCGGGTGCGCGTCGACCGGCAACCTCGCCAACGCGGTGGCCGCGGGCGCGGCGGCGTCGGGCCTGCGCGCGGTCATCCTCGTGCCCGAGGACCTCGAGGCCGCCAAGCTCGTGGGCTCCGCCGTCTATGGAGCGACGCTCGTGGGCGTGCGCGGCAACTACGACCGCGTGAACCGGCTCTGCGCGGAGATCTGCGACCGCCACGGCTGGGGCATCGTCAACGTCAACCTGCGCGCCTACTACGCCGAGGGCTCCAAGACGGTGGGCTTCGAGATCGCCGAGCAGCGGGGATGGACGCTTCCCGGCCACATCGTGGTTCCCATGGCCGGCGGCAGCATGCTGACCAAGATCGACCGGGCCTTCCGCCAGCTCGTCGAGCTCGGGCTGGTGGAGGACCGCCCCGTGCGCCTCCACGGCGCGCAGCCGGAGGGCTGCGCGCCCATTTCCCGGGCGTGGAAGGCGGGGCTCGCGCAGCCGCGGCCGGTGAAGCCGGACACGATCGTCCGCAGCCTCGCCATCGGCGATCCCGCCGACGGCGCCGCCGCGCTGGCCGCCATCCGGCGGACCGACGGGCGGGCCGAAGACCCCGGCGACGCCGAGGTGGTGGAAGGAATCCGGCTCCTCGCGGAGACCGAGGGCCTGTTCGCGGAGACCGCGGGCGGGACCGTGGTCGCATCGGCGCGGCGGCTCGCGCAGGCGGGCGCGTTCGCCGACGGCGAGCCCGTGGTCCTGCAGATCAGCGGCCAGGGGATGAAGACGGTCGAGGCGCTGCAAGGCCGCCCGCCCTTTGCCGCGGTCATCGACGGCCGGCTGGCGGACTTCGAAGCGTTCTGGAACGACGCCGAGGCACGGAGCGAGCTCGCCTCCGCGATCCCCTCCCCCCGCCGCGGGGAGGGGCAGGGGTGAGGGGTTGGTGATGCCTCGCCGGCTTCGCGGCCGTTCCGTCGCGCGCTCCGCGCGCTCCCGCCGCCCGCCCCGCCCTTCGCGCCCGCCCGCTCCGGCGCGGGCCGCGCTCGAGGTGTGGAAGCTCGGCGGCGCGTCCGTCGCCGACGCTCCCGCGGTGCGCCGCGTGGCCGGGCTCGTGCAGCGGCACGCCGGCGACCTGGTGGTGGTCGTCTCCGCGCTCAAGGGCGTGACCGACGGCCTGCTCGAGGGCGCCCACCGCTCCGCGACGGGCGACGTGGCGGCGGCCAGCGCCCAGGCCGCGGCCTTCCTGCGGCGGCACCGCACGCTGGTCCTCCAGCTCGTGCCTCCCGGACCCGACCGGCGGCGGCTGCTGGCCGAAGCGGACCGCGCCGCCCGCGAGTACCGCGAGATCTGCCGGGCGGTGGCGGCCCTGGGACACCTGTCGCCCCGCACGAGCGACGTCCTCGTCTCCCGCGGCGAGCGCGTGGCGGCGTCGGTCGTGGCGGCCACGATCGCCGCCGCCGGCCGCCCGGCGGTGCGTGTCGACGCGCTCGACGTGGTCTCCACGGACGGACGCCATGGCGGCGCGGCGCCGGACATCGCCGTGACCCGCCGGCGGGCCCGCCAGGCGCTGTTGCCGCTCCTGCAAAAGGGGGTGACCCCGATCGTCCCCGGCTTCTTCGGCCGCGCGCCCGACGGCACCGTCGCCACGCTGGGGCGCGGCGGCACGGACCTGACGGCCACGCTCCTCGGCCGCGTCCTCGGCGCCTCGCGGGTGGTCCTCTGGAAGGACGTGCCCGGCATCCTGACCGCCGACCCCGGCCACGTGAGCGACGCCCGCCTCATCCCACAGCTCCACTACCGCGAGGCGGCCGAGGTCGCGTACTTCGGCGCCAAGGTCCTCCACCCGCGCGCGCTCATCCCGCTCGACGGGAGCCGTGTCCGCCTCCACGTGCGCTCCTTCCTCGACCCCGACGCGGCCGGCACCGAGGTCTCTTCGCGGCGGACGCTGTCGCGCTACCCGGTGAAGGGCCTCGCCGTCGAGTCGTCGCAGGCCCTCGTCACCGTCGCGGGCAAGGGCATGATGGGCGTCCCCGGCATCGCGGCGCGCACGTTCGGCGCCATCCACGGCGAGGGCCTCTCCGTCTCGACGATCTTCCAGGCCTCCTCCGAGAACTCCATCGGCTTCACGCTGCCCGAGGTGGAAGCCACGCGGGCCGTGGCCGCCCTGCGCCGCGCCTTCGAGGACGAGCTCACCTCGGGCCTCATCGACGGCGTGACCGCGCGCCTGGGCGTGGGGGTGGTGGCGGTCGTCGGGGAAGGCATGGCCGGGACGCCCGGGATCGCCGCGCGCGTCTTCGCCGCCCTCGGCGCCGGCGGCGTCAACGTGGTGGCCATCGCCCAGGGCTCCTCCGAGCGGAACATCACGTTCATCGTCGACCGCACGCAGCTTCCGGAGGCGGCCCGCCGGATCCACTCCGCCTTCCAGCTCTCCAAGATCGGCGGCGGCAAGAGCCCCCTGCACGCCCGCACGGACGTGGTCCTCCTCGGCTTCGGGCGCGTCGGCCGCGCGCTCGCCGACGCCCTCGCCGCGCGCAACGGCCATGCCGGGGTGAAGGTGGTCGGGCTGCTCGACCGCTCAGGCTACGTGTTCGACCCGCGTGGCCTCTCCCGCTCGCGCCTCCTCAAGCTTGCCCGCGGCAAGGATCGCGGCGCGCTCGTCGCAAACCTGGGCGGCGTGAAGGCCGGCGCCGACGCCGCCCTCGCCCACATCGCCAACCACGCGGTGTCGCGGCCGGTGGTGGTGGACGTCACCGCCGAGGACACGGGCGACCTCCTCCTGAAGGCCGCGGGCCAGGGCTTCGACCTCGTGCTCGCGAACAAGAAGCCGCTCGCCGGTCCGTTCGAGGAGTACGCGCGGCTGATGGCCGCCGTCGAGCGCTCCGGCCGCCGGCTCCGCTTCGAGGCCACGGTGGGCGCGGGCATGCCCATCCTCGACACGCACCGCAAGCTCGTCGACAGCGGCGACCGCGTGCTTCGCGTCGAGGGCTGCCTCAGCGGCACGCTCGGCTACGTGCTCTCGTCGGTCTCCGAGGGAAAGGCGTTCTCGCAGGCGGTCCGGGAGGCGGTGACGCTGGGCTACGCGGAGCCCGACCCGCGGGACGACCTGTCGGGCCGCGATGCCGCGCGAAAGGGGCTCATCCTCGGCCGCCTGCTCGGCTACACCGGCGTCCCTCCCGCGGCCGAGGACCTGGTGCCCCCCGCGCTCAGGCAGGTGCCGCTCGCCGAGTTCCTGGGGAAGCTCTCGACGCTCGACGCGGAATGGCGGGAGCGCGTGAGGCGGGAGGCCGCCCGCGGCCATGTCCTGCGCTACGTGGTCGTCGCCACCCCCCGCAGCGTCCGCGCGCAGCTCGTCGCCGTGCCCGCCGATTCGGCCGTGGGGGCCCTGCAAGGAACGCGCAACCTCGTCTCCTTCACGACGCGGCGGTACCGCCGGGAGCCCCTCGTCATCACGGGCCCCGGAGCGGGGCCGGAGGTGACCGCCGCCGGAATACTCAACGACCTCCAGCACTTGGCCGTCACCTAGACTTGGCCGGTCCCGGGGGCTAGACTCGGCAGGTGACGTCGCCGCCGCCCGTCCGCGCCCGGCTGACCCTCAAGACGCGCCTGCTCCTGATGATGCTGTCGCTGCTGGCGCTCTCGGTCAGCAGCCTTGCCATCCTCCACCTGCGCAGCGAGGCGCGGCTCGTCTCCCAGCTCCGGGAGTACACGGAGGATCTGTCGACCGCCATCGAGGTGTTCCAGGAGCAGCCGGTCGGCGAGGCGGGCGACCCCCAGGACGCCCTCAAGGCGTACATGGACAAGCTGCGCCAGCTCGGCGTGAAGGACGTCTCCATCGCCGACAGCTCGGAGGTGCAGGCCTCCACCAATCCCCTGAACGTGGGCAAGCAGCTCCTGCGCTCGAACAAGCACAAGGGACCGAAGCAGTACGTCATCCACGGCGTCCTCGGGGAAGAGACGGGCCCGCCGGGCAGCCACCGCACGACGACGCTCACCCTGCCCATCGTCCTCGGCGACAAGCGCGTCGGCTACCTGCTCATCACCCGTTACCTCGACGACTTCTCGGCCCTCGGCCAGGAGGCCTTCCTGAAGCGCCTCCTCGCCACCCTCGCGGTGTTCGGGGTGGGGATCCTGGTCTCGCTCGTCCTGTCGTGGTCGTTCTCCCGCCCGCTGCAGGACCTGACCGACGCCGCTCGGCGCGTCGCCGCGGGCGACCTCTCGGTGAAGGTCCCCGAGGGCGCCACCGTCGAGACCGACAGCCTGTCGCACACCTTCAACGAGATGGTGGAGCGCCTGCGTGAGAACCGGCTCCTCGAGGAGCGGCTGCACTTCGCCGAGCGCTCCACGGCCCTCGGCCGCCTCGCCTCGGCGGTGGCCCACGAGATCCGCAATCCCCTGAACTTCATCAACCTCTCGATCGACCACGTCCGGGAGCGGCTGGCCCCCGCGGAGCCGGCACGCCGCCAGGACTTCGACCGCATCCTCGCCAACGTGAAGGCGGAGATTCTGCGACTGAACCGGTTGGTGGGCGACTTCCTCTCCTTCGGCAAGCCGATGCGGCTGCACCCGCGCATCTGCGCGGTGGACGACGTCCTGAAGGAAGTGGCCGCGCTCGTCGACCACAAGGCCCGGGACCAGGGCATCGCACTCGCCGTCGAGGCCGAGCCGGGCCTGCCGCGGACGGTTGCCGACCCCGAGCTGCTGAAGACGTGCTTCCTGAACCTGATGATCAACGCCGTCGATGCCATGCCCGCCGGGGGCCTGATGAAGGTGACCGTGCGCCGCATCGCGGGCGAGGAAGGCAGCTCCGCCATCGAGGTGACGGTGAGCGACAGCGGCCGCGGGATGACGCCCGAGGAGATCCGCGGCGCCTTCGAGCCGTACTACTCGACCAAGGACGCGGGCCTCGGCCTCGGCCTCGCCCTCACGCGCAAGATCGTCTCCGACCACGGCGGCGCCATCGATCTGGACAGCGCGCCCGGACGCGGCACCACCGCCCGCATCGTCCTGCCCCTCGCCGCGGAGCCGGCGATGGCCGCGGAGGCCCTCGGCTCGTGAAGGGCCGGGTCCTCGTCGTCGACGACGAGCGGCGGCAGAGCGACATCCTGCAGATGATCCTGGAGGCGGAGGGCTACGAGACCAC
>WNFB01002712.1_pt1 | contig 15440 bp, 16 predicted proteins | sample 5400501 | NCBI WGS metagenome assembly WNFB01 (sample SAMN13153341, study PRJNA577476) | soil metagenome | isolation source: 200 cm saprolite under Douglas fir tree site 2 hole 1 | place: USA:California | collected 2015-04-18
TGCAGTCCTCAGATAGGCTTGACTGGCTACACGCTCGTTGTAGAAGGTGAGGATGTCAGCCAGGTATGCCCACCATTCCACCATCTGCAGCGCGAGGTCGCCTTTTGCGCTGGGGCGCCAGTTCGCCAGTTCTGCCTCGAGTGGCCTCGACAGCAACAGCGCGTGACGAAAGGTTGTATAGTCGCCCACGCGATAGGCGATGATGCTCCGACCGGGTGGATTGGAGATCACTTTGGGATGATCAAAAGTATCGCAAGGGCAAATCGCTCTATCGTTCATTTGCCTCCCTCCACACGAACTTTCAGTGAGCCACGTTCCGGCCTGCTTGGGTCGTTATCCACGCTCAGCATTTGATCGGCGTGCACCTGTACCTCATCTGGTATTTCGACGTAAACTGGAATGACCCCGCGCTGACGATACTTGATAGAGACGACACCAGCCACTCCATACGCCTTCTGGATAGCTGCTTCCAGCGTACTGCGTTCTAGAGGTGTGCCGAAAGTAAAGTTGTCGAAGAAGAAGAAGCCGGTGCTTCCATCAACGAATTTGCTAGTGCTGAGCGCGGACAAAATAGCAGCTTCCACGTCTCCTCGGAAGGCATCAGGTTGCGCGCAGACCGTCACTATGAGATCGAGTGATACGTACTGTGGCGAGGGCACGTAGGACTCGTAGCCAGCGAGGCGATAGCGATTGAGCAACTCGATAAGTTGTCTATGCTCGTCAATTGTAATGGCTTCAGACCCTCTGGGATCAGCAGTCGTGAAGACGGTTAGCCAACTGCCTGTCCAGCGAAAGACTGTGCCAGCACGTAACACCCACGGTAACGTCTCCGCCGCCTTCTCGTAATCCTCCCGCCGCACGGCGCGAAACTGCCTGGCGCGGAACGCCTGTGGTGCCAACCGCCGCACCTGCTCATCTGTCTCCTTATCCGCACCTCCCTGCGCAGCAAAGGGGTTGGTGACCGCGAGCACCAGCGCTGTCGCTGCAGGGTCTACTTTGGTAATGGAGTCGGCGGCAACATTGCCAATTGTGCCTCCTCCCACGCGGTAGGTCACCTGGAATACCGCACCGCGCTCGGGAACATCGCCGAAAATGCCGTCGCCGAAGCGAATCGTGTCCCCGCCATCACCATCGTAGTCCTGCATGAACGTGCCGTCGGAATTGCGAGCAATACGGTGAAAGCGCACGGGATCCACGGTGAACGCAGGCTCAAAGGGCACTGCTTCCAGCAGGCGTCTGCGCCATGTCCAGGGAACTGGTTGAGTGAATGGTGGAGTCGGCTGCTGCGCCAGCACTATTTCTGGCAGTGGCAATGCATCTGGGTTATCCTGGGCCAACCAGGCCATTGGAGCGTTCTGCAATGTATACAGGTATTGGCTCGCGGGGATATCTGGTGTGTTGTTGGAGCCAACGCGCACAATCGCGAGCGGCATCTGAGGTGAGGCGGCAGGAGGTTCCTCAATGGCAAACGTCTCCGTATAGCGCCTTGCCTGTGTTGCAGGTATCAAATTCCCCGCAAGAACTGTTTTTGTCAGATCGTGATCGGACTTCAAAGCGTCCTCCGCGCGGAAGACGATACGTGTGATCGGCGTTGGCTGCGGATTCGGCGGTGGCGTGAGAAAAAGCGGGTCTGTCTCTGGGTTTGCACTAAGCAGGTGGACGATCTCCCGTATCCGAGGGTCCGCTGAAGTTGCGCCTCCCGTATCTATCAGGAGAGTCTGGCCCTTGCCGGGACCTGCGGTATTGTCTGTGACAAAATTGAAGCTATCTCCAGCAACCCACATCTCCGTGGAGCCAGCCTTCAGGCATCTCTGGCTATCATCCAGGTAATAGGGTTGGATACCACGATTCCAGGCTGCATTCACAGTCAAGGTCTCTCGATTGAACTGGCCTGTCTGAGGGTCAACCAGCCCGGTTCCGGTCTCGAAATCAATGGGTCTGCCGTCAGGACCCTGGGCACTCACCACAAGCCCAGGGGGGATAGAAGTGATACTGCTTTGCACATCGAGCTGTAACAAAACGCGGGCAGATGTGGCTGGTCGCGGCTCGTACTCCACCAGGCGGGAGTGTCGCACGATTGAGCGGCGCTGGGTCGCGGTGTCGAGCGTGGCTTCCGCAGCGATGCGGTCTTGCGTGTAGCTTAGATCGTCGGCAAGGCTGCACAAAGCCTCCATGAACATCATGCCGAAATCAGCTTCGGAACGCTCCTGCCACTCCGGGTAGCGCAGCGCCGAGAAATCGGAGAGCGCCTTACGAAAACTGAGGAAGTCCTTTGCCAGGGAGTCAATTGGCGGTACATCGCCTGCTTCTGGCGGACAGACTAGCGGTGAAGGGGCGCAGTCCAGGTCCGAAGGACAGAGGGCTTTGAACGAAAATGTGACGTGGTCAAAGAAGGAATCCAGGGCATTGCTGTTACTGGTCAGCTTCAGCGTATAGAAGGAGAAGTCGCCGGGTGCTGCAACGGTCAGAGTAAGCACTGGACGCCCTTCAGCGTCCACTGCCCAGTCTGTGGCGTCGTTTATGGAGTTCACCAGAACGGTGCGAATCGTCTCTCCACCGGTGATCTCTACTTTGTTGATCTTTCCTTGCAACGCAAAAGTGTTCAGGAAGTGAACACGCAGCGTTTTTTGGTCGGTGCTGGCGACCTCGACGAAATCAATACCGTTCAACGTCATAGAGGCGAGCAGTGCCTTGAGCCGATCTTTCGCTTCCATGCTAAATCACCTGCACTTCCATACGCTTATTTGACTGCGTTTCGATCAAGACATATTCGATCTGGAGCAGCAGTTGAGCCTCATCAGTCCCCGCTCCCGGCTGCGCCACTTTGACATCTCTCACCTGGATTTGCCCTGCCAACCACCGGTCGAGCGCTTGCTGTACCAGCATCTGCGTTGTGGCTGTGAGAGCTTCGGAGTGGGGAGCGAAGATTAGTTGGCGCAGACCGCAGCCGAACTCTGGCAAGTCCGCACGCTCTCCTGGTGACGTTAGCAGCACCTGCCGGATCATCTGCTCGACATGAGCATCATAATTCGTTTGTGCAGCCTGCCTGGAGGCAGGGTCAATCCGAAAAGGAAAGGCGAAGTCGTGCCGGGTCATACGTTGCTCCTTGCCGGGCATTCCGGCTACAGCCCTGAGTCCTGCGACTGCGTAAAATTGATTAAGACGGTTCCCTGCACCGCTTGATCTGCTGCGCTACAAAGCCCTACGCTCTCCTCAGTCAATGTGAAATCACCGATCGCCTGGCTCCGTGCAGCAGGCTGTACCCATTGGACCTGTACACAGGGATGCGGAGATGAACCAATAACGAAGGAACACCCGGCTATCGTGAACGTGTCAGATGAGCGTAGTATATAGTTGCTTCCCGCCTGCGTCCTGGTGTTGGTGGATATCACATTCACCATGCCCCCATGCGGACACTGCATAATGCTGGATGTGGTGAGAAAGCCTGCCACTACGCCACCTCCAGTGCGCCGTCATTCACATTGACTTCGCTATCACTGACCACGATCTGGTTCGATCCTCGTTCAAGCGTAATGCCTGATGACTCCAAGGTCACTTTGTTCTCGTTAGCATCGGTGATAGTAATCGTCTTTCCGTCATCGTCCAGCAGGATCTTGTGTTTCGCTTTCGTCACAATCGTTTTCACGGAAGGGGTTGCATCCGAAGGCATCTCGTCCTCGCGCCAGTAGCAGCCAGTCCAGATCGGATAGGAGACATCCCCACCTTCGAACTCGATCCACACACCACTGCCCTTTTCTGGCAGGAAGACGAAACCTACATCCTTTCCAGCATACGGAACGCATGGCCTGCACCAGCCGGTCTCCTGGTCCTTCAGCACAGAAGGAACTTTCGCCTTGATGCGCAGCGTATTTTCGTCGATATCGGTCACGGTTCCCCGGTATTTGCCGTAAAACCGATTGCGTAGGCGTTCTAGAATGTCCAGTATCGCTTGCTCATTCATAGACATCAGATCAACCCTCCCAGTACGCCGCTGTCGCCGGAAGGTTGCGGTCCAACAGCGTTGCGAACAAGCACAAATTTCATTTTATGCGTTTCCTGTGTGATGATATGGCGCACACTCCAGACGAAGTATTTACCGGAATGCAGGCTCCCGATGCCCTCAATCTGCACGACCGTCCCGACACGCAAGACAGCCCTGAGCCGCGATACATCGGCTTCGCCCTCACAGCGCACAAACCAGCCCGCTTCACGTAGCAGTGATTGTGCACGGAGCGTCAGTTCGCCGCTGTCATCCACCGGGGCTGTCAACAGCACAGTCATGGGATTACCAGAAAAATCGGCTAGCCCGCGTGCGTCCAGCCCCGCCAGCCCCGAATCGGATGTATCCGCACTTACGCCGCCCTCATCACTATCATTAAAGAGAGCCTGGCTTGCCTTAACGGCAGTCGGGCGCGTGACATCCCAATCGATGTCGAGAGCATCCACCGTCCAGGTTTCTGGGTCGTTGAGTGTCAGCGTTACGACCGGATCGCCATCAAGTTTCGGCTTGGCGAAATATCCTGTGCGCTTGCCAGGTTGATCCGCGCACACGACGCGACAGAGTTTGCCGTTGCGCCGCGCCAGGTTGCGGAGAAATTGAATGTCGGACGCACGCTGCATCAGGCTATGACCATCCTCGGTATGCGAGGGCGAGTCATCCTCCGTGTTGTCCGGTGCTGGCGTGATGCCATAATCGTCAAAGATTGTGTTGGCAACGCGGGCATCGGTCACATTTACCCACTCCTTGACTTTCTCCTCCAGGTTCATGAGCCAGGAGGCATCTTGCCCCCAAACCTGGAGAGTCGACGCTGTCGTTCCAGTCTCCAGGTGCAGTTTGTGCGAGAGCACATAGCCATCAAAAATACATTCCGCAGCCTTCCCCTCAGGCATCGCTACCACTGCGAGGTTGGCAAATGGCTTGAAGCGGCTGTCGCTGACGTAGGTGAGATCACCTGAATCAGAGTGGCTCACTGGCAGATTCAACTGGATCGCGCCAGGCAGGTCGGCGTTCTCCTCTACCTCCAATGAAGACATCACAGTATAGAGGTCATTGTCTGCCGGTGTGCTGTCTAGTAGGAGTTGAAATGTGTTTGCCATAGTCTCTCTCAGCCTCCCTGCGCCGGAATGCCGATCAGGTCGTGTACAGCTAGTGTGTCCGGCACAATCGTGTTATTAGCGTCGCACAGTCTCCAGAAGGCGGTCGCATCGTTCAGATAATGTGCGGCAATCAGGTCCAGGCGCTGCCCTTCGAGACGCCGATGAAAACCCCGCACTGGATTCTGCACCGGCAGGGGCAACTTCGTCACTGTGACCACCGTGCCGTCTGATTTTGTGACGGCGTATGTCGCTGCTTTTTGGTAGCGACTGCCAGGAAAGAACATAAGAGCCTCCTCACAGGGATAGCGGCAGCATACCGATGATTGACTCGGCTGCCTCCCCAAGGTTGGCTAGCGCAAGCACCTGACGCTGCCTTTGCGAAAATATGTAAGCTGTCTTGGCAACCTTAGCCAGTAGGCCACTGACAGATATGAGTTCTTCTGGCGTCAGCACGCGCAGATTGAGCTGTGCTTCGGCATGGGTTGGGTTTAGAAACGGATCGTATAGTCTCTCGGTGATGGTGAGTCCTGTCACTCGTACTGGCAAGATTCGCCCCGGTCCCCACGAGAACAGAACTGTCGGCACCTGCGCCTCTGGCACAATGCGCTTAACCTGCCCGCTTGAGGAACTGCCGGAGGTGATCGCGGCGGAAACGGACCCTATCAGGTCTCCAGCCCCGGATGTGCTGACGGGGTACTGAAGCATCTCCAGTGCTGCCAGTCGAGAGTAGATACCGGAGGTTGTAGCTATGACCTGGGTTGCGGGACCGCCGTCCGCAATCATATCCCCGGCATCCATTGCAATCGTAAAAGCGAACGATTCGCCCGGCAGTCCTCTCACAGCCAACGGATTAGACCGCGAACTAGGGTCCGCAGCAGGCTGATTCCATGTATGCGTGATCGTCTCCGGGTTGTATTGAAAGACAATGACGTTCGGCAACGGGACCGAAAACGCCTCCATGAACTCTACGAGAGCTCCTCTGAAAAATTTTCCCGCCATCTTAATCAACTTTCCTTCCTAATCTAAAACCCTTTGATCTCACCATTTTCTTCGCTAGAGAGACTGCTCTAACTGTCGCAGCATAGCGGTCACGACCTGTTTTGCCAACATATCCAGGCTGCTTCCAGGACTGGCCGTCACATTCACCCTCATTGAATCCCAATGGCGAGGCGAAGCGTTCGAGACAGAAATGTGGTCTCCCAATCCTTCGGCAATCAGCCGTGCCAGGCGCTGCCCATCGCGTTCCGAGATCCCAGAGAGCTTCAGGGTCAGCCTATCTATGTTGATTTCTGTCATCGTCTTAGTTCTCCCAATCTCCAGGCCGCAGCACCACGCCGTACTTTGCCATTTCCCGCCGCGCCGCATAAAGCACATGTTTCATGCTGATGCGTGTTCCCTCTGCACGGGCCAGAAAAGCAGCACCGAGCGCAGCAGCCTTGATATCGGCTCCCGTCATATTTAGCTTGCTTGCGAGGAACTCCCAATTTATCTGGTCGAGGAGTTCCTCTCCTTGCGGGGTGTACTGCGGGAGCGCGATCTCCCACAGCATCAGTCGCTCCACTGCACTGGGCGGCATGAAATCCACGATGAAACGCAGGCGGCGCAGAAATGCACTGTCCATGTCTCCTTTCCGATTAGTAGCAAGGATAGCAATGCCATCAAACTGCTCCATACGCTGCAGCAGATAATCGATCTCGATGTTAGCAAACCGATCGTGTGCGTCTTTGACCTGCGTCCTCTGACCAAAGAGCGCATCCGCTTCATCAAAGAAGAGCAGCACGTTCGCCCGCTCACATGCATCGAAAATCTGCTTGAGACGCTTCTCGGTCTCACCGATATATTTACTCATCACACCAGCCAGGTCCACCCTGTAGAGATCCATGCCCAATGAGCGTGCCAGCACCTGTGCAGCCATCGTTTTACCGGTGCCACTCGGTCCCGCGAACAAGGCCGTGACACCCCGCCCCAGCGCAAACAGCCTTTCGAAGCCCCACTCCTCGTAGACGAGCCAACGCAGCCGCGCTTGCTCTTCCAATTCTGCCAGGTGTCGCCGCACACTCGGAGATAGTACGATATCGTCCCAGGTAAACGGACAAGGGAGTGGCGAAAATAACTCACTCGACCCCTGATACAGCGCTTGCCGACACGCCTCGGTCACTGCTTCTGTTCCGGCGGGAGCAACCCGCGTCGCATTTACTATCTCTGCCGGAGTTAGCATCCAATCTGCTACCTGGTCGGGCATCGGCAGGTCAGAGAGTTGTTTCCACAGAGCGGCCCGCATTGCCCGTTTCGGCAGTGGCAAGCGAAACGATTTTCGCACCACACCGTTGCGCTTTTGATATGACAGGGGAGATGCGGTGCCAAAAAACGTCAGACCTGAGAAAGCTTGTACCATACGCCACACCCTGGGGTCTACTCCCTCGGCATCGTGCCAATAGAGAACCGCATCAGTGAGTCGCGCCATGCGTGCCGCACGAGTCGCCCTTTCGACCAGCAATGGCAAAGCTACGTCGGAGCTTAGTAGCAGGCCTGCATCGGCAATCAGCATCCCAATCCCCAGTTCCGCACAGAACTGCGTGGCAAGTGTCCTCTTCCCCGCTCCTTCCGGTCCAATCAACTCTAGCTCGATAGGCACAGGTGCAGTCTCTCCTACGCGGGAAGCACACTGTTCTTTGCACATAGCCTCCACAAACGCTTGCATTGCAGCAAGATGCGCCGGATAAAGACATATCTTCCTTTTGACTTTGCAGGCAGGGATGCACTGGACTGCTGTACCCAACGCTGGATCCAGCCCATCCCCTTGGGTGAGCCAGGAGACCATATGCGCATCGGCTACCCAGGGAGCGTTTACCGCCCAGGGATTGGCCAGACCCTCTAGAGGCCAGACCATGCGCCAGCGCAGCAGTGCCGCATCTGGCCCGAAACTGATGGGAGATGACCATTGGAACAAACTTGATGCAAGCCATGGTGTAGCAGAGCCTGCTGTCGCGTCGTCGTGTAGGTAGCCATACACACGTCGCAACAACGGATCTACCTCCACTGCAACAGCTAGCTGCAACAGATCTATCTCCGCTTCGGACAGGGCGAAATCCCTACGCAGCCGCTCCCATACTTCATCATTGATGACCCACTGGTCAATGGCATGTATTTGCCTGCTCAGTTGCCGTGCAATGGCCTCTGTCTCATAGAAGGTAGACTCTGCGCTTGCGTCCTGCTCCGTACCAGCCAGGATACGATCCACCTCGTTGTGTGAGATTGCCAATCCCTGCTCTGCATCTGCCAGGCTTTTCCCCCACAGATACCGCAGCCAGATCATACGTCGTCGCGCTCGCAAGCGAATGCGCGTGATGAAAGCTGGCTCCGCAGAACGCGGCCGATCAGTTGTCTTGTTTTCGTTCATGGTATGTTTATCCACCAGGCGGGTGCTGCCTCCACCTGATTAACGCGGATACGCACGGTGTAGCGACCGGGAGTAAGATGACCCGGTGCGCGGAAACTGATGGCGGTACCGCTTCCATTCACATTGAACTCTCCAGCACCAGGCGTACCGCTGGCCACGGTGAGAGGAACGGTATCTAATAGGAACTCGGTCTTCCCTGTAATAAATCCTGCACCGCTCAGGGTGAATATGCTCCCGACAGCAGTCAGCAGCGGTGGAACTGGTGGCCCTAGTGGATCTGCAATGTCTACCCGTGCGGCAATGCTGAACGGCGTGGCATTGGAACGTATCGTTTGCGCATCTCCCTGGGTTTTATCGCTTCCTATACGCAGTTGATAGATACCAGCTGGAGGTGTGTTCGGTGGCGCACCCAGTGTCGTCGGAAGTTCTAGCGTAATCCGCGCATCCGTCCTGAGCTTGTGGCTGGGGTCTGGGTCTGACACAACCCATGACGTCACCTCATGCTCCGTTCCATCAGGAAACAAAAGATAGACTCGATGAGAGGTATTCTGGTTCAGCCCACCACCTTGCAGTAAGAATCTCTGTCCGGCTGCGACTGTGGCCGGGGACTGGTCGAAACTGCGGATGTCGGGTTTTGCCGCAGTAGTATCCGGCGAGGTATAGATGACATTCCTTAGCGTGCCGAACACTTGACCCTCGCTTACAAAAGGCAGCAAGGTTGGGTTGACCGAGAGGCCAATCCTCTTCGGCGGTGGCGCGGGCTGAGTGCCGGGAACATCTGGCGTGATGAAAACAACGCTCACCTTGTAGAAGACCGAGAGACGGAAAGAAGTTGTGAACGATTGCCAGAGACGGCTCATTTCGTCGGCAGTCTCCACCTCCATCGTCAGACAGAATTCTTCCTTGACGTTCTGCGTGTTAATTAGCACCGTTTTATGCACGATAGGTGTTTCGTAAAGGCATCTCATAGCAATGCTCATCGCCTGCTGTTCCTGAACGTAGTTCTTGTCTGCATAGGCGGTGAGCAGGTAGTAGAGGTCCAGGCTCAATGGCTGTTGCGGTATGACCGACGAACGCGGACCCATCACTGGCGAATTTCTCTGGAACTTGTCTTGAGCGACATGAAACAGGTAAAGACTCAACTGACAGTCGCCATCCTTGCGCACGGTTTCGGGCATGGAACCAGTAATCTTAATCGTAAACGTCGGTCCAGGATTGACGGCCAGGCCTTCCGGGTTCCACAGCGGGGAATGGTCCCTACAGTCTTCCAGCAGTTTAATCAGGGTGTCGGTGATAATAGAGAGATCCAGCACTCCCAGCAGTCCTAGCGGCATCGTATTTCCCTTTCATCCTTGCCGTAAACCGAAAGAAGACGTAAATTCACGCGACAGTGCAGGACCGGATTGCCGCTTCGCTGTGCTACGTGCAGTTGGCGGGGGAGGGGGTGCAACTGGTGAAGGCACAATATGTACATCTATGGAACCAATATGAAGTGCAGTACCCTGCGACAATTTGGACTCTCTCATTGGTGCTGCTGGTCTGGCCGCAGGCAACGGCACTAATGTTATCTGGGCAGCTTTGGTAGGAGGCCTCACACTCGTATCCCCGCTCTGTGGCGCGAAGTCATCGATGGGCCAACTTCTCGCTGACCTAGCGGCCGCTCTCTGTCCGTGCTCTGAAATCGAACGTGGCCTGGTATGGAGAACCTGCGTCTCGACAGGCTTCTCGACTTGTCCTGTGGAGACGATTTGAGCAGCGGGCAACGGCTCGTGTATGTCGGCAGTGATATGAGACGATGGTTTTGCTGGTGTGACCTGGGCCCCCATATGTGGTCGCCGACTCACAATCGGGGGAGCACTCCTCTCAACCTCAGCCGAGTCTCCTGGTAAGGACAGAGCAGGAGCCTTTGGAACAGTAGGATCATGTCTCTTGAGGGGGGGATTGGGAGAGCGCGGTGTGATCTCCTGCGTGACTCCCCGCTCTGCCGTTTTTTCCATTATGTCTGAAAGGGCGTGTGTGTTTGAAAGGATGGGCTTATGTTCCTTCACACCAGCAGCCTGAATGAAGGGTGCAGCGTTTGGCTCAACGGTCAGAGTCGAAGGCCGTTGCACAAAAGACCTGGTTTCAGTCAGCACATCCTGAGAAAGTGACGGTGTGGTTCCTCCACGACGGGTGACCGAACGGGGCGGCTTTAGTAACGGTAGATTGCTGTCAGCGCGCCGGGCAATTTGCTGCAGATAGGATGTTCTTGGCATATTACACCAGACTCCTTTCTTGCTGAACCATCTCTATATAGTGGGCGCGTTGGCTGCGCGGGAGCGCGAGAATCTCTGCCTGTGACCAGTGGTAATACCTGGCAAGCAGATGGACGTCTTCGTAAATAAACACCGCCTGGTCGCGTAGTTCTCTCAAGGTAAACTGTTGGACGTCGAAGTACACATTTACCCCCGCGCCACACTCAGGACATTCGCCCTGCAAGTTGTGGGACAGGCTTGGTGCCAGCGCTTCCATCGCGGTTTCCACACGTTTAAGCATGCGGGCGGAGATTCCGGCTGGTTGAATACAACACCGTATCAACTCGCGCTCAGGTTTAGGCGACTGAGAGATTGCGATCTGATCCGCAACGCTTGGTAGACGGAAAGCGACTGGCACATCCCGAAAGCGAAACCACCCGGCCTCATCCGCTGGTTCCACACCGCGTGCAGTGCGAGGACTATGATGAGCAAGATACTCTCCAATACGGAAAGCCACATCGATACGCTTCCCACAGTCTTTAGTGGGGCAGGTAACATCCGAGCGGATTAAGTCTCCGAAGAGCCATTGCCGCAATAGAAGCAGCAATGCTTCGAGGTCGGTCACGCAAAGTGTACCCCACTCGACCGACAATCCGTTTGTTGACCACGCCAGACGTGTGATGAGTTCCAAAGCTAAGGCAGTATTGCAGGCTGGCGCTTCCTGTAGCAGGACATCTTCCGCGCCTGTAGGCTGCTGCAAAATCACATACATGCCGCTAATGGGTAGACGAACTGTAGCCATTTACTTTTCCTGCGGCTCCTGCAGGGTCAGGTCATGTTCCCATCCTTCGTTTTCTATCTTGATGTGTTCGATGGCAACAGCGTTCGCGCCGGCATCGAGATCGGGCAGCGCCTGGTATTCCGAAACCCAGCATCGATGGATGGTGAACCTATGTACCGGTTGACGTGCCTCATTGAGGAGTTCGATTCGCAAGTCTTGACGCAGAGCCTGCAAAGATTGCGAGGCTACACCTTTGTCCAGCACCTGGGGCGCGTTTGCCCAATCTTCAAAATCGCTATCGTGAGTGACACCCCTTTCCAACGTGATAGGGTCGTACTTGGTGCGACCCAGACCCTTGCGGATGAGGCCGTTTCCACCCTCTTTATATTCGATGACATCCGAAGACCGCTTCAGACCAGTCACTTTGCTCACACCTGCTACAGGCGTGGTTGACTTTCCAAAGTAGACAAGGAAACTATACGTCTTATATGGATCGAAGCGGTCCGCGTTGAAAGTGAACGGTTTAGTCACGTGATTTCCTCCTATGCCTGCGATTGCCCTGCGAGTTGCGCAATCTTGATGATCACGAATTCGGCCGGTTTGAGCGGGGCAAACGCAACGATGATGTTGACGATGCCGTTATCTATGTCGGTCTGGGTGGTCGTTTGAGAGTCGCATTTCACCTGGAAGGCCTTACTGGGCGTAGAACCCTGGAAAGCGCCTTGCTGGAAGAGCGAGAGCATAAAGTTTTCAATGTTCGTTCGAATGGCGACCCAGAGTGGGTCGTCGTTCGGTTCGAAGACGACCCAGCCGAGATTGCGGTAGAGTGTTTGCTCGATAAAAAGTGCCATGCGCCGCACCGAGACATAGCGCCACTGCTCGAATGCTGGGTTCTCTGTCACCAACGTCCTCGCACCGAAGACGACTGTGCCGATGCCTGGGAAATTCCGCAAGCAGTTCACTCCTTTCGGGTTGAGGGTGCCCTGTCTCAAGTCGGTCATCCGTCCTCGTGGTACCACGCCAGTCGTGTTCAGGATGGTTGTCTCTAATCCTGCGGGCGCTTTCCAGACGCCGCGATTGGCGTCCGTGCGGGCGTAGATACCTGCGACAAAACCGCTGGGTGGTAGCTCGATGACGTTGCCTGTCAGCGGGTCTTGCGAAAGGAGGTATGGGAAATACAATGCGCCGTTGGTACTCTTAGGCACTATGTTGTCCATCTCATCAGCGATCAGCGGTAGCGGCGCGCTACTTGTATCAGCTGCAGCTTGCTGTGGCGGGTCCAGGATAAGAAATGCTTGCTTCCTTTCGCAGAATGCAAGCGCTTCGCTCCAGATGCCGTTGTCCGCAATGCCGGGAAGAACGAGCAAGTTGAAAATCGAAAGCTTGTCTAAGTCGCTGTCCTGCTGGAAGACGGGCGCAAAATCTGCCTCACTAAACACCGTCGCAAATCCGGCGGGAACCGTGCTGGTTAGGAACTGCGGCAGGTTCACTTGACTTGCTTGTGCTATGGGGGGCGAGAAGCTAGCTCCGCTGGGAGCCACTGTCACTAACGAAGAGACGGAGTTGATGCGTTTATCAATCATATTCTGCGGGTCGGCTGGATTGATCGTAACTTTTCGATATGTTTCTGTCCGCGAGCCATAGGCGATAATGATATCGGCGGTATCTTTGGCAGCATTCACATTATTGACCGTCACCGACATCCGATGGTTCAGATCCGTCGGCTCTAGTCCCGTAAAAACTATGTTGCTACCAATGGTGACGGTCGGACCCGTGATCGGATCTGGAGCGAGAACCGCTCCAGTAGCGTCGTAGTATTGCGGTTGCAAACCAACGACCCAGGCGATTGATCCACCGTTCAAAAAGAACTGGTTGACAGTGTAGGCGAGCTTGGAGTCAAACAGGTTACTGGCGAAAAGGCCACCAAACTCACGCTCATAATCGGTAAAACTAAACAACTGGACGGCTTTCTTGAAGTTTTTTGTTTTGAAGGGATGTGTATAGCCAACGAATACGGTAATAGACGTAGCCGCTGCTGTAATGGTATGGGCCGAACTGGGCAACTCTTCAATATAGATGCCAGGATAAGTAGGTGTGACCGGCATAGCTTCTCCTCCAGTTTCAAGGACATAGTTGGGTTGAAGGCGTGACTAGCTTGCGAAGACGGTTCCTGATGCTTTTGTCGCATCTTTAGGGTCTGCGCCGCCGCTGAGTCCGATGGTTCCAGGGGCAGGAATGGCAAAATCGCCACCATTCGGCTTGTTGACTATGATTTCATATTTAGAAGAACCTTGCAGTTTATCTGGAAGGTCCTTGAGTTTCATTCCCGTCACGGATTGAGTCCAGACAGCGGTGAGTGTAAAGGTCTTGGCAGTAGCATCAACATTGGAAATCGTAACGGTCGTGTTGTCACCATCCTGACCATTTTTCTTTGCTTCCACGTTGAATGCAGTACCGGAAGGATCTTTAGAAACCTTTACCGAAGACTTTGCGGAGGCACCTCCACCTGCGAGTGGATACACGCCCGCTTTAGGGAGAGAGGGATTATCGGCATCCAGGACATGCACCAATCCCGATTTGGGTGCCTTATCTGTGCCTAGCACGGTTTTAATGAACGATGGAGAGGTAGAGTCGGAACTAAGCCCCTTATATGTATCCATCTCGGTAACAGTGGCATCGAAGGCAGTCTTATCGGCATTCGTAGGATCACCAGGGTCCGGGACAATATTGCTGAAAATGACCTGGATGTTGTTTCCTGCTGGACCTGGATCAGCGGCCTGTATGACCATCGCGGGTTTCGGGGAAGGTGCAGTGCCAGGAGTAAGTGAGCCAATGTTGACGAGGTATTGAAGCCATTGACGTATCTCATCCTTGTCGTAAGGCGGACTTGCCTGAATAGTATTGCCATCAATAGTCAGAGCTGAAAGAGGAATCAACAGCATTTTGCCACTCTGATCTGTGAAGGCGATTGGACCATTTCCTAAAACTTCCAATTTTGACATTGTTTCCTCCTTGTATTTGAGGAATACTCTACAGAGCGTTATGTAGCGGACTCAGGACTACTGTCGGGCAGTAAACAGGCCTTTACAAAAGCACGCAGGTTTGGACCTCCTTGTACGTAGGCTTCGCGACCGCTGACAATGTGACGAATGTAGCAACGCGTTACAGTCGCTTTCGCGTCTATTGAGATACGTAGAAGAAAACTACCGCTGTTCAGATGCACTTCTTCTCCCGTCGCAACATTTACCACGCGTAGCTGTGTGGCATTCGTTGGTAGGTCAGGCCAGCACCAGACGATGACAGAGTGTTCTTCATTCTCCATCGTGTCTTCGCTCGCATCGTGCGATGTGCTTTGCGAACAAGATGATACGATGTACCATTTCCTTTCCTTAGCCTTCCTGTACGTTCTCTATTGGCCTCTGACCAACTGTATCACGGGAGGCTAAATTTTTGCTGAACTTTGGCTAAATTTTTGCTTCATTATCAGAAGAGGGCTCGCTTTTGAGCATCATTTGAACTATATGCACTGTTTCAGGCAATGGTTGCACAGCCAGTTCCTCACGGAGGATGCGTTCGCAGCGTTGATACTGCTGTAGTGCCTCGCTGCGGCGGCCCTGAGCAGCGTAGATCTGAATGAGTTGCCGGTAGGCCAGTTCGTCGCAGTAGTCCTCCTTGAGCACTGCAGTGGCCCATTTCTCGGCATCTTCATAACTCTTAACCTTCAGATAGTGGTCGGTTAGTGTTCTGCACATGTCAATGTAGACCCGGCTCAAGTGCTCCCGCTGAAGAAATGACCAGTCGGCATATTTATCTTCTGGTAAGAAGGGACCGGTGTACAGGCGGCATGCCTTCTCATAGAGAGCTACTCTCTCCTCGTTTGTCTGCCGTCCCGCCTGGTAATAGTGCAGAAAGTGGTCTACATCGGTTT
>WNFB01002714.1_pt1 | contig 15439 bp, 16 predicted proteins | sample 5400501 | NCBI WGS metagenome assembly WNFB01 (sample SAMN13153341, study PRJNA577476) | soil metagenome | isolation source: 200 cm saprolite under Douglas fir tree site 2 hole 1 | place: USA:California | collected 2015-04-18
TCCATTCAGGGCCTTCTCCTGAGGGGCGGGTGTTACGTGCTCTTCGGGGTCTTCGCTCTGCTCGCCGCAGGTCCAGCGTACGTGGTTCCGGCTCTGATACTCTACCCTCTCGCTTCAGGTGTGGCGTTCGCGGCATACTACATCTCGACGTACACCATGATGTTCAACGCAATCCAGAGGGGGAACGCGGGCTCCGCCCTCGGCGTGTACAGCGCAGTCATCGGTGTAGCGACCCTGGCGGGCTCTCTGGCGTCTGGTTTCATCTCCATCTTTGCCGGCTTCCACGTCACCTTCATCTCCGCCGGCCTGTTATTGTTCTTGGCCGGTGCTGTTGTAGCGAGGCTACCCGCGAGTGGCCACGACGAGGGTCCCCAGTCCTGAGCCGATGATTGAAGCGATTTACCCTCTTGTAGTAGGCAAGTCTAAGGGTTCGGAAGAATAGAATGGGTACCAGGTTGCCGTTCAGTCAACTGAGGCTTCGCCCTGTTTCCTTTTCTCCTCATCTATCAGCTCTGTCAGCGCCTCGAATGCCTTACCGGCGTCCTTCATCTTCACCACCATGATGGTATCCGTGTAGCAGCTCACCGTGTCTTCGATGTTGACGTGCTTTCTGGAAAGCTGGTCGTAGAAAGAGCTGATACAACCCGTTGTGGTTATGATCTCTTTTGGGCTGTGTACGGTTATCGCTGCGCGTTCTTCTCCTTCGTCTAGGAATTCAGCGGTCGCTAAGGCCTTTCTCACATCCTTGTGCAGTCTCTCGTCAAAAATTAGGGTGATTGACGACAGCGATTCAGAGACTTGCATGAAGTCCTCTTGGTAGCTTGAGAGAAGAGTGCTGACGGTCTGGAGAGTCTTCCTTGTCTTCTCAACCGAAAGCCTCGAGACACCTGTCCTCACATTCACGACGCTATTCGCGACAACATTAGCTACTTGGCTCGACCCCGGCACATAATCATTCCTGATTCTCTTGAGGGCGCTTATCACTCCCTGCAGGTTGACATCCTTGACCTTCTTTCCCATCCTGGCGGCGACCTTGGGCCTTAGCACCCTGGCTAGTCCACTCAGATTGACGTAATCCCTTGCAATGGCGTCCTGAAACGAGAAGTCGAAATTCACTTCGTCTCTGACCGCGCTGATTAACGAAGGGCCGTTTCGCGAGTTGGATGACCCGAATTGGTCACTCCGAGCCAAGAAAAGCTCACACTAGCCAAAATCTATAAAAGCGTTTCACCATTGACTCGCTTCATCACTTTGGGACTCACGGTAGCTCTCGCATATTCTGGCGGCCTCGACACCTCCGTCTGCATCAAGTGGCTGCAGGAGAAGTACAGGGCTGACGTCGTTACGGTAACGCTCGACCTAGGCCAGAAGGATAACCTCAGGGAGATAGGGAAGAGGGCCTACCTCCTGGGAGCACGAAACCACTACGCGGTCGATGCTCGCCACGAGTTTGTCACCGGCTACGTCTACCCAGCGATAAAGGCGAACGGACTCTATGAAGGCAAGTACCCGCTCAGCACCGCGCTCGGCAGACCTCTGATAGCGGAGAAACTCGTGGAGGTGGCCCGGAAGGAAGGCGCTGATGCGGTCGCCCACGGTTGCACTGGGAAGGGGAATGACCAAGTCAGGATAGACGTTACAGTCAGGTCGCTCGACCCCTCCCTGAAGGTGATCGCTCCGGTCAGAGAGTGGAACATGACGAGGGACGAGGAGATGACCTACGCGCAGAATCAGGGGATCCCGATAAAACCCTCGAAGTCGATCTATAGCGTCGACCAAAATCTCTGGGGGAGATCCATCGAGAGCGGCCCCCTCGAGCACCCAGATCAGGAGCCCCTCCCTGATGCCTTCGAATGGGTAACCCTCCCCGAGGAGGCCCCCGATACTCCGGGCTACCTAGACCTTGAATTCCTCGAGGGTGTCCCAACAAAGGTGAATGGTCAGGAGCTGAACCCCGTCGAACTGATTCAGTTCGTAAACCAACTCGGTGGCTCGCACGGCGTGGGGATCATCGACCACATGGAGGACAGGCTCGTCGGGATAAAATCGAGGGAGGTCTACGAGTGTCCCGCGGCCCTGACCATCATAGAAGCGCACAAGGACCTCGAAAAGCTCGTGCTGACGAGGAACGAACTTGAGTTCAAGTCCTCCGTCGAGAGAGAGTGGGCCTGGCTAGTCTACTCGGGCCTATGGATGGAGCCTCTACGGGCGGCACTCGATAGCTTCATTGAGACGACCCAGAAGCGGGTAACCGGAAAGGTCAGGCTGAAGCTCTACAAGGGCAACGTGAGGGTAGTGGGAAGGTCATCGAAGAACGCGCTCTACAAGCTGGAGCTGTCGACCTACAACAAGGGTTCGACCTTCGACCAGAGGAATGCGGTTGGTTTCATAGAGCTATGGGGGCTCCAAGCCCGCGTCGCTGCCAAGGTCGCTGCCAAGGTCGCCGGGATGAGTGAGGGGAGAACCGCTGGATATCAGAGGGAAACGCCTGAAGAGATCCAATGAAAGTGCGACGGGGTTCATCTCATCCATCGGATTCGACGCACCCATCGCAAGGCACGTCATCACGATCAACACAGCGCACATGCTAACGCTGGTTCGCGCCGGAGAGGTCAAGAAAGGTATCGGAGCGGAATGCCTAAAGTTCCTCCTGGAGGCGGCCCCAGAGACAACAAACGGGCAGTTCGAGGATATTCATCAGGCGATAGAGCAGTCCGCCGTCGACCGCCTGGGTGTAGAGAAGGCTGGTTTCCTCAACCTCGGAAAGAGCAGGAACGACCAGGTTACCTCGGCCATCAGGATGGAGCTGAGAGAGCGCGTCATCCTCCTCCTGACGAGCGTGAACCTGCTTCAGGAATCGCTCCTAGGGGTAGTCAAACGTGACGGACGAACCGTAATCCCGGGATTCACCCATCTCCAGCACGCTCAGCCTGTTACCGTGGCGCACCACTATTTCGCCTACTTCGACTCGATTCAGCGCGACTGCGAGAGGTTCTTTCAATTGTACGAGAGGGTCAACCTCTCGCCCATGGGGGCGGCAGCACTCGCGGGGACTTCGGTGAACCTCGACAGGAGGCTGATCGCCTCCCTCCTCGGCTTTACGGGGATAATCGATAACTCGATGGATGCTGTCTCGTCGCGTGACTTCGCAGTTGAGGCTCTCTCCTCCTGCGGGATGCTGATGATTGAGCTGAGCAGGATCGCCGAAGAGATCATCCTCTGGTCTTCCAAGGAGTTTGGCTTCGTAGAGGTCGCGGACGAGTACGCCGCCTCCAGCAGTATCATGCCCCAAAAGAAGAACCCCGTCACGGCCGAACTCGTAAGGGCGAAGTGCGGCTCCGTGCTCGGGTCGCTTCAAGCCGTCTGCGCCATCCTGAAGGGCCTCCCCTACTCCTATAACCTCGACCTCCAAGAGGTCACCCCTCACCTCTGGGAGGGCCTCGCAAACACTCAGAAGTCCGTTGAAATCATTGATGCAACGATCTCGACTCTGAATTTCAACCCCAAAGCTTTCTCTAGGTCGATGGAGGGGGATTACTCCACGGCCACCTCTCTCGCGAACTACCTCGTAAAGTCGAGCGGCCTCTCATTCAGAGAAGCGCACTCTCTAGTCGGGGAGATCGTTCGGAAGTCAGTCGAGGAGGCGATTCCCTTCTCCCAAGCGGCGAGAGAGCTCCCGAAGCTCTCGAAGAGAGTCCCTCCCCTCGACGAGGAGACCCTGCAGAGCATCCTCGACCCGGCCGGCTCGCTGAAGAGCATAGTGACGGCTGGAGGTGCCAACCCGCAGTTCATCCCGGGAAGCGTTGAAAGGCGCCTCCGACTCGTTCACAGGAACCGCTCGCGGCTCGCCAAGCTCGAAGGCGCCCTGAAGCTGGCGGAGCGGTCGCTCCTCAGGAGCGCAAACTCATTGCTCGAGGAGGTGAGAAACTAGTGAATACCAAGTGTGCTGAGTGCGACGGCCCGATAAACATCCCCAACGACGTAATCGTCGGGGAGATCGTTTCGTGCAGAGATTGCGGGGTCGAGTACGAAGTATCCGAGATAAGGGGTGGTGTTGCACTATTGAAACCCGCGGAGAGGGTCGAAGAGGACTGGGGGGAGTAGCGGTCGTTGCAACTTACCATCCTCTTCGATAGGCTCAGATGGGAGGAGAAGGCTCTCAAGAAGGAGGGCGAGAACGAGGGGTGCGAGGCTTCTCTCCTCGACGCGAAGGGCCTTGTCATTGAAGTCTCGACGCCAAGAAAGCGAAACGGCCTCGGCGACCTCGCTCTTCAGAGGTGCATCAGTCACTACCGGGGACTCTACCTGACGAAGATTCTCGAAAATATGAGTCTCGAAGTGGTAAACTCCTCCGCTGTCACAGAGAACTGCGGAAACAAGCTCCTGACGACACTCCTCTTGGGAAGGGCGAGGATTCCGACCCCGAGGACATACATCGCGCTCACCCCCGACACCGTTCCTCAGGCCGCGGAGGCGCTCGGATTCCCCTTGGTGATGAAGCCGATGACGGGCAGCTGGGGAAGAATGGTCAGCTTAGCGAGAGACAGTGAGACGCTCCAGTCGATAGTCGAACTCCGAGAGCAACTTCAGAACCCCGCGGAGCACATGTACTACCTCCAGGAGTTTGTAAAGCGCCCTCCGAGGGACATAAGGGCTGTCGTTGCCGGAGACGAGATCGCCGCGTGCGTATATCGTTACGCCCCCGAGGGGGAGTGGCGAACCAACGTTGCTCGCGGGGGAATCACGAAGGCTTTCAAGCCGGACGAGGAGCTGCAGGAGCTGATCCACAGGGCGGCCCGGGCGGTGGGTGGCGGGGTCCTGGGGGTGGACGCGATGGAGTCGAGGGACGGCTACCTCATCCACGAGGTCAACAACACGGTCGAGTTCAAGGGCGCGCAGTCAGCCACGCAAGGCAGCATTCCCCGCAAAATAATCAAGTACGTCCTTTCACGGGGCAAGAAGTAGATTGGTGAGGGTCGGAGTCGTAGCCTCTTCAGGCTACATCGGGGGAGAGCTTCTTCGACTGCTACTGCAACACCCGCAGGTCGATCTCACCGTGGCCACTTCGAGAAGTTACGCGGGCGAGTACGTCTTCAGGGTGCATCCCAACCTTCGCGGCGTCACGAACCTGACCTTCACGGAGTTCAACCAGGGAACGCTTACAGAAAGGGCTGACCTCGTCTTCACCGCCCTCCCCCACGGTGAGTCCGTCAAGTACATCCCGCAGCTGGCGAAGACTGGTCTGAAGATTGTTGACATGAGCGCCGACTTCCGGCTGAAGGACCCCAGCAAGTACAAGAGCTGGTACGGGTTCGACCACCCTTCCCCCGACCTTCTCCGAAAGTTTGTCTACGCCATCCCAGAAATAAATCGGGAAGAGGTCAGGGGCGCAACCCTCATTTCTTCCCCCGGATGCATGGCCATCACCTCCATCCTGGCTCTCGCGCCTCTCCTGAAGCAGAGGTCGTTCCCCATCGACGTGGAGCACATCGTCGTCGACGCGAAGATCGGCTCCTCGGGGGCGGGCGGGAAGCCCTCGCTCTCCACCCACTTCTCCGAGAGGTACAACGTCGTGAGGCCCTACAAGCCTGCGGGGCACCGCCACTCTGCAGAGATAGAGCAGGTTCTCTCCGGGTTTGCGGGGGAGGAGGTGAAGGTCTCGATGTCGGCGCATGCGGTCAACATGGTCAGGGGAATACTCTGCACCTGCCATCTCTTCACCAGCGGGAGCCCCCAGCCGCTTGAAATCTGGAAGGCTTACCGATCGATGTACGACGGAAGTTACTTCGTGAGGATCGTCAGAGACAAGAAGGGGCCCTTCAGGCTTCCCGACCCGAAGATAGTGATTGGTTCGAATTTCTGCGACGTCGGTTTCGAGCAGGAGGGTAGGACGGGGCGGGTCGTCGCGCTCGGGGCGACAGACAATCTGATTAAGGGAGCCGCGGGAAATGCGATACAGTCGATGAACCTGATGCTCGGGCTTGACGAGAGGGCGGGTCTCAACTACGCCCCGCTGCACCCGGTGTAAGGATTGAAGGTTGTAGTGAAGATAGGGGGGAGTCTCCTGAAGAACGGTCTCCCCACGCCCCTCCTCGAGGACATCGGGGAGGTCGCCCGCTCCAATCAGGTCGCGCTCGTTCACGGTGGTGGCGAACTCGTAACCGACATCGCCAGGAGGTTGGGGAAGGAGCAGAGTTTCATCATATCCCCCGAGGGGATACGGAGCAGGTACACAGACAGGGAGACGGTCGAGATTTACGCGATGGTGATGTGCGGCATGGTCGCAAAGAGGATAGTTCTCGCCCTCCTCTCTCACGGAGTCAAGGCAGTCTCGCTCTCCGGGCTCGATGGGCGGCTCCTCATCGGGAAGAGAAAGAAGAAGCTCCTCGTCCTCGACGATAGGGGGAGGAAGCTCGCGATTGACGGAGGATACACGGGTAGGGTTGTTGCCGTCAACTCCGCCCTTCTCGAGGCGATAATGGGGAACGGATATCTGCCAGTCATTTCCCCGGTCGCCGTCAGCGAGTCGAATGAGCCACTTAACATCGACGGCGACAGGGCTGCCGCTTCCGTCGCGAAGGGGATTGGGGCTGAGAGGGTTGTCTTCGTGACGGACGTCGACGGGCTTAAGCTTGACGGGAAAGTGGTCGAGAAGATCAGCCTCGATGTCGCGAAGGCCAAGCTTCCTGAGATAGGTTTCGGAATGCAGAAGAAGGTGATCGCGGCTATCGAGGCGATTGAGAGCGGGGTGGGTGAGGCTGTGATCTGCTCGGGGCTCAAGGCCGCGCCCCTTCGCGCCGCCCTTTCGCATTCAGGGTGCACGGTGATATCATCATGACGAAATCCTACGCCGAAATCGAGGAGGAATTCGGTTCCCCCGCTTTCCAAAAGTTCCCACTGACGCTGGTCAAGGGGCTGGGTGCCACCGTCTGGGACGACCACGGCAAACAGTACACCGACTGCATGGCTGGCTTCGGCGTCGCGATAACCGGTCACTGCAACCAGGCCGTGGTCAAGGCGCTGAAGTCCCAGGCCGAGAGGCTCATCACCTGCCACGGGTCATTCTACAACGACGCCCGTTCTCAACTCCTCGAGAAGCTCGCAAAGACCTCGAGAGGGCTCGAAACGGCTCTCCTTACGAACAGCGGGACCGAGACGGTCGAGGCGGCCATCAAGCTCGCGAAGAAGCACACCGGGAGGAAGGGAATCGTCTCCATGCAGGGAGGCTTCCACGGGAAGACTTACGGTGCCCTCTCCGCCACCTGGAACAAGAAGTACAGGGAGCCCTTCGGTCCACTCCTCCCAGAATTCGTGTTCGCCGAGTACGGAAACATCGAAGACCTCGAGGCCAAGGTCACCAAAGACACCGCAGCGGTGATAACGGAGCCGATACAGGGCGAGTCTGGAGTAATCGTCCCGCCTCCCGACTACCTCAGGGCCGTCCGGGAGGAGTGCGACTCCAAAGGTGCGCTGCTTATCCTTGACGAGATCCAGACGGGTCTCGGAAGGACCGGATTGATGTGGGCCTCGGAGCATTGGAATGTCGTACCCGACATCATGACGGTCTCGAAGGGACTCGGTGGAGGGGTCCCCATAGGAGCGGCGATGACACGAAGCGAGATAATGAAATCACTCAAGGTTGGGGAGCACACGAGCACGTTCGGAGGTAACCCCTTGGCTTGTGCTGCCGCCTCGGCGAACCTCGACTTCATCACCTCGAACTTCCTCCCCTCTCAGGCAGAGAGGAAGGGGTTAATCTTCAAGGCAGGACTGGATGCAATCGCCTCGAAATCCAAGGTGGTCAGGGAGGCTCGAGGCATGGGCCTGATGCTCGCCCTCGAGCTCAAGGTAGACATCCACCAGCTCCTGCTGGACGCCATCGCAAGGGGCGTCATCCTCGCCTACGCTGGGAAGGAGGTGGTGAGGCTGTTACCGCCGCTCGTGATAGACGCTTCTGAGATCCGCAAAGTCCTGGGCGTCTTGGAAGCGGTCGTGGGCCTGGAAGAGAAGAGGAGAGTTGGATAAGGCTGACCAGCTGATAATCAGGGTTCTTCGCGACGACGCGCGGATCTCCAATACCGACCTGGCGAAGAAGCTCGACCTCTCGGAGGCGACCGTGAGAAGGAGAATCGCCGGCCTGCTCGAGAGCGGGGCGATTCGGCGCTTCACGGTAGAGGTAGACGACCCGGAGCAGACCAGCGCGATCATGTGGGTCTCGGTGAGCCCATCAATCCCGACGGGGCAGGTCAGCGGGAAGATCAAGGAGGTGCAGGGGGTCGAAACCGTCTATGAGACGGCTGGCCAGTTCGACGTCGCCGTCGTCATAAAGGGGGCGAATATCGTCGAGGTAAACAAATCTGTCGAGGGAATCCGTCGCCTGGGTGGCGTGATAAGCACGAATACCATGATGATTCTCCGCACGATTCACACCTGAACGGCGTGGCGCCAGGATAGCTCCCGCGTATCCAGCGCAGCTGGAAAGAAAGCGCGCGCGGGCATTTCAAAACTATCAATGCCCAGAACAACCGGCCGAGCCTGTCATCACCCTGGAGGGACGAATCTCGTCGAGATGGACAGGTCACTGAGGTAATTCGTCGGCGTGACGTCGTCATTCGCTCGAATGCGATGATGACCCTCCAACGTGATTCGCTAGTTTCGTCCGAATATCGTTATAAACCCGGGGGAGAGTGGCAGGAGGGAATTTCGGAGGTGAGCAGATGAACTGTCAAGAGTGCGATGGGCCCTTGGTTCTTCCGTCTGACGCCATCCAGGGTGAGATCGTCAGTTGCGGAGACTGCGGCGCCTCCTACGAGCTGGTCAAGAGTGCCAACCCCGAACTCTTCACCCTAAGACCAGCCGAGCTAGAAGAGGAAGATTGGGGAGAGTAGCCGACGGCCTCCTTTACGATTCTTTACGACACGATACGCTGGGAAGAGAAGGCCATCTCGGACGCCGCGAAGAAGAAAGGCGTCCCCCACACTCTCCTCGATTCCAAGGACCTTATCCTCGAACTGAGCTCGAGAAGTGAGGTGGATGACCACATCGTCCTTCAGAGATGCGTGAGCTACTTCAGGAACCTGCACTCGACGGCCGCACTCGAGCACCTGGGCCACAGAGTGGTCAACAACTTCCTGTCTGCGTGGACCTGCGGAAACAAGCTTTTCTGCACCCTTGCCCTGATGAAGGGACGGATCCCGACCCCGAGGACCAGCCTCGCCTTCACGGAGGACTCCGCGTTGAAGGCGATCGAGGAGATCGGCTATCCCGCGGTCCTCAAGCCCGTCGTAGGGAGCTGGGGGAGGCTCTCCGCCTTGGTCAAGGACCGCGATATGGCGAGCGCCATTCTCGAGGATAGGGAGCAGATGTTCCCCCTCTACCGGGTCTACTACCTGCAGGAATTCGTCAAGCGGCCCCCTCGGGATATCCGCTCTTTCGTCATCGGAGGCGAGACCGTCGCGGCGATATACAGGACTTCGGAGGGTGGCGATTGGCGGACCAACACGGCGCGAGGGGGGAAGGCGTCGAACTGCAGGATAACACAGGAACTTGCCGAACTCTCCGTCCGTGCCGCGGAGGTGGTCGGGGGGGAGATCCTTGGTGTCGACCTGATGGAGAGCGCGGATGGTCTCGTCGTCCATGAGGTGAACAATACGACAGAGTTCAAGAACACCGTCCCTGCCACCGGCGTCAACATACCCTCGCTGATCGTCGATTACCTTATCTCCGCAGGGAAGAGATGAACGATGCGTGGCTGACAAGGCCTCCCACCTACTGGTCGACGTCCTCAGTGTCTACTCCCCGACTGCCAGAGAGGGAAGGCTCGCTTCTCTCATCAAGAGAAGGATGGAGTCCGACTTCGGGTACGAGAATGTCCAGACAGACGAGGCTGGAAACGTTGTCGCGGAGGTGGGGCGAGGAGGAGGAGGGAGCCGGACCGTTCTCTTGTGCGGCCACATGGACACGGTTCCCGGGAACCTGCCCGTGACAGTGAAGGACGGGAGAGTCTTCGGGAGGGGCGCCGTCGATGCAAAGTCTGCGCTCTGCGCGATGATCGCCGCGGGGTCCGCCCTGCAGGATGCGCACATGAGGGTCGTCGTCGCCTGCGTTACTAGGGAGGAGGGGGACGGACTGGGGATTCAGAGCTTGATTAAGGGCGGCAGGAAGTTCGACTTCGCAGTCTTCGGCGAACCCGGTGGGAACGGCAGGATAACCGTCGGATACCGTGGCAGGCTCGGTGTCACCCTCACGACCCGCACCGAGGGTGGCCACGCTGCGTCGCCCTGGGCTCACGAAAGCGCGGTGGATGCTTCGCTATCGCTTCTCGAGAGACTGAAGAAGTACGAGCAGGAACACTTGGTGGCCGACGATCACTTTCGCTCTCTCTCCCTCTGCTTGACGATGATCAGAGGGGGGACCTATCACAACGTCCTTCCGAGTCAAGCGAGGCTAACGCTCGACGTCCGGGTTCCGGCGGGAATGAACTGCGCTCAGGTCGAGTCGGAGATTCGGAGTATCGTCTCTCGACAAAAGCCAAGAGAGGACTCAACTAGCTTTGAGGTGGAGTTCGAGGAGGGGACGGAGCCCTACGAGGCAGACCAGACCTCCGCGCTAGTCAGGGCCTTCCGCCGCGCGATAATCCTGACGTCAAAACAGAGGCCCGTGATGGTTCGGAAGACCGGCACCGGGGACATGAACACCCTCGCAAGTCTCCGAGGGACTCCCTGCGTCACATACGGCCCGGGGGAGGCCAGCCTCTCCCACACGAGACACGAGTCGGTCGAGTTGAGCGACTACCTGAAGAGCATCTCCGTCATCACCGAGGCGCTCAGACAGCTCGAGAGGCTAGCCGGCTAGCTCTCTCTATCTTCCGCCTATCCCGCACCCGTCTCGGAGGCCCTTCGAAATGTTGCGTGCCACGAGCAGGGGGCTGAGTAGGAGAACGGGCAGGCTGACGACGACGAAGGCGAGCTGATAGGGCGCGAGCGCCACGGCCAACGAAGCAGCGGCGAGTCCACCCAGGCTGCCCCCGAGGAAATAGCCCGCACAGGTGGGACAGGACGTGAAGAGTGCTACCGCCGCTCCGAAGCCGCTGAACCACATGCGCCTCGACCCCGTCGGCCTGTTCCTAAAGGCAAAGGAGGCGACCGCGAAGTTGAACGCGATGAGAATCGGGACGACGACGAGGAGCAGAAGGTCGAGCGGGACCAGCTGCAGCCCGAGGTGAAGCTGAGGCAAGAGGTAGACGACGATCATCGGAATCGTCCCGTAGCTTCCGCAACACGCGACTGCGCTCCAACTCGTTGACGTGGCGCCGTAGGCTTGTGCAAAGTCGACCGAGGGTTGGTAGACGATCATGCTGGAGACGACCGAGTAGAAGATGGCGTAGAGAATTCCGACGGTCACCCCGATTCTCACGTCTCTCCTCGATTTCACGGCGTTGAGTAAGACTTCCGCGGCGCTCCATCCGCCGTCCACCCGCCCGGCGGATGGTTCGAGCCCCCTGTAGAGAGAGTATGACCCCAGCACGATCAAAAGAAGACAGACCGACTCAAGGAGGAAGAAGCTTATGACTTGCCCCTCGGCGATTGTCCCTCCACTTGTCCAGATGACCGTCTGCGCGTAGAACCAGAACAACATCTGCAGAATAATCAGCGCTGAGCCAGCGGCGACCGCGGCCGCGCCGATGCGCCCGTAGGCGCCCATCGGTTTCAACCTCCCCTCGCGACGGTCGGCCGCTTTTTAAGTTGACTACGCTACCTAAGAACCCTGTATCGCAGCCCCGCGCCCGCGAGTCCAGCCATGAGCCTCTTCGTATGAGAACTGTTCTGCGTCTCGACGCTGAGCACTACGGTGGCTCTTCCCAGAGGGACGTTCGAGCCCATCCTTTGATGAGCCACGTCGACGACGTTGGCTTTAGCCTCGGCGACTGCATCGATGATCTCGCGAAGGGCACCCGGCCTGTCGGCGAGGGCGAACTCGAGACGCAGCAACCTGTGTTCCATCTCCAGCCCCTTCGCCACCATCTGGTCAAGGGTGTACATGTCGATGTTTCCTCCGCTTATCACAACCGCGCACTTCTTCCCTCTCACGTTGACCGCCCCCGACAAGACGGCAGCGAGTCCAGCCGCCCCAGCCGGCTCCGCGAGAGTCTTCGCCCTCTCGAGCAGGAGAAAAATCGCCTTCGCAATCTCAGCATCGCTGACGAGGACGACCCCGTCCAGGTATTTCTTCAGCAGCTTGAGCGTAATCTTCCCCGGCTCCTTTACCGCTATCCCGTCGGCGAGAGTTTCCGTCGGCTCTATCTTGCCTACCCTCCCTTGCCCGAGCGCCCTGTACACCGTTGGATAAGCTTCGGATTGCACGCCGATGATTTTCACCTTCGGATTTATCGCCTTCATCGCGACCGCGATGCCTGAGGCCAGCCCACCGCCGCCGACCGGGATTATGACCTCATCGAGTCCGGGTTCCTCATCGGCCATCTCGAGGCCTATCGTCCCTTGCCCCGAGATTACCTTCGCGTCGTCGAAGGCGTGTATCAGAACCCTCCCTTCTTTGCGCGAAATCTCCTGAGCCCTCATCATCGCGTCATCGAATGTCCTCCCGCTCAACAGGAGGCTGGCCCCGTATCCCTTCGTGGCATCGACCTTCGCGGGAGACGCCTGCTCTGGCATCACTATTGTCGACTTCACCCCGAGGAGGGATGCTGAGTAGGCCACACCCTGTGCGTGGTTCCCCGCGGAGGCGGCGACTACCCCATGCCTCCTCTCCGCCGCCGACAGCGAGGAGATCTTGACGTAAGCGCCCCTCGTCTTGAACGAGCCTGTCTTCTGAAGGTTCTCAAGCTTCAGGTAGAGCGCAGACGAAGTCAGCTCGCTAAACGTCCTCGACCTGTCGAGAGGCGTCTCTCTCACGACTCCCTTGAGGACCTGCCTCGCTTCCTCGACATCGCCCAGCGTCACCTCGCTCACGCGGGTTTGCCTCCCTCTGTGAACGGGTCTCCAAGGTTCCATTCAGCTCTCCCGTATTTCTCGTCGTGCAGCATCTTGGCCACCTCGAGCTCCTCGGAGGATGGCTGACTCGCTTCGAAGCGGCAGCCTCCCGACTCTTCCAGAACGGCTTTCATCTCTCGACGGAACGTCTCGTACGTAACCCAGGTGTTCGCCATTTTCGCAGGGTTGCTTCTGACGTACTTCTTCTCCGCTATTAATCTCACAGGGGTCGTTACTCTCGCGACCTCCTCGAGGTCTGCGCCCGCGAGAAGAGTCCCGTGGCAGAGAAGACCAGAGTTCGAGACGTACGCGGCCATCCCGCACGCCTTCCCTTCCTCGTTGACGATCCTGTTAGGAGGGTCGAACCTGCTCTCTACTCCGCAGTTCCTCAGCGCTCTGACCACTACTGAGGAAGCGAGACGGAAGACGCCCCGAGGGTCACGCTCAAACGCCATGCCATTCTTATTATCGAACCAGGCCGGGATGAAGAGGGACCAGTTGAAGTTTCCCGGTCCGTTGTAGACCGCCCCACCCGCCGTGAACCGCCTGACGACCGGGATCCCCTTCTTCCCGCAGTAGGCGAGGTCTGTTTCAAGCCTCGCTAGCTGGGCCCTCCCAATGATGACGGATAGGCTGTTCCGCCAGACCCGAGCGGTCACTCTCTTCAGCCCCCGAAAGATCGCCTCCTCGAGCGCAAAGTCTGCGTACGGATCCTCACAACTCGCGCTAAGAAACCTCCCTTTCAACATCGACGCCCAACCAAACGGGCGTGCGTTAAGAGTTTTGAATAGCCGACTGAAGGCGGGGACGACGACGCCTATTGCCCTTCAGATTTCTCGATGATGTCGCTATCGCGGACGTCGCCTTCGAGGCGAGGGGGAGAACGCTCCCTGCCCTCTTCGAGAGCTGCGCGAGGGCCCTGACGGAGGTAATGGTCGACAGGAGAAGCGTCACACCCCGGAAGATAGAGAAGATTACCCTGACCTCAGACAGCACGGAGAACCTCCTCTACGACCTTCTGACAGACCTCATAATCAGGAAGGACGTCGATTCGATCCTCTTCAGAGACTTCCGGGTCTCCCTGGACAAGGCAGGAATGAAACTGGAGTGCCTCGCCAGTGGTGAGTTGATCGACAGGAAGAGGCATCGCCTGAGAAACGACGTAAAGGCGGTGACCACGCACCTCTTCGGAATCAAGAGGTCCGGCCAGGGGTTCTCAGCAACCGTCGTCCTCGACATCTAGCTCTAGCGCCAAAGACTTATAGTCGCGGACTATCGTCGCACCCGCAGGATGCTTTTTGCTTAGCAACGTCGATATGAAACAGGTTTCTGATGTGCTATGGGAGATTCCCCCGAGCTACAAGCCGGGGATGAGGGTACCTGCGCGGATTTACGCCAACCGGGAGCTCCTTCAGGCGATGGACAAGATCGTCTTCGAGCAAGTCACCAACGTCGCCTGCCTACCCGGGATAATTCGCTACGCGTACGCGATGGCGGACGCCCACTGGGGGTACGGATTCCCGATCGGCGGGGTCGCGGCCTTCGACGTAGAAAGGGGCGTCATCTCTCCCGGAGGGATAGGTTTCGACATCAACTGCGGGATGCGCCTAGTCAGGACGAACCTGAGGCTCGGCGAGGTGAAGCCGAAGGTACGGGAGCTAGTCGACCTCCTATTCCAGCTCGTTCCCGCGGGTGTCGGGGTGAAAGGAACCGAGCGGTTTGCGGAGACTCAGTTCGAGGAGATTACTAAATGGGGTGTGAAGTGGTGCGCCGAGCACGACCTTGCGTGGGAGGACGACCCCAGCCACGTCGAGGAGGGAGGGTACATCAAAGGCGCCGATCCGAGAAAGGTGAGCGGGCAGGCAAAAAGCCGCGGTATCAGCCAGTTCGGAACTCTGGGGTCGGGGAATCACTACCTCGAGATTCAGGTCGTGGACCCCACCAGATACTTCGACCCGGAGCTGGCTCGCCACTTCGGGATCGTCCATGAAGACCAAGTCGTCGTAATGATCCACTGTGGAAGCAGAGGCTTCGGGCACCAGATCGCTACTGATTATGTCAGGAACTTCGAAGGCGGGATGAAGAGAGCGGGAATCCAGGTGAGGGATAGGGAGCTCGCATCCCTCCCGTTCAACTCCAGAGAAGGGCAGGACTACTACGGAGCGATGGCGTGCGCCGCGAACTTCGCCTTCGTCAACCGGCAGGTTATCGTTCAGAAGATCAGGGAGGCGTTCGGGCGCGTCTTCCACAGGGACCCCGAGGCACTGGATATGCACCTCGTCTACGACGTCTGCCACAACATCGCAAAGGTCGAGAGGCACACCTACGACGGCAGCACAGTCGAGGCGATCGTCCACAGGAAGGGGGCGACCAGGAGCTTCGGCCCCGGCCACCCCGACATCCCTCCCCCTTACAGGAGCGTGGGGCAACCGGTGATAATCGGAGGCTCG
>WNFB01002717.1_pt1 | contig 15435 bp, 13 predicted proteins | sample 5400501 | NCBI WGS metagenome assembly WNFB01 (sample SAMN13153341, study PRJNA577476) | soil metagenome | isolation source: 200 cm saprolite under Douglas fir tree site 2 hole 1 | place: USA:California | collected 2015-04-18
ATGTTCGCAGGCTCGTCTTTTTTTTGTGGTGATATTGGATGGACGTAAAACAACACCCCAGTGGAGGTGAGCATGTGCAGAGCCGAGGGTGAGATCATCTGCTTTTCGTCGCCGCCCTTGCGCCAGTTCGCGGGGTCTACCGCGAAGTATCCCGTACGAGAGCGAATCTTAAGTTGCTTATTTCTGAGTAGAACTTCGAGGTTGTGAAACTTGCCGTCCCAGTTTTTCCGTTCCGGGTAGTAGCCCAGCACATAGCAGGCTTCAGAGTCAGCGATGGCCGCTTGTAGAGCGCCGTTGAGATCATTGGTATTACGAAATACTTCTCCGCCTGTGTCTCGCGCCAGGTGGTCCATGGTGTCCTCAGTATCGAACTTCTGCCAAGTAACGGCCGCGAGTGATTTGTCAGGAGGCCCCTGTGTGGCCGGGGCAGTGGGATCTGCGAGAGCACCGACTGTCAGCAATCCACGCGCGTCAATAGGATAAACCGCCACATTCGCGTCGGAAAGCAGGGCCGCAGCCTGCCGGATCTGGTCACGATAGGATTTGGAGAATTCAAGATCCATGGTTTCGTCCAGCGCCAGACTGAAGGGAAACCCTGCAGAGAACCAGATCAGGGCTTTACGGCCCCGATAACCGACAACCGCGCGACTAATGGTTCGCAATGCCGCCAAGGTCGCGCGCACCCGCGCATCTTGATTATCGACCGAAACGGCCTTGTCGAACCGCTTCAACGAATCGGCCAATTCTTGAAAGGAATTGAGAACGTACGTTCCTGCTGATATCTCGGTTCCACTGTCCACGGGAGGGCCTGGTACGTTGGCTTGGGCCGGGATTCCTCCACCAGGACCGGTCGCGACCGGGATTTCAATTTTCGGAGACTCCACATCCACAGCCGTGTGCTCGCCTTTATAGCTATGCACTGCTGCCAGCAGGAGCTGCGGACTGGTGGTGAAGTCCTGCAGAACAGAGAGGTCATTCCCCAACGCCAGAATGGCGGTGCCGGGGTTGGAGATTCTGAGACTCGCCAGGTACTTGAGTATCTGTTGACGCACGTAGACCTGTTGTGTCGGCGGCGTGTTCAGTCCATCTAGAAGGAGAATGACCAGAGGGCCGCCCGCGTTGTGATACTCGGGCCGATTGGTAAAAACGTCAGGTCGCAGCTGTGGTGGCGCGGCTTGGTGTTGGGCCGGTGACTCAAAAGAAAAAAATGAGATTTTCTGGGGCTTGCCATCCTCGAGGATTGTGAAGTCAGAGGCCGCCAAGCCCCTGACCGGGTGAGAACCAGCATCGGTAACGATTGCATCCACCAGAACGACGCGCGTAGTGGTCCGGATACTCAGATCAGGAGGCGCTTGCTGGGCGAATGCTGCTGTCCATAACAACAGTACCGGCACGATTGCCACAAGCAGGCTTCTTTCAATTTTCGAGGTCACCCAACCTCGGTAGTCAGAGCAATGACATTTTCGCATGCTGATCTCAAGACTGGTTTTGTTCAGGGGAGCTTTCATGATTTCGTTGCTTGATTGCTCGGTAGAATGGCTAGGGAGCTTGCGAACCCCTCTGTGCCGCCTTGGCCGGAACTGGGCGTGCCCTCTCAGGGGGCACGACACCCTCGCCTTCTTTGATGAAATAGAAACGGTTCCCAGCCAGGTTCTGCAACGTTTCGCTTGCTCCCGACGGCCAGCGGATTTCGACCCGCTCTATCTTTTCAGCATTGCCCAGGCCGAAATGGATGCGAAAGTCATTCTGGGAAAGATAGCTACTCCCGCTGCGTACTTCGTCGATTTGCGTCAGAGAACCTGCGACCACCTTGACCTTAGCGCCAATCCCAAGACGGTTACTGCGGGTACCTACCAATTGCAGCGTGATCCAGTGGTTACTGCCTGGTGTCTCGTTGTGAAGAACCATAGGCGAGCCATCGATGTTTTCGACTACGACGTCGATTTTCCCGTCATTGTCGAGGTCACCGAAAGCCGCGCCACGGCTTGGTTGTGGGATCGCCAGCGCGGCGCCTGCGGTAAGGCTGACATCCCGAAATGTGCTGTCGCGCTGATTGAGTAATACAAGCTTGCGTTCCCGGTACTTTGCTCCCGCCGCGAAAATATCTACTTGAGGATAAACATGGCCGTTCACTACGAACAGGTCGGGCCAGCCATCGTTATCGAAATCGACACAGCCTACGCCCCAACCCAAATAGGCCACAGTGGCTGGACCGATGCTGGTAATGGCAGACACGTCAGTGAAATTCATTCCACCATCATTGTGATAGAGAGAAGTGCCCTGATCTTCAAAGTTAGTGACGAAGATAGAAAAACGCCCGCTGTGGTCGTAGTCACACGACGCCACACCCATGCCAGCCATTTCGCCGCCATCGCCGCTGACGGCGGTCCCTGACAAGAAACTCAAATCGGTGAAATGCCCCGCACCATCGTTGCGATAAAGATAATTGGGAGTGGAATCATCAGCGATGAACAGGTCAGGACGCCCATCATCGTTGAAATCACTCCACATAACGCCTAAGCCGTAGTATGCAGAGGAATCCTCGACACCGGCGATTTTGGAGACTTCGGTGAAAGTCCCATCCCGGTTATTGTGGTACAGGCTGTCAGTCAGTCCTTTCATGCCACGCGGTCCACATTGCACGGGAATGCCGCGATAGTGACAGGTGAGTCCGCTACCAAACTTGGGAAGATTCTTGAGATCGAATTCGACATAACGCGTAACCATGAGGTCCACGAATCCGTCGCCGTCGTAATCAGCAAAGGCCGCCCCTGTGGCCCAGCGGCTTTCGGACAGGTGTGCCTCCTTGGTCGCGTCAGTGAAGGTGCCGTCTCCATTATTGCGATAAAGAACCAGTCCGTTCTCACAAGTGAGCAGGATATCGGGCCAACCGTCATTGTTATAGTCGGCCGCGGCCCCTCCCATGGCCCAGCAGGGATAGCCCACGCCCGCCTTCTCGGTCACGTCGGTGAAAGTGCCATCGTGATTATTGCGATAAAGCGCATTTCTAGCTTTCTCCCCGCGCAGCGCCATGTCAATCGAAGGGGAGTTGGTGAAATAGATGTCAAGCCAGCCGTCCTGATCGTAGTCCAACAGCAGCACGCCTCCCGCCATCGACTCGATCAAATACTTTTTCTCGGGAGAGACTGCGTGCTCGAAGCGGATACCAGCCGAGGCGGTTACGTCAGCAAAGCGGATGCTTGGGGCGGGAGGCGCCTTCTCCATCGGCTTTTCCGCAGTCGCCGTCGAGCACAGCCAGCAGAGCAGCAGAACCAGGCAGACACATCGGCGGGGAAGCATCAAAAGTCGAGGCATGCAGTGGACCAATGAAACTTTATTCCTCCATAATCATAATCATAGTCGTCAACAAGCTAAAAGGAGCCCACCCCGCAGCATCCGCTTTTCCGGGAAACCCACCCACCGGGCGAAGACACGATGCTAAAATGCACAAAACCTCATGGGTAAGTGCTGTTTAGTCTTCTTACGAACCTTTGTTTCTCTCACGTGTCTGGCGCAAGTTTCTTCCCCAGCAAGGCCGGTGCCGCGCTTTGAAGACGTTACCAAACAGGCTGGCCTCACAGTGCCCCACCTTTCCACGCCCCAGAAGCGCTACATCATCGAGTCGATGAGCGGGGGCGTGGGCTTCATCGATTGTGACAACGATGGCAAACTCGACATCATCACTGTGAACGGCTCTTCCGTGGACCGCTATCGGCAAGGTGGCGATCCGATGATTACGCTCTATCGTCAAGAGGGTGATCTGAAGTTTAAGGAAATTACCAAGGAGGCTGGGTTGACCCGGAAGGGTTGGGGAATGGGCGTGGCTGTCGCCGACTTCGACAATGATGGCTGGCAGGATATTTATGTGACTGGGTTCGGTGGGAATGTCCTCTACCGCAACCTGGGTAACTGCAAGTTTGAAGATGTCACTGAGAAAGCGGGTGTTCGCCTGGGCGGCTTCAGCACCGGCGCCGCGTGGGGCGACTTCGACCGCGATGGACACGTCGATCTCTTTGTACCCCGCTACGTATCCATAGATATCAACACGCTGCCGGAATTCGGCAGCAATGAAAAGACCTGCCGATTCCGCGGGATCCCGGTGCAATGCGGGCCTTGGGGCCTTCCCGGCGAGTCTGATTTTCTCTTCCGCAATCGGGGCGACGGCACCTTCGAAGACGTTTCGAAAAAGGCAGGAGTGGACGATCCCAATCACTACTTTGGAATGCAAGGCGTCTGGGCAGACTATGATAACGACGGTTGGCCGGACCTCTATGTGGCCAACGATGCCGGTCCCAATTACCTTTACCGCAATAAGCACGACGGTACCTTCGAGGATGTGGGGCTGATCTCGGGTGCGGCGCTCAGCGCCGACGGCCGGGAGCAAGGCTCGATGGGCGTGGATTTCGGCGATTTCGATCACGATGGACGACTCGACATCTTCGTCACCAACTTCACCGAAGAGCCTGACACTCTTTATTGGAACCAGGGTGCTCAAGGGTTCGTCGACATCAGTTGGAGTGCGCGCGTGGCCCAGCCCAGTTACCCGCTCGTAGGGTGGGGCACCGCATTCTTCGATATGGATAATGATGGATGGCTGGATGTATTGGCGGTGAACGGTCACGTGTATCCGCAGATGGACCTAGTGAAGGGAGGCGCCCCCTACCGCCAGCCCCTCTTGGTGTTCAGGAACAACCATGATCGTACCTTCGAAGATGTTACCGCCATCGCGGGCCTGAACAACTTGCCCGCTTCCTCTCGTCGCGGGGCAGCCTTCGGCGACGTGAATAATGACGGGAAAATTGACGTCCTGATGTTAAACGTAGGAGAACCGCCCACACTGCTGATCAATCGCACCCCAACTTCTGGTCACGCCGTGTTGTTTCGCTTGATCGGTACCAAGAGCAACAAGGCAGCAATCGGGGCGCGGGTAACCGTGACCGCGGGTGATCTTGTGCAGTTTAACGAGGTGCGTGGCGGCTCAAGTTATCTTTCGCAGAACGATCTTCGCCTGCATTTCGGCCTGGGGAAAGAGACCATGATCGCCACAGTGGAGGTCTCCTGGCCCAGCGGGAAAAAAGAAGTCTATCGAGACCTTCCCGCCGAGTTTATCTACACGATCGTAGAAGGCGACGGCGTTCAGCAAAAAACACGATTTGCCGGGCAGAAGGCGGAAAAGAAGTAGACAACGCCAACCCCTGACAGAAGATAGATTCCTCGCCGCACAGCGCGATTTTATCAATTCGTCTTCACTTGAACTGCGCCGGTTGATTTCCTTCCTTGAGTTTGTGCTCCCTTCAATTTCCTTAATCGTTCCACATGCTTGCGACTCTCTCCCGGCATGCCCAGGCGGGTGAACAGCAGACTCAACTGGTGTTGGGTTTCTGGATTGCTCGGGTCGGCGGCTTCCGCGCTTTGCAACATGCTCTGAGCCTTTTCCAGGTCTCCCGCCTCGAGGTACAGCATCCCGAGGCTAGCAGCGCCTTGGAATGCTGAGGGTCTAGCTGCACAGCATGCTGAAAGCGCCGCATGGCTTCTTCGGCCTTTCCGTCTCTACGAGAGGCGATTCCGATCTGATATTCCGCTTCTGCCTTCAGGCTGCTAAAGCGCTCCATATGCTGGCGCGCATCTGCCGGTTTGTCCAGGCGACTAAAAAGCAGACTCAAATGTTCAACGCTCGTGGGCTCTCCCCTTTTGCCCGCAGTGCCTGGCCCTGCAGGTAATGAAAGCGAGCAGGAGAGAGCTTCAATGATGAGCGCGCCAGGTTCAGTGTTCTAAGAGCTTCATCTGGAAGTTTTGCGAGGAAGACCTCGGCCAGATCCAGCGCCATGGCGGGTGAATCTGCTCACTCTGCGCCTCTTACTCCTCAAGGAGCCATTCCAGACGCCGGTTAATTTGGTCAAGCTTCAGGACGATGCCAGCCAACTGGCTGAACTAGCCAAGTCTCTTCCTGCGGATATAAATCAGGTGAACCGTGGCCTGCTTCCGAAGGAGGTGATTGAGAAACTGAAACGCATCGAAAAACTTTCTAAGCGCCTGCGTAATGAACTGGAAGTCGGTACTCGCATACAGAGGCTCAAGAATAACGTTATTGTGTTCTCCTCTCGCCCCATTCTCCTGTCTCGCTATCTAGCACGCGATTTGCTGAAAACTCGGGTGGTAATCGCAGCCTTATAATCAACATACGCGGCTCCTTCCTGCTGAGCCTTTGGTCGGTGATGCAACCAAAGTCTACTCAGTTTTGATGGAGCCGACGCCTTCATGAAATCAGTTTGATTCCACGGTTGTGGCGCAGTTTATCGGTAGTGCTCAAGGTAATACAGCGCTCCAAACGCGAGAACCAAAGCGGCGGCGGGAAATGCCAATGCTCGCGCGCTTCGCAAAGGCTGCCTCCAATCCGCCGTTACGAAGAAAAGCAAGATCATCGGCACTAGGGCCACGATTGACAGCTAAAAGATATGTGCCGCCGCGCCTTCGTCCGGGTGGGGCGGCTGAGTGTACCCGCTAAGTACCGCAAGCAACGCTGTAAGAGACAGGACGATTAGGACTTTGCCGCTAACGCTGTTGATTTGCTGCCCACGCATGGCGTCACTTCCTTTGCTTATTGTCACCGATCTCTCGATGCTCCAGACGTGATACTGACCACTGCCCAAGTCAGCCTACGGAGTGATGATCCGGCTGCCGACTTCATCGGGTGAGGCGATTAGGGACTTATTCTCCGGGAACCGGGCAAAGAGGAAATCGATAAAGCCACGAGATTTCGGCCTTCCCGAGGTGCGTCCATGTGCCAGTCGCACTAGAAAGACAAAGGCACTGAGCACATCGGAGTCCCGCAAACGGGAGTAGGCCATCTGCTTCTGTTCCGCCTCGCGGTATTCCTCCAGCATTTCTTGGAGTTCCGCCGCCACGGCCTGCTGTCCCGCGCTGGCGATCGGCGTTTCGTAATGCAGTCCTGAATTCACCAAGGTTTCATAAGTCTTGGTCATGGCGGTAAGGGTCGCGATCAGTTCGCCATCGGTGAGGCCGCGGTCGGCCCGCGCTCGCTTCGCAAGCACGTAACTCAAGCCCATCAGCAGGTGTTCATGCTGGTAGAGGAATTGGTCACCAATTTCTACATTCAGGAACAAGGCCGCCCGATCGAGTTCTGCCGCGGAACGCGGCTTTTCGTGCTCCCGTGCTTGCTGCAGGTAAACGCACTCGCTCGGACAGTCGAGCGTGACTTCGCGCTGTTCACCGCAGCACTGTGGACAGATGCGTCCGTGCACCGCAGGGCAGAAGCGCTTTTCTTTTCGGATCTCACAGATGACACAACTCACTGCTGACTCCTTCAAGCATTATGACACGCACGATGAGGTCGCCGGGTCCACTGATCGACGTCAAAAAACGCCATGCGCGCACCGGAACGTCTATTTTTGTTGCGGTTGGGCCGTCGCAACTCTAATTCCGGTTCGGATGTCGGCTCCCGGTTCAAGCCCAGAGGCCTGCTTAGGAGGGTCATTTTGGAACTGATAGGCTGCGGGAAACGCGATTTTATAGGCTTTTCCGGACACCAGCATTAAAAATACCGCATAGAATGCGGCTCAAATGCTTCTTTTCCACAGGAGCGCTGGTATAAGATAACCAACACCGAAACAACACATAGTTCAACTTCAGAGGAGGATTCATGGCTTCAGGTATGACCAAGACACAACTCGTCCGCCATCTGGCCGAGAAGACTGAGCTCAACAACAAGACTGCAGCGGCGTTTCTCGAGCATCTGACCGACACGGCTATCAAAGAAACCAAGAAGAATGGGTTATTCGTTATACCCGGACTGGGCCGCCTGGTAAAGGCGCACCGCAAGGCCCGCATGGGACGCAACCCGCAGACTGGCGAGCCAATTCAGATCAAGGCGAAGACCGTAGTGAAGTTCCGCGTCGCCAAGGCCACCAAGGATGCCATCGCGCCCAAGAAGTAGGTTGCCCCTCACGAAAGATCAAGAAGGCCGGCTTCGCAAAGTCGGCCTTTTCGTGTTTTCGCAGTCGATGGATTTTCGCAGTGAATGGCGCAAACGGGCACTTGGCCGCTCAAACGATGGCGTCTTGGGCCCACGGATCTTGCCGGGGTTTGGGAACTCGTAGCCCTCAACCCTCACTTCCCATACTCATTCTTCACTACCTCTCCCCCCTTCATCACCAACTTCACGTGCTCAAGAGTAGTCACGTCCTTCAGCGGGTCGCCATCGACCGCGATGATGTCAGCCCACTTGCCCGCCTCGATGGTGCCAACCTTCTCAGACCAGCCCAGCAGGTCGGCGTCATTCACCGTCGCTGCCTGGATCGCTTGCAGGGGAGTCAGGCCCAGCTTCACCATCACGCCAAACTCATGCGCGTTCAGGCCATGCGGATAAACCGCCGCATCCGTGCCGAACGCCACTTTCACGCCGCTGGCAAAGGCGTGAGCGACATTCTTGCGCGCCGCCGGCATCACGGCTTTGGCTTTGACCAGCAAAAAGTCGGGGACACGATTCTTCTCGGCGTTTTCCATGAACCAGTCGCCGAGATAAAGCGTGGGCACCAGATACGTGCCATTTTTCTTCAACTCGGCAATCGCAGCGTCGTCAATGTAGGACGCGTGCTCGACCGAGTCCACTCCCGCCTCGGATGCCCAGCGAATTCCCTGTGCGCCATGAGCGTGCGCCGCGACTTTCCTTCCCAGGCGGTGGGCATCTGCCACGATGGCCTTCATCTCCTCGAGCGTGTATTGCGAAGCCTGAGGATCATCTCCCTTCGAAAGTACGCCGCCGGTCGCACAGATCTTGATCAGATCGGCACCGTACTTAATGATCTCGCGCACCTTGTGCTGCACCGCTTCAATGCCATCCGCCGCCCCATCACTGGTTGCGTGATATTCGTAGGGAAGCAAGTTGTTGTCGCAATGACCTCCGGTGATACTCAGCGCAGGTCCGCTAACCAGCATTCGCGGCCCGGGAATGTCACCTGCGTTGATGGCATCACGCAGTGCGACATCACTGTAGCCCGGCGCACCCACGTTTCGCACGCTAGTAAATCCGGCTTGTAGCGTGAGACGCGCATTCTTAGCGCCGGTCAAGGCATCGCGGGGCACCGAAATCCCCAGGCTCTGATACCCGATGTTCTTGGGATCGCCGGTCAGATGAGTGTGCGCATCGATCAATCCCGGCAGCACCGTGGCATTGGGAAGATTAATCGTAATTGCGCCGGACGTGGCTTGGTTGCCAGGCGCTGGCCCCACGCTCACGACTTTGTCACCTTCGATCAGGATTGCCTGGTTATCGAGGATTTTTCCGGTCTTGACATCCAGAAGGTGGCCGGCGCGTACCAGGACGCGTTTGAGTGGCTCTTGTGTGGGTGCCTTATCTGCAGCGGTCTGGCTCAAACTCAGACTGGCCAGTGCCATGATTATTGCTGTGATTGCGACAAAAGATCCTCTCACTCTTTTGTTCATCGTGTCCTCGCCCCAGAGTTTTTCAAGCTAAATCGTGATACCCGAAGAGAATCAGCAAAGGCAGCTCAAACCCGCTGCCGCCGGCCGTCCAGTCCCCACTTCTGACCGGCGTCTGCGACAAAGAAAATGACGAACAGAAAGAGCAATGGCAGATGGTCCAACTCGGCGCCAAAATATCGCCATACAGGGACCCCGTGGCCAGGCTCCCACCAGGTCGCAAGCGTCAGACTGAGCATGTAGAGCGCTCCCAGCGCCGCAGCCGCACGCACCCAAAGCCCGAGCAGGAGGCAGACTCCGATAAACAACTCCAGGGTTCCGACCACGTATGCGAAAAACACTGGGTGCGGCTGAACTAGGTTGGCAAGAAAAGGCCGGAAGAAACTCACAGAACTGTTCTGCACGAACCCTTCGAGGTATTGTTGAAACCCGCCGTGAGCAAAAGCGGAGCCGAAAATTTTATATTGGCCGAAGAGAAGGAAAAAGAGCGCAGTCGCCATGCGTACCACGGCGATGGTCCTGGGGAGAAGGCCATGATATCTTGGCATCCGTTCTATTACCTTGTGTACCGCCGCCCGGAATTGACGTCCTGCTCGGCGGACCGTCTAATCGTATTCCTCATACGACAGCCAGCAACCAAGCCGAGGCGATTTTTGCGCCCTGTTCGCACACATATGGCGGTTATCCTCCGGGGCCGTCGTTGCTGACGTACTGCTCAAGAGAGTCCAGTTGCTGACTCAGGTCGTCGATGCGGAACTGGAGCAGGTTTCGTATGGAAAGCATCCCAAGCAGTTTGCCGTTGCTATCGACTACCGGCAGATGACGGAAGTGCCGGTCGATCATGGTTGTCAGCGCCGCTCCTGGACCTGTGGCCAATGTGGCCATTTCAACCGGCGTGGTCATCACGTCTCGCACTGGCGTAGATTCCGGATCATGTCGGCTCAGTGCAAGCTTGCGAAGTACGTCGCGCTCAGTGAAGATGCCGGCGACGCGGCCAGCACTGTCAATAACTCCTACTGCGCCCACGTGCCGGTCCAGCATCATGCGAATCGCATCCGCCGCACTAGCTTCAAGCGAAACCGCTGCCACTTCTGGATCACAAAGTTCAAGAACACTCATAGAACACCTCCTCTGCCCAAATCTTTCTGCTTGGGCCCGGCCCGACACGAACCAAACAGGATTGGGGCATTATCCCTCGCCCCGGGCGGCTGTCAAGGGGGATAGTCACAAATAACCCCGCATGTCGGGATCCGTTGGGGGCGAATGCCCGAATTGCGCCGACGTCGTCGCGCGATTGAGCCTTCATGATGGGATGGTTTTGCGCGTGGTATTCTCTTCCTCTTACAGAGCTCTCATGCTCCGGAGTTATATGGAAACGCTCTATTATTCCCGCATTCAATCTCCCGTCGGAACGCTCATCCTCGGAGTTTCGGCAAAGGGACTCGTAGCCCTTGAATTCGATCGTGGTCAATTTCCGCCGAAGATGAACAAGAGTGTCTCCTGGCAGGAGTCCAAAGATGCCACCCGGGACTATGTGGATGAGCTGAACGAATATTTTGCTGGAAGGCGGCGGAAGTTCACGTTTGCGCTGGACCTTCGCGGCACACCTTTTCAGATCCAATGCTGGCGAGCCCTGCTGGATATTCCATACGGCGAAACTCGCACCTATGCGGACATCGCCCGTTCCGTAGGCCGTCCGCATGCCTACCGGGCGGTGGGCATGGCGAACAACCGAAATCCCACCGCGATCGTCGTCCCCTGCCATCGGGTGATTGCGTCCGATGGCACGCTTTGCGGTTATGGCGGCGGGCTCGATGTGAAAAGCAAGCTCCTGACATTGGAGGGCGCACAACCCATTCGAAGCACCTCTTGAAGTCTTCGTGGATTTTGTTCTGGGCTGAGAGTCATGTCCTGCCCTTTACTGCTTACAGTACCGCCGTTTCTTCGATCATTCGTCCTTCGGTAAAGCGCGAGAGTCCCAGCAACGACGCATCCACCAGATCGCATTTTCCGGTCAGGATCAAATCCGACAAAATCTTCCCTGTCGCCGGCGCGTGCATCACGCCGTGGCCGCTGAAACCATTGGCCAGGAAAAAACCCGGCACCCCAGGCGCCGGTCCCAAAATTGGATGATGGTCCGGCGTCATCTCATACAAACCTGCCCATGCCCGCTTGGGATTCACCGCGAGATTCTCAAAGACCGGCACGCGATCCGCTGCCCGCGTCAATATTTTTTCGATGAATGCGGGATCGAAATCTGTCTTGTACCCCGTCGTTTCCTCTGGATCATTCCAAGCCAATAGAAATCCCAAGCTCTCCGGCCGGAAGTGGAATCCGGTGGACATATCGATGATCATGGGCGCACTGTGCGGAAACTGATCGAAGGGCTCAGTCGGAACCAGCATCCGGCGGAGCGGTTCAACCGGCAGGTCTATTCCAGCCATTTTCGCCACCTGCGGGGCCCACGGTCCCGCGCAGTTGACTACGATGCGCGTGGCAACCGCTCCCTTGCTCGTCTCCAACCCGACGATCCCTCGTTCATCCTGCTGAATGCCCGTCACCAGTGTGTTCTTCCAAACTTTTGCGCCATGATCACCCGCCCACGTCATGAATCCGATCATTGCGCTGTAGGGATCGACGAATCCATCCGTCGAGCAGAAACTGCCGCCTACGATGTCGTCTGATCGTAACTGTGGGAACATGTTCCGGATCTCATCCGCCGTGACTAGCCGGACGTCCTTCAATCCCATCGCTACCTGCTTTGTGTAATTCGCGCTCAAATACGCCATGTGCTTATCGCTGGTCGCACAAAACAAGTAGCCCTGCGGCCGGTAACCGGAAGGATGTCCCAGGCGATCCTCGAAGCTGGCGTAAAAGGGAATCGAGTAGAGCGACATCTGGATGTTCACTGGTGTCGAGAACTGCGCACGCACCCCGCCCATACTCTTGCCGGTGGATCCCTTGCCTTGTGCCGTTTCCCGCTCGATGACGAGAACGCTTTTGCAGCCAGCAGCTGTCAGATGGTATGCAATGCTGGACCCGATGATGCCTCCGCCGATGATGACGATATCCGCTGTTTGCATAGACAACTTCGCCCGCTGCTCTGCCGAAAATGCTCTAGCAAGAATGAACCGAGCATTGTAGTGCGAAAGCTTGTGCGGACGATTCGCCTTGCGTTGGCGGGAACCGCATAGCGACGGGTGTCGCGGGTCCAATCCCAAGCCCTGCCGAAGACTTATCGTTCCGATTTAGGGGGATCGTCATTAGCGTGTCAAATTCACATCCGCACCTTGAAGCCCGCTCTCAAGAACCTTAAACTTGAATAATGCACGTGCATCTCGGCAATGGCGAAAGCGGCGGTCCCTCTCGCGTGCTGAAGGTTTCGCTGTTCGTCACGGTCGCTTACATTGTGCTGCTGGTTGTCAGCGGAATCCGGGCGCACTCGCTGGCGCTGCTTTCCGAAGCCGGACACAACCTCACGGATTTGCTCGCACTCGTGCTTTCTCTCACTGCGGTTTACTTACAGAACCGCCCGCCCAGCGCCACAAAGACTTATGGCTATCACCGCGCCGGGGTACTGGCGGCGTTGATTAACGCGGTTTCATTGGTCGCAGTCTCATTCATCGTCTTTTACGAAGCCTTCCGCCGGATTCAGAACCCCGAGCACGTACGTGCTGGCTTAATGATCGGCGTCGCCGCTGCCGGGGTAGTGATGAATGGTGTGATTGCGCTTTTGCTGTACCGCTCCAGCCGAGACGTCAATATCCGCAGCGCCTTCCTGCACGAAATCGGAGATACGCTCTCAACTGCAGCGGTTATCGTCGGTGGCTGGGTAATTTTGGTGACTGGCCAGTACTGGATCGATTCGGCGCTGTCTTTCGGCATCGGTGCTCTCATCCTCTGGTCTTGTTTTGGCATTGTGCGTGAGACGTTGAATATCTTGCTCGAAGGTACGCCACGCGGGATGAGTCTGGATCACATCGGAACCGCAATTCGCGGAATCGATGGTGTGAACGACGTGCACGATCTCCACGTGTGGAGCATCGGCTCGGAAACGCACGCACTCTCGTGCCACATTTCGATCGCGGACATTCCGCCCTCAGCCAGTGAGCGCATCCTGCGCGATGTCAAAGAGCGTCTCCATCGCGAGTTCCGTATCGACCACACCACCATTCAGTTCGAACATGCGGAATGTGAGATAGCGCACGGTTGCGTGATCCCGGTGAGCGAAGAGGAGCACCAACAATAAGGATTGACGATTTGAGTTTTGAGCGGCGGCGGCCATGTAGGGACAGGCCCCCCTCGCCTCTCCGGCCGAGTTCAGATCGGCTTCAATGAACCGCTACTGTGATTTCCGCCTCGCTCGGTCTTGGCTCTCGTAAATCTCCAGCACCCGCTCGATCGTGTCCGCCTCTTTGGGCGGCTTGTCTGGCCGGAGTCGCACAATTCGCGGGAAACGTAGCGCGTAGCCGCCGTTGTGCCGGTCTGATTTCATGACGTTGTTGAATGCCACTTCGAGTACGATTTTCGGCTCGACTTCTCGCCGGAAGCCCTGATCCGCAAGCGTGTGCTCCAGGAACCACTGTGTCATCTCGGCGATCTCGGCATCGGTCAGCCCGGAATAAGCTTTGCCAACGTTCACCAGCCGCTCTCTATCCCAAACCGCGAACGTGTAATCACTGAGCACGCCGATCCGTTTTCCATGACCGTACTCCACTGCTGTGACCACCACATCCAGCGTCGCCAGTTCCCGCTTCATCTTTAGCCAGGACTTGCCACGCCGCCCCGGCGTGTAGCGGGAATTGAGGTCCTTGATCATCAGCCCTTCATTTCCGCGTTCCTGGGCCGCCGTAAACAGTTGCTCCAATTCATCCGATGAATGGGCCTCAAACACGGGTGCCCGGATCACCTGCGCCGTGCTCGGGTCTTCTTCAGACGTAAACCCCAGCCGACCCTGTGATTCTTTTGAGCGTGCTTTCATGTCTTTCCGCGCTGTCTTCAGAAGGTCATTCAGAATTGCCGAGCGCTCACGCAGACCACGGTCCAGCAACAGTTCGCCCCCCGCATACAGCACATCAAACACCAGATAAGCCACCGGAACCTGCCGCATCAGCTCCTGGCTGACTTTCTTGCGCCCCAACCTCTGTTGCAGCGCACTGAACGGCAGCGCGCGTCCGAGTTCGTTGGGATTTCCTTCCAAGTAACTCCAAGCCACGATCTCTCCGTCCAGGATTGCATCCTTGTCGAGGCCGGAAAGCACATCCGGCAACTCGGGAAATGATTCCGTGATGTCGTCACGTGTGCGCGAGAAGATCCGCACCTCGTCACCCGAGCAGTGTGCCTGCGCGCGGATGCCGTCGTATTTGTCCTCAACCGCCGCGCTGGCGAAATAGCTCAGGGCTTCCTCCGCCGACTCGGCAGGGCTCGCCAGCATAAAGCCGATGGGATGAAACAGCCGCATTTTCGCTTCGACCAGCTTGCCCGCGGCGGCCAGGAGAACTGTCTCCCTGATATTGCCAAGCAACATGTTTGCGCGTTGCACTTCCGTGACTGTGGCACCATATGCCTTCGCAATTGCCTCTTCGACGAGGCTTTCTTTCAATCCAATCCGGAGGTCGCCGGTCATGATCTTCACCAGGTACTTGGCTTCAAGCGGCGTGGCCCGCACCAGCAACCCCCGCAACAGGGCAGCTTTTTTGGCTCGTCCTCGGGCTGCCGCAATCTCCCAAAAAGTCTTCTCCGCTTCGGAGACGCTCAGCGCCGGTGAGCTTTTGTGGTGAGGCAGCACCTCGCCTGCAACCGCGCCCAGATCCCCGTGCTTTCGATAGGAATCGGCTAGCTGTTCCTCACTTTTTTCAGAAAGCTCTTGTACCACCTGCCAAAGCAGCGAACCGCCCACTTGGAGAGTTGTTTCCTGATATATAGGGAACGGCCGGCCAGAGAGGAAAACCGCCGATATGGCCGCCTCTTCTGCCG
>WNFB01005257.1_pt1 | contig 15414 bp, 20 predicted proteins | sample 5400501 | NCBI WGS metagenome assembly WNFB01 (sample SAMN13153341, study PRJNA577476) | soil metagenome | isolation source: 200 cm saprolite under Douglas fir tree site 2 hole 1 | place: USA:California | collected 2015-04-18
ATCGGCGTGCCATGGCCGCCGTCCATCCGGGTGCCGCTAACTGCAGCCCAGTCGGCGCTGAAACTCCAGGCGCTCGAAGCCAATCACTCCCAACTGGAATCTCCGATCGACCGTCTATATCTGGAGTCGTTCGTCAAGTCGGAGGAGGTTTTCTGGACTGGGCGGTAGCACTATATCGTGGCAAGCTATCGACAGTGGTTCGATTATCGGCACCCTCAGGGTGGAGTTCAACACCAGGCAGGTGTTCCGGAACTACTTCGCCGACTCCAAGGCGCTGGCCCCCGGTCTGGAAACGACATGGACGAGCTTGATTTCGGGGTGGCGACGAGCGACGCGGGACGGTAGATCCATTCGGAGCCAGCGGGAGGCTCCGGGCGGCAGCGTCGAGAGGACGATTGCCTCGTACTTGTCGTTGACCAGCTCATCTTCAATGGCAATAAATGGGTCCCAATTGCCGATTCGTGTCGACCGGACGCGGATGCCCAGGCTCTCCATGTGCCGGCGAGTGCTCTGAGCACGCTGCGCGGCGAGCCCTCGTGCAGATTTAACTGTGCCTTCGAACTGCTGGAGCAAGTTGAGCGGGGTAGCTGGAATAACAAGCACGAACTCGGCGTCAGGATCGCTATCGTTGATCTTGGCTACCGCGCGAAGCAGTTCTTTGCTCTCGGCGGTCTCATTAGCAACCACGAGATAGCTAGCCACTGGTCCGAACCTACTCACCCACCGCGTCGTCAAAGGCAAGTTACACCCAATTAGCCGGGCGGCCAAGGGGGCCATCCTCGAACAACACCTGCTCCTACATGGTTGGCGTCAGTTTGAAGACCGGGTGCGTCGCGACTTCACCCGCGAACGCTTCGGCGGGCGCATCCTCAGGCACGCGGAAGTAGGGCCGCGTGATCGGTTCGAGCTTCACATAGCGCCTGAGAATCGCACCGGCCTCTTCGCCCTCAACCGGCACAAGCGAGAAGTGTTCGCTGCGGCCCGCTCGCACCAGCGTCACGACCCCCGCCACACGCGCGTTGCGCACCCAACCCACCTCTCCGTAGGGACCAACAAGGTAGCGGTTCGGGCCTTCGACTATTAGGCTCACAGGGGTAACGTGCAACGTATGCGATTTGCTACCGACCACGGTGAGCAAATAGCGCTGCGGTGGTCCGATGCCACGCTTGATCAGCGCTGCCACGAACGCATCGATGAGACGCCGGTTCAGGCTTCTTCGAAAGACAGGTCTCACTATTGTGAGGTTAGGCCGTGCGATGCGGCCCCGCCGGTACCAAAAAAGGGTGTCGGGCAGCAAATTCATTGTGAGCTATGAATGGATCTCGTTAACAACCGAAAGAGACGGCCGGCGCTGAACGCCGCCTCGTCCCGACGAGCCACCGGCCAGCTCAATTGGGACGAAGTATCCCGGAGGCCGACGCGAAAGGTGAAGGTCCCTCCTGAGCTGGCGATTCAGCTCTCGGACATCGCATCGAGCCAGCCCGCCGTGATCGAAAACCGCGTAGTCGCAGAATCGCGCCATCTCGTTCATGTAGCCAAGGACGCTCTTGCTCTGCGTCTTTGCCAGCTCGATTGACCGGGAGTCGAGAAAGCCGAAGCGGTCCAGCGGCAGGCTCTCGGCTTCCAGCTCATTGCGAATGAAAGCCACGACCGATCCTCCAATCGGAACGAGGTCGGATTTATGGACATCCGGGACGAAGGCCGAGAACAGGGTGCCCGCGTGAGCCAGAAGCAGGCATTTCCGACCCTCCAGCCAGAGCAGGTTGGCGTACCAGTCGTCATCAGTGTGCTCGACGGTCGCCAAGTCTCCTGGACGAGCGCCAATGAGATTCAGCATTTTGGCCGTGCCCCGGAGGATCACGCCAACCATGGTAGATGCCGATTCGGCGGATTCAAGCGGCGGCTGGAAGCGGCTCCCGAGAGTACTCGCGCAATAGGCCGCCAATACGGTCCGTGCGGATCACCTGTCCGGTCGTCACCACCGGATCAGATCGCGCGATAGGAGGCTGCAGGTTAAGGGCTCGATGGGGCCGAGCCGCGTTGTAGTGCTCGAACCAAGTCGAGAGCACACGCTCGAGATGGGGGCGTGTCAGGGCGAACTAATGCGTGTGTAAGCTCCCATGCGGCGCTCGAGTAACGACGAACCAGTGACCGCCCGCGTGGTATGAGCCCAGCCATTGGCGAGTGGCTTCCTCGGTCAATTGATTCAGAACCGATTCAAAAACGGATTCAGAGCAGACGGGCCGGCGACGTTGAAAAATCGGTCCACGATGTCGTAAGACATGACATTGGCTTCGGACCAGGGATTCGAACCCTGAACCTTGCGGTTAACAGACCGCTGCGCCCCGTTCAGAAATGGCGCCTCGAATTCGCTGAGTGCCGCTGAGTGTCGCCATTTGCCATGGTTTATCGCCGGCGTTGCTGTACGGCAACCCGCTAGCGGCCAGTTACTGGTTGGCAACGGTTGTAAAGACCGTTTCAGCGTGGAACCACTTCTACGTCGGGCGAGTGGGCATGGTGAACTTTGATATCGCGCCGAGACATAGCAACCAGCGCAATGCCGGTTACCGCGGCATAAAGCGCCTCGAAGATCGCGATCGGCAGCAACAGATCAACGGCTGTCTGATTGGTTTGGTTGGAGAGGCCATTGCTTCGAATCTCGATGATGACCCAGACGACAACCGCGGCGACCACGTTTCCTACGAACCACAGCCGGGCCGCCGATCTTGCTACGAAGATCCTGGCCAGCAGGAGGCCTTGCGCCAGACCGAGCATAGCGGCAAGGGTGATGCTCTCAACGCCAGTGATCACAGTGAGAAATGGGACCATGCCTGGCGTCAATGCATGAATCGCGCCGACGGAAAGCAGCGCGTTTGTGGTCCTCTCGGCCGATACGGAACTCACGAGGTAAGCCGCAAGCCACGCAACCACGCTCACGGGTATCCACATCGCGCTGGCGAGCGATGGGTGACCTATCAGCACTCGCAGAACAATGTACTGAGGGAACGCGACGATGGCCGAGCCGACGACGACCCCGATCCAGACGTCCTCGACGGAATTAACACGGCCAGGCCAGCCAAAGGTTGTGCCGAGGTACAGAAGCACGCTTCCGACCATGCCCGCCAGGATCCAGGCGCCCCAGACGACCATCCCCGAGAGCGGGAACCTGTAAGCCATGCTTGTGGAACAGACTCTAGGACTGAACTTGGCCTTTCGCACGCGAGCGATGGGCACAAGAGTTTGATCCTTCGAAGTCGCTAGCCCGAATAGCGCTTAAGAGCCCTTCGACCTCTAGGCAGATCGGACATCCAGCATTGCTGCCGGTAGCAGAGGGTTATCCGCAGCATCACGATGTGCCATCCACTTGCGCTGACATGTCTTGGTCGGGTAAGTCACCGAACATGAGTCGATCGATCTGCTCTTCAGGCAAGTAGGCGCGACCAGGGCCGATAACGCGAACAATGCGAGCTCGCAAGATCTCGGCAATCTTGGGCCAAGCTTCCTCTACAGCTCTGGTCTGGATGTGCCAATACTCCTCCGGCGCCGGCACCTCGCGATCAAGCCAACTCTCGAGACCGGCTGTGCGGTCGCCGTCGAACCACCAGGCAGAAGCGCCAAGGTCAATCAACTGCCGGAGAAGGTCGAGTGACCGCTCATCGGGCCGAGCACCAAACTCAACCACCACCTGTTCTCGGTCGACCGGGTTCGCCCGAACGACCGCACGGAGACGGCATCGTGCTCGGCTGGCACGACGGCCGCCTATTGCAATCGCCAGCAGAGGACAACGCCCTTCTCTTTGGCGTTCAGCGCTCGGGCAAAACATCCACCGTTGTTGTACCGACGCTTCTCAGCTGGGAGGGAGCGGTCGTAGCGACGTCGACGAAGGAGGAGCTCGTCAGCCTGACCTCACACCATCGCGCACTGCGGGGTCCACTCTGGGTCTTTGCACCGCTCGATCGCGATCACGCTTGGATGCACGCCCTCGGCCTGCGGCCGGCGACCTGGAACCCGCTCGATTCCGTCGACTCCTGCGGATCAGCAGCCGAGCTAGCCGACCACTTCACCGCCGAGGGCAAACGCGGCCATTCCGCCCATTGGTATCTGGCCGCCTCCAGCCTCATCACGGGGCTGGCGGTTTGCGAGCAGGAGCGGGGCAGCGACATGCGCACAGTGCTGGCTCGGCTCAATCGCACAGCGCATTCAGAGTTCGTCGGCTTGTCGGGGGTGGTTGAAGACTAGAGCGCGTCCGAGCTACTGCTCGCCTTCGCGCTCACCTCCGACAAGGAGGCGGGCTCGATCGCCTCCACCGCGCGGTCGTCGCTTTCGCTCTGGACGGACGAGCGTGTGGCCGCCGCCACTCGGACGAGCCCTGATGCACTCGACCTTGATCGCCTCCTCCGCGAGGCTGGCACGCTCTACTTGGTCGCCCCAGCCGAAGAAGCCGAGCGCTGCCGACCCCTTTTCTCCGCCCTCCTCCTCTCCCTCCTGCGGCGCGCGACCTCGAAGGCGCGCGCCCAGGGCGGAGTCCTGATGCCACGTCTGCTCCTGGCGCTCGATGAAGCGGCCAACTTCGCTCGGATCCTCGCCTCGCCGGCTACGCCTCCAGCGGTCCAGGCCAGGGCATCCAACTCCTGCTCTGTTACCACGACCTGGCTCAGGTCGAGTCCGGCTACAGCGAAGCTGCCGCGCGCACGATCTGGAACAACTGCCGCGCGCGCGTGCTGCTCCCCGGCCAGGGTGACATCAAGACCCTTGAGCTCTTCAGCCGAGCCATTGGTGACGAGACGCGCACTTATCGCACGAATCACCGCGACCGCTGGAGCTCCAGCTCGGGCGAACAGCGCATTGGTCGGCCGCTGGCGTCAATCGACGAGCTGCGACGACTGAAGAGAGCGGTCCTGCTCTACGCCAACGCTCACCCTGCTCGGCTCGAGCTCCGGCGCTGGGACTAGGTCGGCGCCTGGCGCCAGCTGGTCCATCCCTATCCACCCGCGAGTGCCGGCGCTGCCGGCAAAGGAGCCAGCAAGTGACCGACATCAACGTCAGGCCGGACTTCAGCGGTCTACCACCGAGTGTGCTCCATGGTCTCATTCACCTGACCAACAACGCCGCTGCGCTGCTTACGCTGATCTCCGGGCTTGGCATCGTCGTCTCCCTGATCGCCCTCGTCATCGCCTCCTTCACCGCCAACCCCCAGTTGGGCGAGCGCGCCAAGGGTGGCATCGCCGTCTCTGTCGGCGCCCTGGCGCTTCTCTATATCGGCGTGGCGGCGGCCAACTACGCCGGCCACCTCTTCGGACAGTAGCAGTGGGCGATTACAGCGCACAAGCGAACCAGTGGGTAGATCACATCGCAATCGCGGTCGCCAACTGGTCGGTGGCAATCGCAGTCGCCAGCATGCAGTGGCTGCTTTCACTTATGGGCCAGTCAACCGAGCCCGACCTGAGCGTAATCGTGCCCGTCTACGACCGCATGCTCGCGATCTCCCTCCTGCTCGTGGGCGCGATCATGGCGCTGGCGCTCATCGAACGGATCGCCTGGGGCTCGCTGGGCACCGGGCTTGCCCTTATTCCTCGCGTCGTCGCAGCCTGCTTCTTTGCCTACTCCGGACTCGCCGTTCTCAAGTACCTAGCTGGCTACGCGGCCTTGCTCGCCACCACCTGGTCGCCCGACTTCACTGCCCTCAGCAAACTCATGATGAACGGCGTCGCCGTCAGTGATGCGGTGGCCGCCAACGGAGGTTCTGGACCTCATGTCAGCACCTTCGGCCTGATCGTGACCGCGCTGACCATGAGCTCGCTCACGGTGATCCTGCATCTGGAGCTGGTGGTCCGCTCAGCTCTGATCTTGAGCGTGGCCGCCTTCGTGCCTTTGGTCAGCGTGCTCTCAATCTGGCCTCGGGCGGTAGGAGCTGCCATCGCGCTGTCCGAGTTCCTGGCTGGGCTGCTCCTCTCAAAGTTCGTAGTCGCCACCGTCGTCTACGTGGGCTTTCGACTGGTGGTGGTTGCCCTGATCTCGCCAACCGGTACCGATGCCACCGAGAACTGGATGGCGAGCGGAGTCGCCGTGCTCCTGATCGCCGCCTTCTCGCCTGTGGTCATTTTCTCCGCCTTGCGTTTTGCTCACGGCTCGGCGGGATCGCTCGCTCGCGGCTGGGCCGGCAACGCTGTGTCACTGGCGCCCACCGGCAAGCTCCTCGGCGCCGCCCGCAGCGCCGTGCGACCGCTCACACGACCTATCGGTCAGCACATCAGCTCCAAGATCACGGCCAGGCTTGCTCGTCGTCGGACTCGCCAGTGACACGTCGGCGACTGAAAGTCCATCAAACTCTCGTTGCGCCTGGTCGACGCGGAGGGGGCTCGGGGGAACCGGCGTCGCATCCGGTTCCCCCGGTTGCCGAGCCGTTGCTGCTCGATAGTCGCGAAGTCGCGCGGCTTCTAGGTGTCGGCCGAACTAAGGCTTTCGAGTTGATGGCGCGCGAGTTACCAGTGGTTCGTATTGGCCGCTGTGTACGAGTTTCGCGGTCAGAGCTTACAACCTGGATTGCGTTGCGGTCGACGCGATAGGCATGCCCAAGAAGCGGGGTAATAACGAGGGCTCAATTTATCTCCGAAGGGATGGCCGATGGGCGGCTGCTATTTCCATGCCAGGTCGGCGGCGACTCACTTTCTATGGCCACTCGCGCGAGGACGTGCGCCGCAAGCTTTCCGCCGCGGTCAGGGCCTCGGACTTGAACGAGCTGCCAAATCCGACTGACCTGGCCGTCGGCGATTTCCTGGACCAATGGCTAGCCGAGGTGGTCAAACCGTCGGTTCGGCCGTGGACATATGAGGGATACGAGGTTCACGTACGACGCCACCTCAAGCCGGTTCTCGGCCGAATCCCGCTGCAGAAGCTTGAACCGCTTCATGTGCAGTCGCTTCTGAATCGCAAACTTCGAGAGGGACTTTCGGCGAAGAGCGTGCGTTATCTACGAGGCACGCTCCGCACTGCGTTGAACCAGGCCCAACGTTGGGGACTGGTCACGCGTAACTCAGCTGCAGCGGTCGACGGGCCGCGCGTCGAGCGTTACGAGATCCAGCCCCTAACACCAAGCGAAGCTCGGCAGTTTCTGGCAAGCATCAATGGTCACCGCTTGGAGGCGCTGTACTCGGTTGCGCTCACCTTGGGCCTGCGTCAGGGCGAAGCTCTTGGCCTTCGTTGGCAAGACATCGACCTCGAGCTTGGCTATATCCGAGTGGACAAACAGCTGCAGAGACAAGACGGGGTGTTCCATTTGGTTGAACCGAAAACGTCGAGAAGCCGGCGGACGATCGTGATGCCGCCCTCGATCACACGGGCCCTCGCTCGACACAGAGACCGGCAGCACATTGAGCGCAGTGACGCGCGTGGAACATGGAATGAATTGGATCTGGTGTTTACGCGCCCTGACGGTCAGCCATTGGACGGCACTGTCGTCTCGCATCAGTTCCATAAGTTGCTTGACCGAGCCGGTCTGCCACAGCGTCGGTTCCATGACTTGCGGCACTCGTGCGCGACGCTCCTTCTAGCACAAGGCGTTCCAGCGCGAGTCGTTATGGAGGTGCTCGGTCATTCGCAGATTGCGCTGACGATGAACACTTATGCACACGTGATTCCAGGGCTTCGAAGGGATGCCGCTCAGCGAATGGAAGAGCTAATCAACGATCGCTAGGGTCACCCGAGCACTCCCTCAGCTTTAGCTGCGGCAGCACGTTAGCGGAGTCGCGAATTCGAACGTTCAATTGGCCTGCGCCGCTCTGCCGACGTCGGTGCTGGCTGGTTAGCCACGCCCGCGGAGATTTATGTCGGCCTGTTGGACGTATCGGCTGAACGCAGCGTCTAACTTCTGATGCGCCGCTTGCAAGTCGCGGCTTTTCCGACGCTCCAAATCGGTAAGTCGGCGCTGCACCTCAGCGTCGGGAACTCCTGAGATGGGAGACATCCGCTCAGCAATCTCATTGGCTATCTCGACGAAAACGGCGCTGGCGGCCAACTATGCGGCCTTCGCGTATTCCAGTTCTTGGTCGCTCAGCATGCCTCCTCTGCCGGCGTGATCCGGATTTCGATACGTGCGATGGATACCGGCTGCCATGGATTCAGGCCCGGCAACTCATAGACGAGTCCAGGCTGAAAGAGTCGGAGAGCCTCGTCCCAGGCATCTCGCTCGGCGGGCGCGCGTAGAAGCGCTCGGACGGAGAGGCCCTCCAGCGAGCGAGTCACGTGCGCACCAAAACGACGCTCGATTTCGTAGTTGATTGGGGCGATGTTTTCGTCGCTGAACTGGATGCCACTGACCGTGACTTCCGTCGCGATCTCCCACACGGACCCTTCTGTGTTGGCCGGGATCACTGGCTCCCTACTTCCGCTTGCGCTTTCGCTTCCGGATCGCGGCGGCCACAGCCGACGAGCCCGGATCTTTGACCGCAGCAGCGCGCCGTCCATGATGAGCCGGCAAGCTTGCGGCGGCGCTTACGTTCGGACTGACTGACCGCACCTCGGGCTCGAGATGCACATTGCAGTCCGTCGCGGCGGCCCGGACCCTGGCAAGAGCAATACTGCTAGCTTCCTCCACTGAAGCCGCCTCGAGTCGGAGCAGCATCAGCCCGCGCGCTCGATAGTCTGGCGGTTCGCCATAGCCCGCCTCGGGCATCACGGCGTTCGGACCAACTTTCGATCGCACGCAGGCTGAGTCGATTCCACTGATCTCGACGCCGAGCCGCACGCTGACATTCCAGAGTCCCATTAAGTCTTGGCCTTCCGCTTGGCCGCCTTCTTATTTGCCTCGGCGTGAGCCTCCTCGTAACAGTTTCGATGCCACACCGCAGCAGCTTTCCCCGTCACCATGCCGCTGTCCACCGCCTCGATCGCTTGCTTGCACCGATTACAGGCCTTGCCGACTGGCACCTCGACCTGCGGGTTGATCTTGTTCATGGGCGAACCCCACGATTCACCGAACCATCGCATCGGATACCAGTTCTGGTCCACGGCCTCGGTCTACTTCAGGAGCTTGTTCAGCTCGACGAAGAGCCTTTCGAAGCGCTCAAGGCTGGGGTCGTCCAGCTTCGGCAGAAGCTCCACCTGCTTCTCAAGGAAGTACCTCGCCGGTTGGTGGTGATCGTATGCTCTCCCGATTGCTTGCTCGAACCGCTTGACAATCCGATTGCCAGGCGGCAGGTCAGCCTTGGCAACGTTGGCTAGTCCAGAGTCTTTCAGCAGCTTCAGGTAGAAGTCCGCGTCGAATAGGTCTTCGATGTCGGCTTCCTTGCCGCCGGTGATGGCATTCAGCGCGACCACGTTCTTCGCCTCGATGACTCCCTTCATGACCAGGTCGTTGATCTTCTGGGAGCCCCCAGTCGAGCCGTCCATGACGACGGCGACATTGAGTTGCGCGCCAAGGAGCGCGACGAACGTCGGAATCTTGTCCAAGCCGCCAACTGGCACGATCGTCCAGCGTGCGTCGAGAGCGGCACGCCCCCTCTCTCTCAGATACCCGCTCAGGATCGTGAGGTACAGGTAGTCGGCCGGCCCTTCGACGACGAGGTTGTCGGGGCCCACGAAGAGGGTCTGGCCGAGCTCGTAGCCAAGCGCGGCCTGGAGCGGGAACACCGTGTCCCGGCTCGTCCCGAGAACCTCTTCACTGACCTTCGTCCCTTCGTCGGTCTTGTCTTCGACCATGCGCACGCGATGCAGCTTGGTCGGATCTACCATGAAGGGCGAGTGCGTCGAGTAGATGACTTGGTGTTCCGGCGCTAGGCGCTCCTCGATGTAGCGAAGTAGGTCGGCCTGGGCAGCTGCGTGAAGCCCGAGGCCTGGCTCGTCCAGCAGCAGCACGAGTGGCTCCTTGCTGTTTCGGTACTCCGAGAACGCGACGAGGAATGAGAAGAACCAGACAAAGCCGCGCGAGCGCTCGCTGAAGTTGAGCGTTACCTGGTGGCGCAGATTGCGGATGCGAATGTCCAGGAACGGCGCGGACCCGCCGTGCGCGTCTGGAGGCGACTTGAAGTCGAGATCCAGGTCGACGAGAAGGTTCTTGTTCTGGCTCCAGTACTTGAAGACCTCGCTCGTTATCTCGTTGCCGGCCGCTTCGAGTGCAGCCTTGCGCGCCTCGTAATCCTCTTCGGCGAAGTCCTTGGTGGCGACGCCCGCGAGCTTGAGCAGAGCCAGCGCCGTTCGCTCTCCCGACTCGAGAGCACTCTCCGCGCGGCTTTGGAGCAGTGGAATCGAAACGCGACCTGGCAGCACGCTGTATTCATCGAAGTACAAGAACCGGGGAATCCTGATCCGTACCGCATGGCGGATGACGCCGGCTTGATCGAGCTTGTCGATTTTGGCGAGTAGTGCCACGACCGCTGGCCCCTTGTCCTCGACGGCGGCGAGGTTGTCGCGAAGCTTGGCCACGGTCGATGCGCCTTTGGCCACGCTCGCGTCGAGACCAGCCTCCTCCACCATCTTCTTTATCGAGGGGCCCTCGTTGATCCCGACGTTGGTCGCGTACTTGTTGTTGTAATGCCGGAAGACAGTCGCTTCCTTGGATGTGAGGGTGCCTTTTCCGAACTCCTTCTCGATGGCGGCGATGTCTTCGTCTTCGAGCTCGAGGCTCACCTCGATCGGGCTCTTCTCTTCGGCTTTGTCGCGTTCACGTAGGTAGCGGGAGCGCGGGTAGTCGCGCAGCGGCACGAACGTCTCGGGGTGTCCGGTGGGGACAGGCATCAGTCGGTAGAGCGGTTCGAGGATCGCCGTCTTCCCGCTCTCGTTCTTCCCAACCAGGCAGGTGACGCTCTCGTCGACCCGAATCTCACCCGAATCCGTGACGCTCTTGAAGTCGCGGACGCGAGCCCGCTTCGCGATCACGTGTTGGGTCCAGACGACGCGCCCCAAGACCGACGCAAGCGCCACCACCAAGAGTTGCCCACGCGATCCCAGTAGGAAGTTGGGTTTTCGTCGGGGTGGCGCGGATTCAAAGCTGCCGCCACGAACGGAGCCGTAATCCAGCCGATCAACACTCCCGCCGCAGCGCCGTAGATGAGGGGCTTCATTTTCGACAAGCGTACAGAAGTTCGGCCTCTGCGAGCACAGTCACTTAACAAGGCCGGTTCTGGGGATGGCTCTGGCGGTGAGATAGCGTGCCGGTCGTGCCCAGGCGTGCACCGCGCACCGGCTACTCGAGTTCAACAAGGAGGGATCTCTCAGGCGCTCGCCGGCCGCCGACTCTGGCGCTCCTGAAGCGCTGGCGCCGGTCGAACTCTAGGACGCCCACCCTGAGTCGTGCCAGGTCTTGACCCATCGAGACCAGGACTGCCGGTTGCGTTCCTGTCTGGTTGCTGTCAATTGCTGTCAGGTTGCTGTCACGTGAGGGCCTCACTTCGCACGCTCGAGCAGGAATCGAGTTCAGATTTGGCTCCGGACCAGGGATTCGAACCCTGAACCTTGCGGTTAACAGACCGCTGCGCCCCGTTCAGAAATCGTGGTCGGAATTCGCTGAGTGCCGCTGCGTGCCACCATTTGCCATCGTTTACCGCCGGCGTTGCTGTACGGTGGCTCCGCCCGCCGCCCACAGTTGCAGAACTCGTTCGTTGAATCCCGCTCTATGCTGCACGCCGTGGCCGCCAGGGATCGTCACCAACTCCGCCCCTATAGACTCGGCGATAACCCCCGCGACATGGCTGAAGGCCGGACTCCAATCACCGCGAAACATCACCTTTGGGAAGGTCTGCCGGCGTAGGAGTCCCACGGGAATTCGAGCCTCCCACGGACGCCGTTCTTTGCGGGCTGCATCGAGTCGAGCGAGTTGATCCAAGGATTGAGTGCCCTCGACGTGGTCAAACCCGAGAGCTTTGTCGAACGCACGATCGTATTCCTGTGGGGTCATGTCTCCCGCGCGTGCAAACACGGGCTCCAATCGTGAAATCAAAGACTCGACATGAGACTCCCCTCTCGCAACTGCGAACGCTGGCGGCTCAATGACGGCGAGGGAGTGGACTGCGTCGGGGCGCATCGCTGCTGCCAGCAGAGAGCCGATGGCACCGTAGGAAAAACCTACCAAGTGCGCACCTGCTCCGAGTATTGCGGCGATGTCGCGGGCATCGACCTCAAAGTCAACCCGTGTGGCTGGAGGACTGGCGCCATACCCTCGACGGTCCGGGATAATCAGTCGGTACTGCTTGGAGAGCGGAAGCTGATCGGACCACGTCGGTTGACGCCCGCCGCCAGTCCCGTGGACGAGCACAACCGTCGGACCTTCGCCATAGATCGCGCAGTCCAGCATGATCTGTCAGAACAACTCCGAAACCATGTCTGCCAGCCCGTCGCGTATGCGCCGGGCTGACAGCTTGTTTGACAGCTTACCCGCGATACTTCTGACCCATGCGCCCAGAACGCTCGTGACGCTCCGGCGGCCGCAAACGCTTTAGAGCCGGGAAACTGGCGGGGATGGCTGGGAATCGAACCCACCCAGGACGCCTCAGCAGCGCCCCGCAAACGGTTTTGAAGACCGCGGGGCTGGCGTCCATAACCGTCCGTCGGAGTCCGCCTAGATTCGAGCCCTTACCTCGACAATCCACCGGCGTCCGCCGTCGTCCGCTGTCATCCATCGGAATGGCTGTCATCGACCCGAATGCGACCAGTAAATTGGCGATACCGCTATCGATCAAGTCGAATGCCGCTGCGGGTCCGGAACCTGTCGACTAGGTCAACAATGCGTCACCGGGTCACAGGTTCGAGTCCACGCGGGTGGACCCAAGCTCACAGTATCCGAACACCGGGATCGAGATCCCCGGCGCAACCCTGAGCGTAAGCCGAGCAACTGGGGATGTCGGCGCAGGGAATGCGAACAACCCCTGACCTTCTGACTGCCAGGCATAGGGATGACAGTCCACCAGGGTCCACAGTGTCGTTTTCGAGTTCAGACCTGATAGTGCCGATGGTCGATTAATCCGCCAGAGTCCACCTAAGTCCACCGGATAAGGTGTCAAAACGGCATTCGGCTTGAGGACGCGCGAGAAGCCTCGCACCAACCATCCTCGAGACGGCCAGGGCTTGAACAAGCAGATGCCTCGTCCTCGTTGAACTCCTCAAGGTCGACGCCCTCGAGCGCGGTCGCGAAGGCGTCTACGTCCGGGAGCGCAGCGAGACTGGGTTTTGAACACAGGGCGAAACGTCGCCCGCAAACGGTTTGAAGACCGCGGCCCTAGCGTCCATAACCGTCCGTCAGGGTCCGCTGGAGTTCGATCGCTAGTTCCCACATTCCATGATCGCCCGCCTTCGTCCGCGGTTGTCCGTCATGTTGGCTGTCAATTTGGCTGTCAGCGACCCAGACACAGGTAGCGACTTCTAACCCCAATCCCCAGGATTCGGTGCCGTGCACGAGCAGCACCAGGATTCGACGAAGTCGCTGGTGCGCTACGCTCCGGTCGTCCGACCTAATGGAAATCCCGCCAGTCCGCTATGCCCGAAGCGGCGATGTAAGCATTGCTTATCAAGTCACCGGCGAGGGCAACCCCATAGACATGGTCTTCGCGCCCGGTACCGTTTCCCACCTCGCTCTGGCATGGGACCGACCCCTTGCTCGAATGCAGATCGAGCGCCTCTCCCGTTTCTGCCGGCTCATCCGCTTCGACAAGCGAGGGACTGGCATGTCGGATCGGATGGCGAAGGCGGCGACCCTCGAAGAGCGGACTGACGACATCCGCGCGGTAATGGACGCAGCGGGGAGCGAACGGGCTGTGATCTTCGGCGCGTCTGAGGGTGGCTCCATGGCGTGCCTCTTCGCGGCCACACACCCCGACCGAACGCGCTCGCTGATCGTGTGGGGCTGCCAGCCGAGGTGGTTGACAGCCGACGACTACCCATGGGGGATGGCGCCTGACGAGTACCAAGACGCATTGGCGGACCTACGTGACAATTGGCCATCGCGCAAGTACGTCATGACCTGGGGGGCGGGACTCGGTCTGGACGCAGACCCGGCGGTTGTCGATGAGATGCTGCGGTTCATCCAGGCCGCAGCGAGCCCTTCAGCAATCTACGAGTACGAACGGATCAACGGCGCTTGCGATATCCGGGACGTCTTGCCTGCAATCCGAGTGCCGACCCTTGTGATGGTCCGCGACGGCGATCCGCTCGCGCCCCTCGAGGCAGTGCGCCATTTGGCCTCTCGGATCCCCAACGCACGCATGGTGTCGTTCCCAGGCAAGACGCATTTTATGGGGACCGTCAACATCGATCCCGAACCGGTTTTCGCTGAGATCGAGGAGTTCGTGACAGGCTCGCGCTCGCCCACAACTGGGAACCGTCTTCTGACCACGATCCTTTTCATCGACCTGGTTGGCTCCACGCAGCGCGCAGCCGAGATTGGCGACGCGGCTTGGCGATCACTTCTTGATCAGCACTATCACGCGGCCCACGCCGAACTTGCACGGTTTGGTGGGCGACTCGTCGACATCGCGGGTGACGGAGTGCTCGCGGTTTTTGATGGACCAACCCGCGCCCTGCACTGCGCGGCTGCGATCCTCGAAGCCGATCGGCCACTCGGCCTTAGAACTCGCGCGGGCGTTCACACGGGCGAAGTTGAGCTCGCCGACGGCGGCATCCGGGGCTTGAATGTGCACATCGCGGCCCGAATCGCTGGGCTCGCCGAGGCCGATGAAATTCTTACGTCAAGTACGGTGCGCGATCTCACCGCGGGATCGGGTCTAATGTTTGAGGAGCGCGGGACGCATGAGCTTCGTGGGATACCAGGACCGCGCGTTGTTTTACGCGCTGTCACCTAGCTGGTTCGTATCCTCCAAGGCTGTCAACTCAGCTGTCACACCGCCCAATTTGGCGGGGATGGATGGGAATCGAACCCACCCAGGACGCCTCAGCAGCGCCCCGCAAACGGTTTTGAAGACCGCGGGCTTGCCATCTATAGACGTCCATCGAGGCCCGCTGCAGTTCGATCGCACACCTTCAGATTCCAGGACCGTCCGCCTTTGTCCGGCCGTGTCCGTCACGTTGGCTGTCTTCTTGGCTGTCATTGACGAGCTCCTGATAGCTCCGGGGTTACGCTCTAGCGCTACGCCGGCCCGCGGTCTCAGTCCAGGAGTCCGTGTTTCTGGGCCCAGGCTCCGAGTTCAGTCCGTGAGCCCATGTTCAACTTCCTGAGTGCGTGCTGGACGTGACTCTCAACCGTTCGCTCCGAGCGACCCAGCCGCGCCGCCACTTCTTTGTCAGATAGACCCCGAGCGACGAGTTTCGCCACTTGCAATTCCCGGCCGGTAAGCTGCCCGTAGTCCATCGGGTCCGACCTCTCGGCTTCCTGTTGGGCGAGCTCGTACATCTCAGCGATGGGCAATGAGGCCGCCGCAGCAACCGCCGCCCCATAGTCCGCAGGCGTGAGGCGGGTTCGGACCAAGTCCA
>WNFB01005203.1_pt1 | contig 15412 bp, 15 predicted proteins | sample 5400501 | NCBI WGS metagenome assembly WNFB01 (sample SAMN13153341, study PRJNA577476) | soil metagenome | isolation source: 200 cm saprolite under Douglas fir tree site 2 hole 1 | place: USA:California | collected 2015-04-18
TCGGCCACTGGGGACTGCAGCGGCACTGGATCTCGCCGCGATCATCCTGTACGTCGCCCTGCTGATTGTTGGCCTGGTTTTCTACACCCCCGCCCTGACGCGCCAGGTGGAGGCGATCGAAGTCGAAGGCGCCCAATCGGTGCACTACAAGGCCGCCGCGGCGCGGGCCACCATCTTTGGGGTGGCTACCCTCCCGATCATTCTGGCGATTGTCTTTATGATGGTCGTGAAACCATCCCTATGACCTGGTATCTCCTGCTCAAGTACATCCACGTGCTGCTGGCGATCACGGCGGTTGGCACGAACATCACGTACGCAGTCTGGAACACCAGAGGCGCCAGGGAAAAGGAGCACCTGTCCTTTGCCCTGCGCGGGGTCAGCTTTCTCGACCGGAGGGTGGCGAATCCCGCTTACGGCCTGCTGCTGCTGACGGGTCTCGCACTGGTCTGGGTCGGGGGCTGGGGATTCAAGCGGTGGATCATCTCCTCGCTCTTCCTTTTCGTTCTATTGATCGTGGTGGCGGTTGGCTTCTACTCGCGGACCATGAACCGCCAGATCGAGGTGTTCGAGAAGGAAGGGGAGTCCTCGCCGGCCTATCAGCGGTTGGCTGCGCAGGCGCAGCGGGTCGGCATCATCCTCATCGTGATCGTGCTGGCCATCATCTTCATGATGGTCGTGAAGCCCGTTTCTTAGGCTGCCGAAGCCCGCGGGAGCAAGAGGTGCGGCTGTCTCTACGACAAAGGTTTCGAGTGGCTCTCGTCGTGGGCGTTGCCAGTGTAGGCCTTGGCGGTTGGCTATTAGCCAGCCGCTACCACGACTTCGATTACCAGTTGCAAGGGAAATGCGACTACCGGCCTTGCGTCACCTCGGCAGACTTGCCGACCGTGGTCCTCCTGGTGGGCCTTCTGGTCCTCGGCTTCTTCCTGATAGGCATCGCAGCCACCGGTTTGATTCGGCGACGGTAACCCCCGGCGCTGTTGCCATTCGACGCTGGCGACTCACGATAGACACCGCCCCTCCCTGACCCGCCCCTTGAGAGGTAGGGGAAACCAGACCGAGACCCCCTCCCCAACCATCCCCGCAAGGGGGAGGGAGAAAAGGCATTCCGCTAGGGGAGGGCGAAAAGGGCCTTCCCGCAAGGGGGAGGGAGAAAAGGCATTCCGCAAGGGGAGGGAGAAAAAGGGCCTTCCCACAAGGGGGAGGGAGAAAAAGAACCGGTGTTGGGGAGGCGACCCGCACCGCTCAACCAGGACGATCTGATAGGGGGTGCGCCCGGCTGATCCTAGCAGCGGTCGCCTCCAATCTGGTTATAGACAATTTCGGCGGCCAAAACAATGGGGTCTAAGCCCCATCCAACGGGACGAAAGTTCTAGTCTTTCCAGTCTTCTCCTCGACCTGGCCGCCGAGCATGGGATGGAGCTCCATGGCGGGGGAGTAGCGGCTGGCGGGAACGGTCCGGCCGAGCGCTTCCGCCATCGCCCGGACATAGTGGGGCGAGCCGCCGCAACAAATGCCGATGTAGTTGACCCCCAGGGCCTTTGCCTGCCGGGCGAAGTCAGCCATCTCGAATCGGGTGCAGAGGAACGGCTCCAGCGCCAGGGGGAACGCGCGGCCACTCCCGTCGGCTCGCAGCGTCTCGAAGGTTGGCGTAGCCGGCGTCGTCCGGTACGGAACTGGTTGGGCGGCAATGTACCCGGGTACCGTTGCCCGCAGCCGCTCGATGATCGGCAGCATGGTGGCCGGGCCCCGGTCGCAGTTGAGACCGACGATGTCGGCGCCGTGGTCGGCCAGGATCTTGCAGGCTTCGACGTAGTCGTACCCGTCCCAGGTTTCTCCTGGATGGGTGGAGGCCAGGGTGACCATGGCCGGCAGGCCAAGGTCCTTGATCACCTCGAGGCCGATCAGCGCTTCGCCCAGGTAGTCGTTGGTCTCGGCGATGACAAAGTCCACGCCTTCCTCGGCGGCCCAGCCGAGCTGCTCGGCGTACATCGCGCGCACGACGCGGGAGCTGGCCGTCTTGTCTTTCGGGTCGTAGGCCCAGGTGTTGCAAATGTTGCCGGCCACGAGGGCATCGCCCTCGGCGGCCACTTCGCGGGCCAGCCGCACGGCCTGCCGGTTCAGGCGCTCCAGGTCCCCCTCCCGACCGACGGTCTTCAGCTTGTCCCGGTGCGCGTAGTAGGTCAGGGCCACCATCACCTCGGCGCCGGCGCGGAGGAACTCCCGGTGCAGCTCTTTGACCGCGTCCGGGGAATCCAGGACGACCTCGGGGACGTAGGGGCCCGCCTTGATGTAGCCGCGCCGCTCCAGTTCGAAGACGTAGCCCTCGGCACCCAGGACGGTGCCCTGCCGGAGCCGGTCCAGGATGCCCTTAACCGGCATGCGCGGCCGCAAACCGAGCCGGGGAAAACCGCTCGATCCCATAATCCGTCCGTCCCTCGAGCGCGAGCTGCATCAAAGTGCGCCCAATCGCCGGGCTGAACTTGTATCCGGTGCCGCGCCACCCCACACCGACTTGTATGCGTGAGAAGCCCGGCAAGGCCCCGAGAATGAAGTTGTCATCGGCCACCAGATCATACGAGCACTGGTCGGTGTCCTTGACGTCGACGGCCGTGGCGTCCCGAAGTGAGGGCATGCATTCGTCGATGAAGCCCCGAATGTCGTGGATGAACGTTTCGGCCTGTCGAACGTCCCCGGGATTGAAATACCCGATCTTCACCCCCGGGGTGATGTTGGGCACCAGGGGATGCCCGTAAATGCCGATGTCGAGGTAGGCGAACACGGGCAGGGTGGGGGCCGTGAACTGCGAACGCTTGTCGGGCGGGGGGATCAGGTACATGCTCTGGGTGGGCCGGTCGGCTCGAAGCGGAAACCGGACCTCGCAGCCGTCCACCCGGCCGAGCAGGTCATTGGTTCCCAGGCCAACCGTAAGGATCAGCGACCCCGATGACCACTCGCCCTGGCTGGTCTGCACGAGGGCCCGGTCGCCGGCTTCCGTCACGCGGTTCACGCTGACCCCTTCAACGATGGTGACCTGTTGCTGGCCGAGCGCCTTTAGCACGGCTCGGGTGACCGCGGGCACGAGCAGATAGCCTGCCTCCACGTCCAGGCGACCCAGGTCGGCATCGAACTGGGGAAACCGCTGCTGGAGGGTATCTCGGTCGAGCGCCTCCGCCTTGTACGCAAGGCTGGTCAGGGTCCCGTAGACCTGCTCGGCGTAGGTCTGGGGAAGGTCAGGGGTGACCCGCGCTTTGGCCAGGTTGAGGCAGCCGCAGTCGACCACCAGCGGCTCGCCAGACTCCGCCTGCACCTCGAGCCACAGCTTCCGGGCTGCGTGGGCGAACCGGGCGTAGACCGGGTCGATGTAGTCATTGCGGATGGAGCGGGTGAGACAAAAGGAGGCCTTCTGCGGGTCGCCGATCCGCGAGCGTTCCAGGATGGTGACCGTGGCGCCCGCCCGAGAGGCGTAGTACGCGGTGAACAGGCCCATGATCCCGCCGCCGACAATGACGAGGTCCTGGCTAGCCTCTGACACCCGGTTACTGTAGTGGGTCGGTCACTCGGCGGGGCGCGTGCAGTAGCGGGCGTAGTGGGCCCGGTACCCGAGCAGCCATCCCAACGGGGCGAGGCAGACGAGAGCCGCATGGGCCCAGCGCGGCTGGTTCAGCGGACGGCTCTCCCGGCGGTAGGCGGCCGTCAGCACCGCGTACTGCAGCACGTTGCGGATCCCCTTCAGGTTGAACCGGCCGTCGCGGGCCAGGCCGAACGCGGTCTCGAAGTACTCCTGCTTGAGGAGCCCCGGGCGAAACTCGATGATCAGGTGGGCTTCCGAGTCGCCTGCATTCCAGAGGTAGTGAGGGGTGCGCGGTCCGACTGTGAGGGTCTCACCAGGTCCGAGCTCGAGACTGTGGCCATCCACCATGAAGCTGGCCCGCCCCGCCAGAACGAGGAACCGGGACTCCTGGACGGGATGGACGTGGGGGACGCCCACACTGCCCTGCGGGGCAAGCCAGGACTCGTACTGCAGCAGCTCACCATCCGTTTCCGGAACCGTCTTGAGGAACCTGACGCGCTCGCCGTGGAGCGGATTCTCGATGATCGGTCCGGTCGCCGTGCCCCGGTCGCTCGTCGTACTGGCGTCGATGGTGTGCCGAAGTATCCCACGGGCCGTTGTGTTTTTGCAAGGATTTTCACGCCAAGCGGGCTTGGACGGGGCAACCAATCTGCCATACTCCCCGAAGTCGTGGCCCCGACGGCGCTCGTCTTCGCCAACTTCCTGGCGCCCAACATGACGCCGGCCTACGCCTACGTGGCCGAGCGGGTGGGGACGCTGCTGGGCCGTGGTGGGGTGCTGGCGAAGACGGCCGACGAGGAGGCGCTGGTGGGCGGTCAGGTTGACGTCGCCTTCCTCTGCGGGTTGCCCTACGTGCGGCTGGCCGCGCGTCCGGACCCGCCGATCCGCGCCATCGCCGCCCCCGTCGTCAACCAGCATCGGTACGATGGCCGGCCGATCTATTTCTCGGACGTGATCGTCCGGCGAAACGGGCCGGTCGCCAAGTTCCCGGACGTGCGTGATCGTGTCTGGGCGCATACCCAGCCGACGTCGTTCTCCGGCTGTGTCCTGACCCGCTACCACCTCCTCCAGCTGGGGGAGACTGAGCGGTTCTTCGGCCGGGTGATGTACTCCGGTTCGCACCTGGCGTCGATCCAGGCGGTGCTGGCCGGGAAGGTCGATGCCTCGGCCATCGACTCCCACGTCCTCGCTGTCGAATTGAAGCGCCGCCCAGCACTGGCGTCCGAGATTCGGGTGATCCAGGTGCTGGGGCCAGCGACGATCCCCCCGGTGGTGGTCTCCAGCAAACTGCCGGCCGACGTCCAGACCGCCATACGCGATGCCCTGTGTGGCCTCCACGGCGAGGACGGCGCTCGCGAGCGGCTGGCCGAGGGACTGATCGAGCGCTTCGTCCCGGTCGGCGATTCGGATTACGACGACATCCGGCGAAAGTCTGAGGTGGTAGCCAGCGCGCACACGGCATGGTTGGCCTCCGCGCCTCGCAGCGAGGAGTCGGCCGCCGGTTGAGGTAGACGGCCTATCGTCGCCTAGCCCAGTCCAGGTAATCGTCGAGTTCAGAAAGCCGATTCGTAAGGGGTCGAGTTGGTTTCTGAGTTGTGACTGCTGCGTCACGCTGGAACCGTACGCCCACGATAGATTGGGAGGGTGGTATCTATCGCCCTGTCCGTGCTAGCGATATCCCCTCTGCTGATGGCTCACCTCTTTGTCCGTCCATCAGTCCAAAACGCGAGGCGGCTCCGAGCCCGCTATGAGGCACATCACCGGCTGGCGCAGCTCCAGGCCGAAGAGGTCGCGCTGCATCAACGCATTACCGACCGGCTGCGGTAATCGGTTCCTGCACGGAACACCACCCCTACCCTGAAGACTTTGGAAACTAGCGAGGAACCAGCTCGCGCGTTTCCGCCCGGGTGCCGTTCCAGGCCGCTAGCCAGGGGACCGCGGCGGAGAGACGATGGCCAGCCTCCAGCATTTCCTGGATGAGCCGCTCCCGGCGCGTCGGGGTCATGCGCGAGGTGGGGATGCACATGGTGAGCGCGGCCAGCACGGCGTTCGCGGCGTTGCGAATGGGCACCGAGACGGTGTACAGGCCGTCCGCGGTTTCGCCATTGTTCTCCGCGTAGCCGTCGCGCCGCACGTGCTCCAGGATTTCCAGCAGCTCGCCGACGCCGCGCAGCCGACGGCCGGTGGGGGTGACCAGCGTTCGGCCGGCGTACTGGGCCGCCACCACCTGGGGTGCCCGGTCCGCCAGGATGACCCGGCCGCTGGCGGAGGCAAACGCGGGCGTCCGGCTCCCCACCTGGGTGACCAACCGGACCGGGTGCGAGGTCTCCTCCAGGTCGATGAACATCGAGTCCTCCATGTCCAGCACCGCCAGGCAGGTGTTCTCGTTGTGGGCGGTCAGCAGATCCGCGGCGATGGCCCGAAGGCTCTTACCAGGGGAACTCCGCTGCCCTGGCGCTGATGCCGAAGGCCCGGGTGCCGAGGTCGAAGCGTCCCTCGCGGTTTCGGACGATGACCGATTAGAAGTTGAGGCTGATGTACTGGACATCGAGGTACTCTTCGAGCCCGAGCCGGCCGCCCTCGCGGCCGTCTCCGGATTCCTTGATTCCGCCAAAGGGAGCCTGCACCCAGCCCAGGGCGCCGTCGTTCACGGCCACCATCCCGAAGTCCAGCGCCTCGCTTACCCGGTGGGCGCGGCCCAGGTCGCGGGTGAAGACGTACGCCGCCAGCCCGTAGGGCGTGCTGTTGGCCAGCCGGATGGCGTCGGCCTCGGTGCGGAACGGAATCAGCGGCGCGACGGGTCCAAAGGTCTCCTCCCGGGCGATGGTGGCAGCCGGCGACACGCCGGCCAGGATGGTGGGGGCAAAGAACCGCTGCGGATCGAGGCCGGCCGGGGTGTCGCCGCCGGTGAGGACCCGCGCGCCACGGCCGACCGCATCCACCACCTGCGCCCGGACCCGGTGCACGGCGGCGGCATCGATCAGCGGTCCGACCGACACGCCCGGCTCGAGGCCGTGGCCGACGCGCAGCGACTGGGCGCGCTGAGCGAGGCGGCCGGCGAAGTCATCGGCGATCGCCTCCTGCACGAACAGCCGGTTGGCCGCGATGCAGGACTGGCCCCCGCCCTGGAACTTGGAGAAGCCGATCTTGGTGGCGGCCACCTCCAGGTCGGCGTCGTCGAAGACGATGGCGGGGGCGTGTCCCCCCAACTCCAGGCTGACCTTGGTCACGGTCCGGGCGGCGCGTTCCAGCAAGACTTTGCCCACCTCCACCGACCCGGTGAAGCTGATCTGGCGGACCTGGGGCGCCGTGGTGAGCGCCTCGCCAATCACCACCGGGTCGCCGCATACCAGGTTCACCACCCCGGGCGGGAAGCCGGCCTCGTCGAAGATCTCGAACAGTGCCGTCGCCGAGATGGGGGTTTGCTCGGCCGGTTTCAGTACCACGGTGTTGCCTGCGGCGGTCGCCGGCGCGATCTTTCGGAGGATCATGCTGCTGGGGAAGTTCCAGGGCGTGATGCAGACCACAACGCCGCGCGGCCGGCGGCGGACGTAGAGGCGCTGATTCCGGCCGTTGCTGGCCAGGATCTCGCCCCACGGGCGGCGAATCTCCTCCGCGTACCACAGCAGGAAGTCCGCTCCCCAAAGAACTTCGCCCTTGGCCTCGTCGACCGGTTTGCCGTGCTCGAGCGTCAGGATCCGCGCCAGTTCATCGGCGCGCTGGAGCACCAGGTCATACGCCCGGCGCAACACGCGAGACCGCTCGTCGGGCGCCAGTCCGCTCCAAGCAGGGAACGCGTGGTCGGCGGCGCGGATCGCCTCCCGAGCCTGCTGTTTGGAGGCTGCCACGACCTCACCAACTGGCTCGCCGGTTGCGGGATCGTGTATGGGTAGCGTGCCGGCGCCGGTATCGAGCCAGCGGCCGTCCACGTAGAGGCCGCTCTGGACCGTGATCGGGGTGCTGAGTTTCAGCGCCGGAAGACCATTCCTTGTCGCGCACATTGTGGCAGCTTGTCAGGTCGGTCACCGATGCGGGTGTAACATTCCCCCCAATCAAGTTGCGCCGCGGGAAGGAGGTCTGTCGATGAGAGCCGTCGTTTTGGTGGAGAAGGGCAACAGCCGGACCGCGGTCCTCACCGAGCGCCCCGATCCGGTGCCCACCGCTCACGAACTGCTGGTGGCCGCCACCCACGCGGGACTGAATCCCGCCGACCTGCTGCAGCGGGCCGGGCGTCATCAGCCACCGCCGGGCTCGCCGCCGGACATCCCTGGCCTCGAGGTAGCCGGGACGGTGATCGCCGTCGGACCCGGGGTCAGCCGCTGGCGCACCGGCGACCGAGTGTTCGGGATCCTGGGTGGCGGCGGGCTGGCCGACCGAGTCTGCGTGCCCGAGAGCCAGGTGGTCCCGGTGCCGCAGAACCTGGACGACGTCCAGGCGGCGGCAGTCCCGGAGGTGTTCGTAACGGCGCATGACGCGCTCTTCACACTCGCCGAGTTGGGGATGGGCGAGACGCTGCTCGTGAATGGGGCCAATGGCGGCGTGGGGACTGCCGCCGTGCAATTGGGCGCCGCCGCCGGTGTGCGGGTCCTGGCCACGGTGCGCGCATCAGGTGTGGCTGAGCGCCTGCGGGGCCTGGGCGGAGAGCGCGTCGCGCTGGCGGGTGTGCGAGATGTCGATGTTGTCCTCGAACTCATCGGTGCCCCCAACGTGGCGCAAGATCTCGACGCGCTCGCGGTCGGCGGCCGGATTGTTGTGGTCGGCACGGGGGCGGGGGCGAGTGCCGGCCTGGACTTGCGCACGCTCATGAGCAAGCGGGCCAGGATCATCGGGACCGCATTGCGAGCGCGCTTACCCGAGGAGAAGGCGGCGGCGGTGCGCGCCTTCGCCCACGCGGTGGTTCCACTCCTCGCCGTCGGCCGAGTGCACCCGGTGATCGACCACATTGTTCCGGCGGAGCAGGTGGAAGAGGCCTTCGAGGACCTCGCCTCCGCGGGAAAGTTTGGTAAGGTGCTTCTTCGATTTGTCTGACGGGGGTGGGTCTCCGCGAGGAGCAGGCGTTCAGTCGGGCAAAAGATTGGCTCTCGGCGGCGGCCGGTTCCGAAGGAACGCCTGAAGCTCGCCGGCCGTGACTGGATCGATCCGATCAGGTGGCGGGACCCCAACGGCGGCCAGCGCGTCGCCCAATCCGGTACGGCTCCCGATCAGGACCACGTCGTACCCGTGCCGATGGAACTCTTCGGTTTGCTCGGTCACCTGCTCAAGGAGCGGACCAGCGACCTGGTGTGAATAGGCATCATCCGGAAGCTGGACGGCTCCCCAACCGGCGCCGGCCAGCACCGCGATGGCGTCAAGTCCTCCGGGTGGCGGGTTCACATAGCCGTCGGCCACCAGCGCCATCCGGTAGGAGCGCTTGTCGCCTGGATCAATTCCCGAAGAAGACCTCGAGCCGGGTTCGCTCGACTCGCTCATCGTGGTCGGGCAATTGATGGGTGATCCCCATGATGCGGGGCTCCCGGATGCCGCGGGACGCCAGCTCGCTACGCAACTCTTCGATGAAAATACCCTCGCCCGGGGCAAGTTCACCTGAACCGTCGGGCCACTGTGGACGGCCACCCCGGTGCGGGTCGGAACTGGTAAATGCATACGCCCATCGAGGGACTGACCTCGACACCACCAGCACGACGTGCCGACCTTCCCGGATGTGGACGTCGATCGCCACGGCAACTGCCGATGCGATGCGTTTGCAGTAGCGCCGATAGGCGGCGGTATCGTACTGCTCCCGCACGGCCCAGAAGCGGTTGAGCCCGGTGAAGGCCAGCTCGGGGCATGGCAGTTGCTCGATTCGCCAGCCGTGCGTTCGCAGGACATCCACCAGCGGAGAGTAGATCCCGGGGCACCGTGCTCCACCCTCGACCTTGGCGTTCTGGTTCAAGAGACAATGCCCAACAAACGCAACGCCCGACATGGCCCCAGCGTATCCGTCGTCTGCAATACTTTGCCGATGCCCCGTTGTGTCATCGTCACCGGATCATCCTCAGGTACCGGGAGAGCGGTGGCGCATCGGCTCGCGATCGATGGGTTCATTGTGCTCCTGGCTGACGTACGCCGCGATCCGCTGACCGGCGGCGAGCCTACCGACGAACTCATCCGGCAACGGCGGAACCTGCGAGTTCGTAGCGACCGATATCTCCCGGAGGCAGGACTGCGAGCGGGTGGCTGCCCTGGCCGTGGAGCGCCACGGCCGCCTGGACGTTCTCGTCAACAACGCCGTCCTGACTGGTCGGCACTCCAAGCCCTTGCTCCAGACCCAGGATGGCGACTGGGACGCGATGATGGGGGTGAGCCTGCCCGGCCCATTCATGCTCTGTCAAGCTGCAATCCGGCACCTGCTGGTCCAGCCGCTGAGAGGCGACGCCCGCGGTCGCATCATCAACATCACCTCGCAGCATGGAATGGTCGGGGTAGCTGGCCACTTCGCCTACGCTGTCGGCAAGGGAGGTCTGGTGCAGATGACTCGCCAGATTGCAGTCGAGCACGGACGCGACGGCATCATTTGCAACGCCGTGGCGCCCGGCAAGATCCTCACTGGGACAGCCGGCGACCTGAGCCAGGATGAGGGGTCGCTGGCATACGTCCGGTCCCGGACGCCGTTCGCGCGGCTCGGGGAGCCCACCGATGTCGCCTGGGCCGTTGCCTTCCTCGCTTCGGATCAGGCGACCTATGTGAGCGGGATCAACCTGCCCGTCGATGGCGGATGGACGGCGTATTGAGCGTCGGGCCCACGCGCGATTTCGTCGGGTACGGTCCTGATCCGCCCGCGGTGCACTGGCCGGACGGCGACCTCCTCGCCGTCAACCTCGTTGTCAACTACCAGGAGGGAGCCGAGTACTCATTCCCGGACGACGGGGTCAACGACACCTGGGGTGAGTACAGCTTCCAGTACGGGCCGCAGACGCGCGACTTCGGAACCGAAATGCACATGGAATACGGCAGCCGGGTCGGGGTCTGGCGCCGGTGCCGCCTCTTCGATCAGTACCGCGTCAACGTGACCTTCAACGCCTGTGCGCGGGCGCTGGAACGCAACCCGCGACTCTGCGACTGGCTGCGCGGGCGCAGTCATGACATCCTCGGCCATGGCTACCGGTGGTACGGTCCCGATGCTCCGGGGGCGGAGAGGATGACCCGCGAAGACGAGCGAACCGAGATTCGTACCGCCATCGAGTCGGTGCAACGAACGATGGAACAGCGACTGCGAGGCTGGATGGTGCGCTCATTCCCGACTGTGCATACCCGGGACCTGCTGGTCGAGGAGGGCGGATTCCTCTATGACTGGGATTCGACCAATGACGAACTCCCTTACTTTGTGACGGCTCTTGGGAAGCCATTTCTCGTCGTGCCATACACCAAGGTCTACAATGACACGCGGTATCTGATTCACCCGACCTACGCGACGCCGCGGCACTTCTTCGAGACGCTGAAGGGGCGGCCTCGATTACATCCTCGCCGAGGCCCGCCAGGCACAATCAGGCCGCCGGATGATGTCCGTCGGGATCCACGCCCGATGGAGCGGTCAAGCCGCCCGAGCCGCCGCCGTCCGCGATTTCATCGAATACGCATTGGCGCAAGACGGCGTCCGCTTTATGCGCCGGATCGACATCGCCGAGCACTGGCTTACCTCGTTCGCGCCCGGGTGACGCTGTGAGGAGGGTCCTGCTCGTAACCGGCGCGGTGGTCTTCTTCAACAGCTCGCTGCCAACCGCGCTCGCCCCGCTGCTGCCCCGCCTCGCGGACGAATTCTCGCTCTCGAAGGGACAGTCGGGTCTGCTCACCGCCGCGTTTGGAGCCGGGATCGTGGTCGGGACGATTCCGGCCCTCGTCCTGGCCTCGCGCCTGGGTGTCAAGCCGAGCGTGTTGCTGGGCCTCGGCCTGATGATCGCGTCGAGCGTTGGCTTCGCGTTCGCGTCGACCGCGCCGGCGCTTGAACTCTCGCGGCTGACCCAAGGCATCAGCGTGGCCGTTGCCTGGCCAAGCGCCACCGCCTGGTTGGTCGGCTTTGGTTCCCCGGAGCGACGCGGCGAGCTGATCGGGATCACGGCGCGGGCGTCAATCGCGGGAGCTGTCCTGGGCCCGGTGCTCGGCGCCATCGCGACGGTGCTCGGTCGCGCCCTGACATTCAGCATCCTGGCGACCGCGGGGGTGGCCGTCGCTATCTGGGCCTTTCGAGCTCCCTCCCTACCGCTTCGCACGCGGCGGCATCCCCGGGTGCTCCTGGGTGCCCTGCGCCAGCCGGGGGTTGGGGGCGGGCTCTGGCTCGGATTCGTCACCGCGCTGTTCCTCGGGGTGCTTATCGTCCTCGCGCCGCTCGACCTCCATCGCTTTGGCTGGAGCCCAGTCGGGATCAGCGTGGTCTTCCTGGTCTCGACGGCGGTGCTGGCCGCGGCCAGCCCACCGATCGGCCGCTGGTTCGACCGCCGAGGGCCGACGCCGCCCATCCGCGCCGGACTGCTCACCGCGGCCGGGGCCTTCGTCGTCTTCCCGCTCGCCGAAGCACACTGGACAACCGCCGCGTTTGTCCTGGCGGGCTTGGTTGCGTATGGCGTCTGCTGGATCTCTGCGGTGGCGTTGCTCGGGGCCGGCGCCGAGCAGGTTGGGGCCGACTACGCGCTCGCCTTTGCGGTCGTCAACCTCACCTGGGCCGTCGGGCAGTTCTTCGGGGCAACCCTATCAGGCGCGCTGGCCGGGACCATGGGGGACCTCGTCCCGTGCGTCGCCGTGGGCGCCATTTGCCTGCTGACCCTCGCCCTGACGCGCGGCTGGTTCCGGGGGGTCGCCTCCGAGGAAGAGCTGACCACCGGGTCAAAGGCGGCCAGCAAGTGAGCGTGCTGGTTGACGCGCGCACCGACATCACCCTGGAAGCCTTTCGCCGAGTGGCATGGGAGGGAGACCGCGTCGAGATCGGCGCTCGCGCCGCGGCCACCATGGACCGCAGCCACGAGTACTTCTCGGCCTACCTGAAAGCGCGGCTGGCCGAGGACCCGCAGGCCGTGATCTATGGGGTGACCACGGCGCCTGGCGACGGCGGGACGCGCAACCTGGAGGCCAGTGCGCCGCGGCCGACCCGGCTCTGGACAGCCGCCTCATTCGGTGAGCCTCTTCCCAATCGCGTGGTGCGCGGGATCGTTCTGGCGCGGCTGGCCAACTTTGTCGACGGCCACGCGACAGCGCGCGCGGAAATCGGGCGAGCCATCGCCGCCATGCTCGAACGACCCCAGGGTAGCGGGGGATCGGGTGAGATCCTCGCCCTCGGCCACCTCTTCTACGGGATCGGTGCCCGGCCGGACCTGACCCCCAAGGAGCGGATGGCGCTCATTAATGGGTCGCCCTGCGCGGCCGCCCTGGTAGCGGACGTGGCGCTGGCTGCCGCGGGCCGCGCGGATCTGGCGGAGCTGGTTTACGCGCTGGCGGTCGAGGCGCTGGGCGCTCCGCTGGAGGCGTATTCGGCGGATGTGGAGAAGCTCTGGGACGACGAGCATGAGACCGACGCGCTCCGCTCTTTGCGACGGTTGCTCGAGGGGCACGCGAGCGAACGGCTGGCGTATCAGGCCCCGGTGAGCTTTCGAATCCTGGGCCGCGTCCTTGGCCAGGTCCGGCGAGCGCGGGCGGAGGCCGAGGCGGCGGCATCCACGGCCCTCCGGTCGGTAACGGACAACCCGGTGTACATCCCGCCCACGGCCGGGCGACCGCTGGGGACGATCTTCTCTACCGGCGGCTATCACAACTCGCGCGCGACCGCCGCCATGGATGGGCTGACCTTCGCCTGGGCGGACCTGTGCCAGCTCGCCCAGCGGCAGGTGGATGCGCTCTTCCAGCATCCGCGCACGGCCCCATACCTGAGCCGTACCGAATGGGCCTTGAAGCCCCTGCATATGGTCCAAAATGGCTGGGCGGAAGAGGCTCGCGCTCTCGCCCAGCCCACCCTGCTCTCGCTAGGCTCCTACGGGCAGAATGACGTGCCGGCGCTTTCGTTCCTGGCGTGGCGAAAGGCGACCGCGGTCGGCCTTTGCCTCGACGCTTCCCTCGCCGTGCTGGCCGTGCTAGCGGCGCACACCTTGCACGCCGCCGCCGGCCCCGTCCCGCCGCGCCTTCAGGGGCTCGTCGGGGAAGTCCTGTCCGCCGTCCCCCCAGTCACCGAGGTTCGCCCCCTCGGCCCCGACTGCGCAGCATTGAGCAGCGCTTTCACCAAGCGGGTGTTCGACGCCGGCAGAAAAGGCGGACTCGGTCCGAGGCTAGTAACTCCGGACCGACACGGTCCCACCACTCTTTAACGCCTGTTCGCAGGCAATCGCTACCGCGAGGGTGCCGGCCGCGTCCGCCGGCGAGCAGAAGACGCTGTTCCGGTCACGCTGCCGCGCCGCGGCGACGAAGCGGCCCACGCTGCGGTCGAGCGGATGCTGCCGCGTGGTGGCCTTGACCTGGCGTCCCCGAGACTGCCCTCGCAATGCGAAGTCCGGGTCGAGCTCGAGGTGGAGAGCCGAGTCGCTGCCGAGCAGGTCGAGCGAATACCGGCCCGGGAGACCCTCGCGCGTCCAGGCGACCTGGATCGAACCCACCGCGCCTCCCGCGAAGTGGAGGGTGAGCACCGCGGCGTCCTCGATGTCACCTCGCTCGCCCTGGCTTTGCGCCAGCAGCACCGTGCTCGCCGCTGCTTGGACGGCCACGACCTCGCCGCCGACCGCCCGCTGGAGGTCGATGTGGTGGCTCGCCCGCTCGAGCAAGTTGCCGCCGCCCTGCGAGCGGTTGAGGAACCAGGGGCGGCTGCGCGTCGGGCCCACACCGATCCCAATCAGCAGGCCAAGCTCCTGCCCATCGAGCGTTGCGCGAAGGTCGTCCAGCACCTCGACGCCTCGCCACTGGTAGCCGACCGCGCAGACTGCCGCACTGCCGGCGGCCGCGTCGACAATCGCGTGCGCGTCGTCGAGCCCTCGGGCGATTGGCTTCTCCAGGTAGACATGGATGCCTTGCTTGAGCGCCGGCACCGCTACCTCCCGGTGGGCCAGCGGCGGCGTGCAGACGAACACGGCGTCGGGGGTCTCCTTGGCGATCAATTGGCGCCAGTCCTGGTAGATCGCGGCGTGGGCCGTCAGCGCCCGTGCCCTGCCCTCGTCCAGGTCGCACACGGCGACGACCTCGACCCCCTCGAGGCCCGCCAGCGCCGCCACATGGCTCGATGCGATCCAGCCGGCACCGATGATGCCCACCCGCACGGGGATACCCTACCGGAAGTGCGACCCGGCTTGGAGGAGGTCGCGTATCCGCTCGGCGTATTATCGGAAGGCGACGGCGACGGGCGACCAGGGCAAGCGGCAACTTGACACCCAGCGAACCGGGTGTCAGCATCGCGTAATCCAGATCTCCATTTTGGAGAGGGGAACAGACGGAGGAGGTCTAGCCAGCAATGGATAGGGAGATACGGCGGCGTCTGGAGGGGTTCCGGCGGAGTGGTCCGATTGAAAGGACGGTCATCGACGAGCTCCTCGACCGCCGAGTGGACCGACGCCAGTTCATTCAGCGGGCCACCATGTTTGGGCTGTCCGCGTCCGCCATCGGGACTGCCCTCATCGCGGCCGGCTGCGTGTCGACAGGGACCAACCCGTCTCCGGGGGCGAAAGCCGGCGGACGCATCAAGGTCGGGATCATTCCGCCACCGGCCCACGACATCGAGCCCCACACCTTCATGGATCAGGGTTCGCTCGAGACCGGCAGTATCGCCGGCGAGTTTCTGATCCGGTCGGCTCCTGGCCTCAAGCTCGTACCTGAGCTGGCCACCAGCTGGACGCCCAA